>Ga0183260_10002935_pt1 | contig 13907 bp, 13 predicted proteins | sample AntDrymUQ4972206_2_FD_129768 | JGI IMG/M metagenome (GOLD analysis project Ga0183260, IMG submission 129768) | Polar desert sand microbial communities from Dry Valleys, Antarctica - metaG UQ497 (22.06) (version 2) (version 2) | ecosystem: Environmental > Terrestrial > Soil > Desert | place... | reverse complement strand
GGTGTCCTGGTGCTCCAGGTCGGAGCGCGTGCGGCCGGACATGGTGGACAGGTCGAGCCAGACGGTCACGCCCCGGCGTACGCCGACCTTCACGTCGCCGGACATCGTCGAGATCTGGACGCTGCCGCGCTCGACCTGACGGACGGCCACGTCCCCGGAGGCGGTCCGTGCTGACACTTCGCCACCGCAGGCCCCGAGTTCTACGTTGCCCGAGGCCGACATGCTGCTGCAGTTGCCGCCGGCGCTGCCCAGTCGCAGGTCGCCGGAGGCGGTCTTGCAGTCGACGTCTCCGCTCACCCCCCCGACCACCACGTCTCCACTGGCGGTCTTGATCCCGGCGTTCCCGTCGATCTCGTCCGCGGCGATGTCCCCGCTGGCGGTGGCGGCGTCGAGCTTGCCGAGCCGACCGTGGCAGACCAGGTCGGCCGACGCCGTCCCGACATCGACCCGGGAGCCGGCCGGCAGTTGCACGATCATGCCGAGCTTGGCTGTCGAGCCGAAGCGCCGCTCCGGGGCCTCGACGTCGAGCCGGGTCCCGTCGGCTGACAGCTCGACGCGGGTGCGCTCGGCGGCGTCCTGGGCGGAGTGGCCGCGCGGGATCACCTCGACCGTCGTCTCGGTCGTGTCGCTGGCGGTGATCTCGACGTCACCGGCCGGGTTGCGCAGGCGCAGGGTCAGCGGTTGGGCGGTACTGAAGGTGTAGGTCTGGCTGGGCACAGTTGTCTCCTGGTGGCGGTGGGGGTGGGCGAAGTCAGCCGCGGTCGCAGATCAGCCGCGGGCGAAGCCGGTCATCCGGCGTCCGAAGAGCTGCTGCGCCGGGCCGGGTGAGCCTGGCTGCGCGGCGGCGGCGACCGCCCGGACCAGCCAGGCGTTCACCGACAGCCCTTCGGCGGCGGCCGCGCGCTCGGCACGGCCCTTGAGTGCCTCCGGCAGGCGCAGCGTGATCCGCGCGGTCGAGCCGTCGTCGACGTCCTCCTCGCCGGGCGGGGCGGGCGGCGGGGGCGGCGGGGGCGGAGCCGGTGGGGCGGACACGTCGTGCGACGAGGTCACGACCACCTGTGGCTCCCGGCCGTGCATCCGGATCTCCACCGAGCCCTGGCCCCAGGCGGTGGTGACCTCGTCGGCCACCGCCGACATCGCCTCGACGAGGCACAGCCGGGCCGCGGGGTCCAGGGCGGCACTGAGCAGCCGGGCGGTCTCGCGGGTCCGCTCGTCCCCGGCTGCCGCGGCGGTCTGTAGGTCGTGCCGCAGGGTGTCTACGTAGGCCGTGAGCTCCATGACGTCACTATGACATCACATGCGACGTCAGTCAAGTGTCACTACCAAGAAGATTGACGCCATCCTGACGCACGGTTGATGTCAGGCCGGGCGAGGCGGGCGGCGCGCCGTGTCCCGGCGTCGTGTTCAGATCCCGACCAACCCCGGCGGTACAGTCGCCGAACCGCCCCTTCCCCCCTGGCGGCTACCGCGCACCACTGCCAGCCCCGGAGTTCTTGCCGTGCCCGAGATCGTCTCGTTGCGAGTCCAGGTCATCGCCCAGACCGAGTTCACCGCCCCTCCTGAGGTGCCCTGGGACACCGATATCGACGGCGGCCAGGCGCTGGCCGAGTTCGCCGGGCGAGCTTGCTATCAGTCCTGGAAGAAGCCCAACCCGGCCACCGCTACCAACGCCGGGTACTTGCGGCACATCCTGGAGGTCGGGCATCTGTCGGTGCTGGAGCACGGCAACGTCACCATGTACCTCACCGGCGTGTCCCGGTCGCTGACCCACGAGCTGATCCGGCACCGGCACTTCTCGTTCAGCCAGCTCTCGCAGCGTTACGTCCCCGAGCGCGACGCGGCCATGGTGGAGCCGGCAGTGATCGCGCAGGACCCGGAGCTGCACGAGACGTTCCTGAGCGCAGCCAAGGCCGCGCAGGCGGCGTACACCGAGTTGCTCGAAGCTCTGGAGCGCCGCTTCGCCGACGTACCGAACGCCACCCTGCGCCGCAAGCAGGCCCGGCAGGCCGCCCGCAGTGTGCTGCCGAACGCCACCGAGACCCGGATCGTCGTCACGGGCAACTACCGGGCTTGGCGGCACTTCATCGCCATGCGGGCCACCGAGCACGCCGACGTGGAGATCCGCGAGTGCGCGGTGGCCTGCCTGCGCGAGCTGCACCGGGTCGCCGGCAACGTGTTCGCCGACTTTGAGATCAGCTCGTTGCCCGACGGCAGCGAGGTCGCTTCCAGCCCGCTCGTGGCCGAGGGCTGAGCCCACGCCAGCCGCATTTCGGTTTGGCAGCCCGTCGGCTATGCTCGGCGCGCCCCACCCCGCTCCGGACCCCCGACTGGCGCGGTGTGGGGCCTTTGCGTTCCTCGCGGCGTAGCCTGAGCGGCCATGAGCACAGGCCTCGAGACAGACCCGACGTTCCCGTTCGGCCGCGTGCTGGTGGCGATGGTGACGCCGTTCGACGCTGCCGGCGCGCTGGATGTCGATGGTGCGCAACGGTTGGCGTCCTACCTGGTGGACGACGCCGGCTGCGACGGGCTGGTCCTGTCCGGTACGACGGGAGAGTCGCCGACCACCTCCGACGAGGAGAAGCAGCGGCTGCTCAGCGCCGTACTGGAAGCCGTGGGCGACCGCGCCACGATCCTGGCCGGGGTCGGCACCAACGACACCGCGCACACGGTGCATCTCGCCCAGCAGGCCGCGCAGGCCGGCTGCGACGGTCTGCTGGTCGTCACGCCGTACTACAGCCGCCCCCCGCAGTCCGCGCTCGTCGCACATTTCCGCGCCGTGGCCGACGCGACCGAGTTACCCCTGATGCTCTACGACATCCCCGTGCGTACCGGCGTACCGCTGGCGCCCGCCACGCTGGCCACGCTGGCCACGCATCCGCGGATCGTCGCGGTGAAGGACGCCAAGGGTGACCTGGGCGAGATGTCCTGGACGATGGCGCGGACCGGTCTGGCCTACTACTGCGGCGACGACATGCTCAACCTGCCGATGATCGCGGTCGGTGCAGTCGGTGTCGTCAGCGTGGTGGGGCATGTGGTCGCCCCCCGGTTGCGCGAGATGCTCGACGCCCACGACAAGGGCGACACGGCGCACGCGCTGGCCGTGCACCGCGGCCTGCTGCCCGTGTACTCCGGCATGTTCCGCACCCAGGGCGTCATCCTGACCAAGGCCGCGCTCGGTCTGCTGGGCCTGCCCGGCGGGCCCGTTCGGGCGCCGCTGCTGGACGCCACCGAGGCCGAGCTCGACACGCTGGCCGAGGACCTGCAGGCCGGCGGGGTCGCCTGGTGAGCGCCGACGCACTCCTCGCCGCGGAGGCGCGGAGCGCAGCCGACGCACTCCTCGCCGCGGAGGCGCCGGAGTGACCAGTCGCGGGCCGGGCGCGGATCTCGGTCTGCCGCCGGACTTGGCGGCCCACGGTCTGCGGGTCGTCGCGCTCGGGGGGCTCGGCGAGATCGGGCGCAACATGACCGTCTTCGAGTACGGCGGACAGCTGCTCGTCGTGGACTGCGGGGTCCTGTTCCCGGAGGAGGACCAGCCCGGCGTCGACCTGATCCTGCCGGACTTCGCCCACATCGAGGACCGCCTCGGTGACGTCGTCGCCGTGATCCTCACCCACGGGCACGAGGACCACATCGGTGCGGTGCCCTACCTGTTGCGGCTCCGGGCGGACATCCCGCTCGTCGGCTCCCGGTTCACGATCGCGTTGATCGAGGCGAAGCTGCGCGAGCATCGGATCAAGCCGGTCACCCGGGTGGTGCTCGAGGGCGAACACGCATCACTAGGTGCCTTCGACTGCGAGTTCTTCGCGGTGAACCACTCCATCCCCGACGCCATGGCCGTCGCGATCCGGACGCCCGCGGGCCTCGTCCTGCACACCGGGGACTTCAAGATGGACCAGGTCCCGCTGGACGGCCGGCTGACCGACCTCGGCGGGTTCGCCCGGCTCGGCGCCGACGGCATCGACCTCCTGCTGTCGGACTCCACGAACGCCGAGATCCCGGGTTTCGTCACCGCCGAACGGGAGATCGGCCCGGTACTGGACGCAGTGATCCGGCAGGCCCGCCGGCGGGTCATCGTGTCGTGCTTCGCCTCCCACGTGCACCGGGTCCAGCAGGTGCTGGACGTGGCCGCCCGCCACGACCGCAAGGTCGCCTTCGTCGGCCGGTCGATGGTGCGCAACATGGGCGTGGCCAGCGAACTCGGGCTCCTGACGATCCCGCCCGGTCTCATGGTGGGCATGGACGAGGCCGCCGCGATGCCGCCGTCGCGCGTGGTGCTGCTCAGCACCGGCTCGCAGGGTGAACCGATGTCGGCACTGTCGAGGATGGCGAAGGGCACACACCACCAGATCCGGGTGGATCCCGGCGACGTGGTCATCCTCGCTTCCAGCCTGGTCCCCGGTAACGAGACTGCGGTGTTCCGCGTGATCAACGCGCTCTCCCGGCTGGGTGCCACCGTTGTCCACGGGGGCATCGCCGCGGTGCACGTGTCGGGGCACGCGCCGGCCGGTGAACTGCTCTACCTGCTCAACGCCACGCGGCCCAGCAATGTCATGCCCATTCACGGCGAGTGGCGGCACCTGCGGGCACACGCTCGTCTCGCGGAGATGACCGGGGTCGCGGCCGACCGGGTGATCCTGGCCGAGGACGGCGTTGTGGTCGACCTGCTCGACGGCGTGGCCGCCATCAGCGGCAAGGTCGAGTGCGGTCTGGTGTACGTCGACGGCAACGTCGTCGGTGACGTGGGGGAGGAGTCGCTGCGCGACCGGCGGACTCTGGGGGAGGAGGGCTTCCTGGCGATCACAATCGTCGTCGAGCCGTCGACGCGGACACTGGTGCGCGAGCCGCACGTGCACGCGCGGGGCTTCTCGGACTCGCCCGACGCCTTCGACGACGTGCTCCCGCTGATCGAGAAGGAGTTGCTCCGGCAACTCGAGGACGGCGTGACCGACACCCACCGGCTGGCCCAGGCGGTCCGGCGTACGGCCGGCAAGTGGGTGGCCGACACCTACCGGCGGCGACCGATGATCCTGCCCACCGTCCTGGAGGTCTGACCCGGCTCAGCCGGTCGACCGGTCCGCGATGAGCGACAGGATCGCGGTCCAGCCTTTGGCGTACATCTGCTGGGACGCCGCGTCGACGTCGCCGAACGCGCGGTGCGCCAGCGTCACCAGGGTCCCCTCGGCCGCGTCCTCCAGCGTCATGGACCAGACGCTCGCGACCGGCCCGCGCACCCCCATGGGCCCGGCGACATGCACGAGGCTGTCCTGCTCCAGCTGCTGGACGACGCCGTACAGCGCGCCGTCTCCGTCGCCCTAGTCCTCGTAGAACCGACCGCCGACGCGGGCCTCGAAGACGACGTCGGGCCCGGGGCGGAACCGGTGCGGCCACCACGTGCCCATCTCGGTCGGGTCTGGAACACGCGGCCGCGTTGCGCCGCGGCGCTCGGATTCGCACCGTTCGGGCCGGTCGTCTGGAAGGCGGCCCTCCCCCTGGCCCTCGGGTTGGTGGCGGGTGCGGCGGCGGGTCCCGTGCTGGCCAGGCGATTGCCCGCCGAGTCGCTGCGGATCGCCATCGGGTCGCCGGGCCTGGGGATGGCGGTCGTCCTGGGCCTGGATGCCTATGACTGATCTAGACACGCGTGGGAAAGCTGAGGCTGTTGTGACCTGCGGCGACTAGCCTGAGGGCCATGCCTTCGGCCGCCGATCTCCGCTGCTCCGCATGAGCAGCCCGACCAGGTCCAGCGCCCAGGCCAGCAAGCCGGCTGCGCGCAAACCGGCGGCCCGCAAGCCGGCCGCCGGGGGCCCGCGCAAGGCCGCCCCGGCCCGCAGGCCCGCCCCGCGCAAGAGCCCGCCGGTCAAGCAGGGGCCGGGTCCGTTGACGGTGGTGGCCCGTGCGCTGTGGCGCGCCGCGGCCGGATTGTGGTTGCTGCTCGCCCGCGGGGTCGGCTCGGCGGTCCGTGCGGTGGGCGGCGGCGCGGAACCCACCGACCTGCAGCACCAACACCGGCGGGATGCCGTCGGGCTCGGCCTGCTCGGCCTGGCCATCGTCGTCGCGGTCGGCGTCTGGATCGGTGGCGCGGGACCGGCCGGTACGACGGTGCGCGGAGTCTCGACCTGGGCGGTCGGGGCGCTGGTCGCCGTCGTACCGCTGCTGCTCGTGGCGGTCGCGATCCGCCTGCTGCGGCATCCAGGCAATCCCGAGGCCCGCGGCCGGCTCGGTGTCGGCTGGCTCTGCCTGGGGCTCGCGGTCCTGGGCGTCGCGCACATCGCGCAGGGCTCGCCGATCACGCCGAGCGGGCGAGAGGAGGCGGCCGGCGTTGTCGGCGCGGTTGCCGCCGGGCCGGTGGAAAGCGCCGTCGGACGGTACGTCGGCGTCGCCCTGCTGGTCCTGCTGGGCCTGTTCGGGCTCCTGGTGGCCACCGGGACTCCGCTGCGGGAGGTCCCGAAACGGCTGGGCCAGGTGCTCACCCGGGTGTTCCCCCGTACCGCCCCACCCGCTGACGGTCAGCAGCCGGGGGATCCGATCACCGGCACCGAACGCAGCCTGGCCGCCCTCCGGCTGCGCCGGCCCTCCCGCCGCCGGCAGGCCAGCCTGACCGACGTCGACGCCGTGACCGAGCATGAGGCTGCGCCCCCGATCGACGTCGAGGCCACTCCGGCGGCCGAGTCCCCGGTCGTCGGGGCCACTCCGGCCGCGGACGCGGCCGAGCCGACGCGGCCGATCACCCGGCCCGAGCAACTCGCCCTGGCTGTGCCCGAGGGGTACCGGTTGCCCCCGCCGAACCTGCTCAAGCCGGGCACGCCGCACCGGCCGCGCAGCCGGGCCAACGACACCACGATCGAGGCGATCAGCGGGGTCCTCGACCAGTTCGCGGTCGACGCGGCGGTCACCGGGTTCACCCGCGGGCCGACCGTGACCCGCTACGAGGTCGAGCTGGGTCCCGCGGTGAAAGTCGAGAAGATCACCAACCTGACCCGCAACATCGCGTACGCCGTCGCAAACGACAACATCAGGATCCTGGCCCCCATCCCGGGCAAGTCCGCCGTCGGCATCGAGGTGCCCAACACCGACCGTGAACGGGTCAGCCTGGGCGACGTGCTGCGCTCGCCGGTGGCCACCGGCGACCCGCACCCGCTGCTGGTCGGGTTGGGCAAGGACATCGAGGGCGGCTACGTCTGCGCGAACCTGGCCAAGATGCCGCACCTGCTGGTGGCCGGAGCGACGGGGGCCGGCAAGTCGGTCTGCGTCAACTCCCTGCTCGCCTCCCTGCTGCTGCGGGCCACGCCGGAGCAGATGCGGATGATCCTGATCGACCCGAAGATGGTCGAGCTGACGCCGTACGAGGGCATCCCGCACCTCATCACGCCGATCATCACCGACCCCAAGAAGGCCGCCACCGCGCTCGTCTGGCTGGTCGAGGAGATGGAGCAGCGCTACCAGGACATGCGCGCCTCCGGCGTACGGCATGTCGACGACTTCAACCGCAAGGTGCAGCGCGGCCAGATCGTCGCGCCACCGGGTAGCGGGCGGGTCTACGCGCCGTACCCGTACATCCTCTGCGTGGTCGACGAACTGGCCGACCTCATGATGGTCGCGCCGCGCGATGTCGAGGACTGCATCGTGCGGATCACCCAGAAGGCGCGTGCGGCCGGCATCCACCTGGTGCTCGCCACCCAACGGCCCAGCGTCGACGTCGTCACGGGGCTGATCAAGGCCAACGTGCCCAGCCGGCTGGCCTTCTCCACGTCCAGCCTCACCGACAGCCGGGTGATCCTCGACCAGCCGGGTGCGGAGAAGCTGATCGGGATGGGCGACGCGCTGTTCCTGCCGATCGGCGCGGCCAAGCCGGTTCGCGTGCAGGGCGCGTTCGTCAGCGATGCCGAGATCGAGGCGATCGTCGCCTTCTGCAAGAACCAGCAGGAGCCTGAGTACCGCGAGGGCGTGCTGGAGGCCGGCAAGGCAGCCAAGCGGGAGATCGACGAGGACATCGGCGGGGACCTCGAGGAGCTGTGCCTCGCCGCGGAACTGGTGATCACGACGCAGTTCGGCTCGACCTCGATGCTCCAGCGCAAGCTGCGGGTCGGCTTCGCGAAGGCCGGCCGGTTGATGGACCTGATGGAGAGCCGCGGCATCGTCGGCCCGTCCGAGGGCTCCAAGGCCCGCGACGTCCTCGTCAAGCCCGACGAACTCGACGCCGTGTTGGACTCCTTGCGCGGCTGAGGTTTCGTCGGGGGCATCATTCGCCCCCTTGCGCGACCCCCTTGAGATGCCGCTCAAGGGGGCGAACGACGCCCCCGCCCGGACTCGCTCGGTGACCTCGCGTTTCGCTCGACGGGCCCGGCATCCTCAGCGGGGCGGGGGTCGCGCTCGGACGTGCGCCGAGGATTTGGTGACCTCCCCCGTCACAACGTGAGGGGCAGCGGCGGTCGCCTAGGCTGCGGGGGTGCCACCCCCCTCCGCTCGGCGTGTCGCAATGGTGACGCTCGGGTGCGCCCGCAACGAGGTGGACTCCGAGGAGTTGGCCGGCCGGCTCGCGGCCGACGGCTGGATAGTGGTCGCGGACGGTGCGCCAGCCGACGCCGTCGTGGTCAACACCTGCGGGTTCGTCGCGGCGGCCAAGAAGGACTCCATCGACACCGTGCTCGCCGCGGCCGACGGCGGGGCGCCGGTGGTCGCGGTCGGCTGCCTGGCCGAGCGGTACGGCGCCGACCTGGCCGAGGCGTTGCCCGAGGCCGCCGCCGTCCTTGGCTTCGACCACTACCCGGACCTCGGCGCCCGGCTGGACGACGTCGTGGCCGGCCGGGCCCTGCCTTCGCACGCGCCGCGCGATCGGCGCCGGCTGCTGCCGCTCAGCCCGGCGGCGCGACCGGCTGCGGCCCGCGCCGTACCCGGTCACGGCGCGCCTGCGGACCTGCCGCCCGGTGTCGCGCCGGCGTCCGGACCCCGGGTACTGCGTCAGCGGCTCGCCGGTGGACCGGTCGCGCCGCTCAAGCTGGCCAGCGGGTGCGACCGGCGCTGCGCCTTTTGCGCGATCCCCGCCTTCCGGGGGTCGTTCGTCTCGCGTCCGCCGGCCGACCTGCTCGCCGAGGCCAGGTGGCTGGCCGAGCAAGGCGTACGCGAGCTGGTCCTGGTCAGCGAGAACTCCACGTCCTACGGAAAGGACCTGGGCGACCTCCGGTTGCTGGAGTCGCTGCTGCCCGAACTGGCCGCCGTCGACGGCATCGACCGGGTCCGGGTCTCCTACCTTCAGCCGGCAGAGCTGCGCCCCGGGCTGGTGCACGTGATCGCCGGGACGCCCGGCGTGGCGGCGTACTTCGACCTGTCCTTCCAGCACGCCAGCGAGCCGGTGCTGCGCCGGATGCGGCGCTTCGGTTCGCGGGAACGCTTCGTCGCGCTGCTCGAGCAGATCCGGTCGCTTGCCCCCGAGGCGGGCGCGCGATCCAACGTGATAGTCGGGTTCCCGGGCGAGACCGGGGCCGATCTGGTCGAGCTGGAACGGTTCCTGGTCGAGGCCCGGCTGGACGCGGTAGGGGTGTTCGGCTACTCCGACGAGGACGGCACCGAGGCGGCGTCGTACGACGGCAAGCTCGAGGACGCCGTGGTGCGCGAGCGGGTCGAGCGGGTCACCGCGCTGGCCGAGGAACTCACCGCGCAGCGGGCCGAGGACCGGATCGGCTCGCGGGTCGACGTACTCGTGGAGTCGGTAGACCGCTCGGCCGGGACGGTCGAGGGACGGGCCGCCCACCAGGCGCCGGAGGTCGACGGGACCACGGCGGTGACCGGCACGGCCCCGATCGGCAGTTTCCTGCGGGCGCGGGTCACGGGGACCTCGGGCGTGGACCTGCTGGCCCGGGCGCAGGAGTTGGCGGACCGGCCATGAGCGCGGTGACCCCGGACCCGGCGGCCACTCCGCCGCAGACCGCCAGGGTCATGAACGTCGCCAACGCGCTGACCATGCTCAGGCTGGCTCTGGTCCCGGTGTTCGCGGCGGTGCTGCTGTACGCCGACGGCACCGACACCCAGGCCAGGATCCTGGCCGGCCTGATCTTCGCCGTGGCGGTTGTCACTGACCGGTTCGACGGCGAGATCGCCCGCCGCCGGGGGCTGGTGACGAACTTCGGCAAGCTGGCCGACCCCATTGCGGACAAGGCGCTGACCGGTACCGCGCTGGTCGGGCTGTCCATCCTGGCCGAGCTGCCATGGTGGTTGACCGCGGTGATCCTGGCCCGGGAGGTCGGGGTGACGGTGCTCCGGTTCTGGGTGATCCGGCACGGCGTGATCCCGGCCAGCCGGGGCGGCAAGCTCAAGACGCTGATGCAGGCCGTGGCGATCGGGCTGTACGTGCTGCCACTGTCCGGCCTGCTCGGCACCGTGCGCTGGTGGGTGATGGCGATCGCCCTCGTGCTGACGGTGGTCACCGGATTGGACTACGTGGCGCGCGCGCTGACCCTGCGCCGGACCAGCCCCCGCGCCATCCGCGCGCGCCTGGCCCGACAGCCTCCGGCCTGACCGGAATCGCAAGCGCTGCTTCGCTGTTGACCCCATGTGCCTACCCGGTCAGGTTGTGACGTCCTGACCTGCTTTACGCCGTCGGCGGACAGCCGCCCGTGCGCCGCCGCACGGTCGGTGGGGCGAGGTAGCGTGGTGACAACGAGAGCGGAAGGAGTCAGCTGGTGCCACTGTTGCGACAGGTAATCGGCGAGACCCTGCGCTCTCGTCGGCTCGGTCAGCAGCGCACGCTGCGCGAGGTCTCCGGTGAAGCCCGGGTCAGCCTCGGCTACCTCTCCGAGGTGGAGCGGGGCCAGAAGGAGCCGTCGTCGGAGCTGCTCGCCGCGATCTGCGAGGCCCTCGGCGTCGAGCTGGCCGAGATCCTCGATGAGGTCAGCCTCATGCTCCGGCTCGCCGACCTGACCGAGGTCTCCCGCGCCGGATCCGCGCACGACGCCGGACCCGTGCTCTCCGCCGCCGCCGCGTAGTACGTCGCCGCGGTCGCAGCTGTCCTGCAGACCTGCACCGCTGACGGCCTCATCCGCCTCGGGGCGGTCGCCAGTCCTCCGTCGTACCTGACACGATGGGTCCGACAACGGCGCCGACTGCGCCGCCGAAGAGGAGGACACGCTCCAATGGCCAACCCATTCGTCAAGGCCTGGAAGTACCTGATGGCGTCGTTTTCCAGCCAGATCGACGAACGAGCCGACCCCAAGGTCCAGATCCAGCAGGCGATCGAGGACGCCCAGCGGCAGCACCAGGCGTTGTCCCAGCAGGCCGCGCAGGTCATCGGCAACCAGCGTCAGCTCGAGATGAAGCTCAACCGCCAGCTCGGCGACAGTGAGAAGCTGCAGGCCTCGACCCGGCAGGCGCTGACCCTGGCCGACCAGGCCCGCAGCAGCGGTGACGAGACCAAGGCCCAGGAGTACGAGCGGGCCGCCGAAGGTTTCGCCACCCAGCTGGTCGCCGCTGAGCAGGGCATGACCGACATGAAGGCCATGCACGACCAGGCGCTGCAGGCCGCCGGCCAGGCCAAGAAGGCCGTCGAGCAGAACGCCATGATGCTGCAGCAACGCCTCGCCGAGCGCACGAAGCTGCTCAGCCAGCTCGAGCAGGCCAAGATGCAGGAGCAGGTGTCCTCGTCCCTGCGCCAGATCAGCAACCTCGCCGCGCCGGGCAACACCCCGTCGCTGGAGGAGGTACGGGACAAGATCGAACGCCGCTACGCCAACGCCCTCGGCTCGGCCGAGCTCGTCGAGAACTCGGTGGAGGGCCGGATGCTCGAGGTTCAGCGCTCGTCGTTGGATATGGCCGGGCGCAGCCGGATGGAGGAGATCCGAGCCGGCATGAGCGGCGGTGGCACCGGAGCCCTGGGCGCCGGTACGGCACCGCCCGCCTTGGACAAGGCCACGCCCCAGGCGAACCCGGCCACGCCGGGTGTGACCCAGCCGGCCGACACCGAGCGGGCCTGACCGCCCCGCGGCCTCCGGGCAGGACGCGCAGTGGTCACCGCCTTCAGCCACCGTCCAGGTTGGGCGCTGCCTCCGTTGCGCCTGTTCGATCCCGAGGTGCGGGCCGAACGCCGCCGCCGCCGGGCCCGCCGCTCCGTGGGCTACCGGCTGCTCGCCACCCTCGGCCTGTGCTACCTCACCTCCCGGGTCGGCGCGGACCCTGGGCTCGAGCTCGGTGAACTGTTCTGGGCCACCGCCGCGACCTTGACCGGGCTGGCGACGGCCGGGGCCGGGTCGAAACTGTGGCGGCTGGAGCACACCTCGCGCGCCGTGCCACCGCCGAGGGCCGACCCGCCGCCGGCTGCCTCCTCGGCGGCGTACGCGCCGATCACCCGGCTGGCGGACCGCGAGCAGGCCCTCGCCGAGTTGCTGACCGTGCTCGGGTCCGTCGCGGGCGACGCGTGGACCGACGCCGCCGCGGCCGCGGCGGCCCTGCGCCGGCTGGCCGGCCAGCTGATCGTGCTGGAATCCGCGGGCCGCGGCGTCCCGCCGGAGGCGCAGCCTGGCCTGGACGCCGCGCTCGGGGCGCTGCGGCTGCGGCTGGACGAGGGGGTTTCGGCGTACGACCTGGTCGTCGCGGCGGCCATCGACGCTGTCGCCGCCGCGGCCGACGGCCGGGTGGACGACGCGGTGGCGATCCGCCGGCTGTCCGAGGCCGCCGACAGCCTGGCCGGGCTCGCCCGCGGCCTGCGCGAGGTGCGGGAGCTGCCGGCGCGCCGATACTGAGCGGGTCAGCGGATGACGGCGGGCGGGGTGTCACGGTCACGACGAACGGGGGGCGGCGTTCTCGACCGCCGGCTGGCAGTGCGGGCACCAATAGGTGGTGCGGACGTACGGCGCGGCGCCCTGCTCGGCGCTGCAGATCGTCGTGCCGCAGCGCCGGCAGGGTTGGCCGGCGCGGAGGTAGGTCCAGTGCTCCCCGTCGCGCGCCTGACCACCGACCGTCGACTGGGAGGGGTGGTCGCGGTTGGCCAGGAGCACGCGGGCGGCCAGGGCCAGCAGTGCCGGCAGGTCGACCGCCGCGCCGACCGGCGTCCACGGGTGGATGCCACGCAGGAACAGCAGCTCGGCCATGTACATGTTCCCGATGCCGGCAAGGTTGCGCTGGTCGAGCAGGGCCGGTCCGATCTCCCGGTCCGGCTCGGCCCGCAGCCGGCGTTCGGCCTCGGCCGGATCCCAGTCCGGTCCGAGCAGGTCCGGGCCGAGGTGCCCGACCAGCTCGTGTTCGGCGTCGGTGGCGACCACGGCCAGGTCGTGCACGCGGAGGCCGACGCACTCCCACTGCGGGTTGCCCAGCACCGCGCGGACGGCGTACGCCGGGCCGCCCCGCCACCGCGCACCGGTGCGGACGATCTGCCAACTACCGTCCATCCGCAGGTGCGAGCGCAGCGTCAGCCCGCTGTCCAAGCGGGTCAGGATGTGCTTGCCGCGCGAGACCACCTCGCGGACGGTCATCCCGGTCAGGTCGGTGGTCGCCAGCTGCGGTACGCGCAGCTCGGCGCGGGTCAGGGGATGCCCGGCCAGCGCCTGGCCCAACCGCCGTGCGGTCAGCCAGACCGTGTCACCCTCGGGCACCGCCCCATCCTCCCAGGGGCTCCGGCTCAGCCGCGGATCCGCAGGCCGCGGGGCGTCGGCCGGAAGCCGGCCAGCTCGAGCGCGTCGGCCAGCGGCCCGGCGAGCAGAACACTGGCCCCGTCCGCCTTGTGCACCGACATCCGGCCCAGCCCGCCGGCCCGGACGGCCTCGGCCAGCCCGCGGCCGGCCGCCGCCAGGTCGACCGGGTCGTCGCTCCAGGAGAGGAGCGTCCGGCCGCCGCGTTCGACGTACAGCACGAGCCGGCCATCCACCAACACCACCAGCGCGCCGGCCTTGCGGCCCGGCCGGTGGCCGGTGGGCGCGGCGAGCGCG
>Ga0183260_10002934_pt1 | contig 13907 bp, 13 predicted proteins | sample AntDrymUQ4972206_2_FD_129768 | JGI IMG/M metagenome (GOLD analysis project Ga0183260, IMG submission 129768) | Polar desert sand microbial communities from Dry Valleys, Antarctica - metaG UQ497 (22.06) (version 2) (version 2) | ecosystem: Environmental > Terrestrial > Soil > Desert | place... | reverse complement strand
TCGAACGCCGGGCGGGACAGATGCACAACCTGCTCGAGGCCCTCGAGACACGTCCGATGCCCGGAGGGTTGGGCATCGGACACACTCGCTGGGCGACTCACGGTCCTCCCACCGATGGCAATGCCCACCCTCATGTCGATTGCTCCGGACGCATCGCCGTGGTGCACAACGGGATCATCGAGAACCATGACGTGCTGCGCGCACGACTCGAGGGCGAGGGACACGAATTCCGCTCGGACACCGATACTGAGGTGGTCGCGCATCTCATCGAGTCGATCCTCCGAGAGGGTGAAGTCGATCTGCGCACCGCGATGCTGCGGACGGTGAACCTGCTCGAGGGTGCCTTCGCCCTGGTGTGCATCTCGGTAGACCAACCGGGCTCCATCGTGGTTGCCCGGCAGGAGCCCCCGATCATCGTCGGCGCCGCCGAAGGCATCGGCCTGGTCGGATCCGACATACCGGCCCTACTCGATCACACCAGAGACATCGTCCCACTGGACAACCACCAGATCGCAGAGGTGTCGCCGGGTTCTGTGCGGGTGTGGGACTTCGAAGGCAACGAGGTCGAGTTCGAGACGGTGCATGTCGATTGGGACCTCGCTGCTGCCGAGCGCGGTGGGTACGAGGACTTCATGCTGAAGGAGATCTTCGAGCAGCCGGAAGCCGTGAGGAACACCATGCGTGGACGCCTCGACCCCGCCGGATGCATCGTGCTCGATGAGGTGCACTGGGACAAGGAGACGCTGGCAGCGATCACGAAGGTCGTCATCGTCGCGTGCGGTACCTCGTTCCATGCGGGCATGGCCGCTAAGCACGCGATCGAGCACTGGACGCGGATCCCGGTCGAGCTCGATCTCGCCTCGGAGTTCCGATACCGGGACCCGGTTCTAGATGCCACCTCGCTGGTGATCGGGATCGCGCAGTCGGGCGAGACCGCGGACACTTTGGCCGCGCTCCGCTTCGCCAAGGAGATGGGCGCGCACGTAGCTGCGGTGACGAACGTGGTGGGATCGTCCATCACGCGCGACGCCGACGCGGTCCTGTTCACCCACGCGGGACCCGAGATCAGCGTCGCCTCCACCAAGACCTTCCTCGCACAGCTCACCGCCCTGAACCTGTTCGCCCTGTATCTCGCTCAGGAACGGGGGGCGATGACGCAGGCGAAGATGGCCGAGACGATCGAAGCCATGCGGGCGCTCCCGGAGCAGATCGAAGACGTGCTGATGCTTCAGGATGATGTCCACCGAGCTGCGAAACGCTACGCGCACGTAACCGATGCCTTGTTCATCGGTAGGGGCGTGGGCATGGCGGTGGCCATGGAAGGAGCCTTGAAGCTCAAGGAGATCTCGTACATCCACGCGGAGGGTTACGCGGCTGGAGAGCTCAAGCACGGGGCGATCGCTTTGATCGAGGACGGCACCCCCGTGATCGGTATCCTCACGGGCCATCGTCTCTACGACAAGATGCTGGCCAACGTTCAGGAGGTCCGTGCACGGGGGGCGCAGACGGTGCTGGTAGCACCGCGCGGAGACGAACGAGCGCGTTCGCTGGCGAACGAATTGTTCGAGGTGCCCCTCACGAAGCCCCTGCTCACGCCGATCCTCGACACGATCCCGATGCAGTTGTTCGCGTACTACGTAGCGAAGGAACGTGGGCTGTCCCCCGATAGGCCACGCAATCTCGCGAAGAGCGTCACCGTCGAGTAGCGTCGGATGATCGTTCGGATCGAGGGAACGGGAGGGTTTTCATGGGTTTGATGGACAAGGTCAAAGCGGCCGCACAAGACGCGCAGGTCCAGGCAAAGAAGGCGACGGCGCAGGGTCAGGAGAAGCTGGAGGATTTGAAGGAGCGCCGGAAGATGGACGACCTCGCGAAGCAACTCGGGTATCTGATCTATCGCGAACGTTCGGAGGGAACGCCGGGAGGAAGCGATGTCGACCGGCTGATCGGCGAGATGAAAGAGCTCGACGCGCAGATCAGCTCGCGCGGCCCCCAGTCGGTTGATGTCTCATCCGATGCCGGGCCTCCGGCGGGGTCGGCGGACTCGACCGGCAAGCAACCCACGGACGAGGGGTCGGGCACGACGGCTTCGAGCGATGAGGGCGCCGGCGAGAAGACCGGCTTCTAGGCGCAGCTGGGCCGCGCCCGGAGTGGATCGATGAGGCCGCTTCTCACTCCTGAGGAGATGGCGGAAGCGGACGATCGGACGATCGCCGCGGGCACCCTCGCGACGACCTTGATGGAGCGCGCGGGACATGCGGTCGCCCATCGAGCCATCGCCATCGCAGGGGGAAGGTACGGGAAGCGTTGTGTCGTCATCTGTGGCCAGGGCAACAACGGGGGAGACGGTTTCGTCGTAGCGCGTGTGCTCGCGGGGTCGGGGATGTGGGTTCGCTGCTTGGCGGTGGACCCGGCCGCGGACCTCCGTGACGCGGCCGGGCCGAGCCTCCGCCACCTGTGCGCGAGCGGAGGCGCATTGCTCCCGTTCGATGCAGCGGAGCTCCCTCGCGCCGACGTGATCGTGGATGCAGTCTTTGGTACCGGATTCCACGGCGTCGCCGAGGGGGCTGCGGCGAAGGCGATCGTCGCCATGAACGAGGCCGCGCCGCCCGTGCTCGCCGTCGATATCCCATCCGGTGTCGATGGGGCGACGGGCCGTGCAGAGGGGCCCGCGGTCGAGGCACAAGCGACGGTCGTGGTGCAAGCGGAGAAGATCGGCACCGCGGTGGGGGACGGCGCGGCGCTCGCGGGCCAGGTCGAAGTCGTCGACATCGGGATCGATGTCGATGGCGCGGGAGCATGGATGGCCGAGCGGGCCGACGCGTCTCGAGTGTTGCCCCGCAGAACGGTTGATGCCCACAAGAGAAGCGGCGGCTCGGTGGTCTCCATCGGTGGTTCCGCCGGGATGTCCGGCGCCGCGATCCTGGCGGCTCGCGCAGCGGCTCGCGCGGGCGCCGGTTACGTGACGGCCGGAGTCACCGAGGCGGTCGAACCGATCCTGTCGGGGACGCTGCCGGAGGTGCTAACCGAGGCCAGCCCAGGCGAGGCGTTGGGCCCCGCCGTGGTGGATGCGCTTGAGCCGGCCCTCGAGCGCGCTGATGCGGTGGCGATCGGGCCCGGACTGGGGACCGGCGAGGCTCAGAGGGGCCTTCTCGACGCGCTGCTTCCCGCCGTCGGGATCCCCCTGGTCATCGACGCCGACGGACTCAACCTCCTCGCCCAACGTAAGTCGGGGCTGAAGGACCGCGCATCGTCGACCGTCCTCACCCCTCACCCGGGCGAGCTGGGGCGGCTGCTCGGGACCGAGGTCGCGAACGTGCAGAGCGATCGATTGCGCTGCGCTCGTGAAGCTGCGGCGCGCTTCGACTGCGTCGTGTTGCTGAAGGGCCATCGCACGATCGTTGCGCGCCCGGATGGCAACGCCGTGGTCGTTCCCACAGGCGGCCCCGAGCTGGCGACGGCGGGAACGGGGGACGTGCTAACCGGAGTGGTAGTCGCTCTTCTTGCGGCCGGGCTCGAGCCCTTCGATGCAGCATGGGCGGCCGCCTACGTGCACGGCGAGGCCGGCGCGATGGCGGCGAGACGCCACGGGACCAACGGCGTGGTCGCGTGGGACGTCGCCGAGGCGCTGCCTGCGGCGATGGCATCCATTTCCGGCGAGTGATCGGCCGGTCGGTAGAGGTCGTGAAGGGGTAAGGGGTGGGGCCGGGCCACGGTTTACCCTGGGTCCATGACCGGCCTCACCAGAGACGAGATCCTGGGCCGGGGCCATCCCGTGTGGGCCGAGATAGACCTCGCCGCCATCCGACACAACGTGGAGACGCTCCGGGGGCTCGCGCGCGGTGCAGAGTTCATGGGGGTCGTGAAGGGCTACGCTTATGGCCACGGGAATCCCGCCTCGGCCCGGGCGATGCTTCAGGCGGGAGCGGGGCGGCTCGGCGTCGCCAGGGTGGCCGAGGCCATCCACCTGAGAGAGTCGGGGATCGAAGCCCCGATCCAGGTGTTCACGGAGCCTCCCCTCGAGGCGGCCGGGACCATGCTCGACCTGGATCTCACAGCGACGATCTACACGCAGAACTTCGCTCGCGCCCTCTCGGAACGAGCGGTTGAGCAAGGGGCGGTTGCAAGAGCTCACGTGAAGGTCGACACAGGCATGCACCGGGTCGGCCTCCCGCTCGACGACGTCGAGGACGCGATGCGGGAATTCCGATCCCTATCCGGTCTCGATATCGAGGGGGCCTGTAGCCACCTTGCGGTGGCCGACGTGCCGGATCATCCGTTCACCCGCAAGCAACTTGATCTGTTCGTGGACATCGTCGGCAAGATCGAGCGCGCGGGTATCGCGTTGCGGTACAAGCATCTGGCGAACTCGGCCGCGACGTTATCGATGCCGGAGACGCACTTCGACCTCGTTCGCTGTGGGGTCGCCTCGTTTGGGTTGTGGCCCGGGCCGGCCCTCGTGGGGTCGGCCGATCTGCGACCGGCGATGGCTCTGCGCGCACGAGTGAGCATGGTCAAGACCGTTCCGGCCGGCGACGCCCTCTCTTATGGATTGAAATACGAACTTCCTCGCACCGGAAACGTCGTAACCGTGCCGGCCGGCTACGCGGATGGCTACGACCGTCGCCTGTCGGGGCGAGGGACCATCTTGATAAGCGGCTCGCCTTTCCGTGTTTCGGGGACCGTCTGCATGGACCAGTTCATGGTCGACGTCGGAGATGAGTTTGTCGAGGTTGGCGATGTCGTCACGCTCCTGGGTCGAGACGGCGACGCTGCGATCGCTGCGGAGGAACTCGCCGATGAGATCGGGACCATCAACTACGAGATCGCCACCAGGGTTCCGTCCCGGGTGCCGAGGGTCTATCTGAACGAGCTGCCCGATGCCTAAGCGCAACCGGTTGATAGCACTGGGTGGGGCAGCCGTAGGACTAACAGCAGGGATCGTGGCCGAGCGCGTGGCCGTCAAGCGCCGCCGGCGGGATGACCCCGAAGCCGACGAACCGTTCGGAACTCGCCGGGGCGATCGCAAACGGTTCATCGACCTCGACGATGGAGCTCGCATCTTCGTCGAAGAGACAGGCCCTCGATCGCGGAAGGGGGTCATCTTCATCCACGGTTCTGCGTTGCGAACCGACCTCTGGCATCACCAGATGTCGATCCCCGGGCGCAGGCTGATCTTCTACGATCTGCGCGGACACGGTTTGTCCCAGCCCAAGGGTGACTCCGAGTATTCGATCGAAACTCTCACCACCGACCTCCTCACCGTGATCGAGAACGCGGAGCTGGATGAGGTCGTGCTGGTCGGGCACTCGGTGGGGGGGATGATCGCGCTGCACCTGTGCGCCCGCCGGCGGGAATTGCTGGGCTCCACGGTGAAGGGCCTGGTTCTGGCGCACGCGACGCATCGTCCGGCTATCGAAACGATCGCGGGTGGAGCCAGTGTCGCCCGCCTAGAGCGCCTCATCCGGCGCCCGTTCGACGCCCTCGGAGGACAGCACGAGCGCATCGATCGCTTTCGGCGCATCGTCCGGCCCTCGGACGCGATCTTCTGGGGGGTCTCGTTCGCCGCGTTCGGCCCCGACCCGTCGGCGAAACAGGTGGACTTCACCTACGACATGGTCGCCGAGACGTCGAGCGACGTCGTCTTCGACCTGTTCAAGGCGTACCGGGGCTTCGACGTCACCGACGAGCTCGGCACGATCACGGTTCCGTGTCTGGTTCTTTCGGGGACACACGACCGCCTGACCGTTCCCGAGGCGTCGCTATATCTTGCGGAGCATCTTCCAAAGGCGGAGCTCCATGTCTTCGAGGATGCCGGGCACATGTCCATGCTGGAAGAGCACGAGGAGTTCAATACGATGCTCGAGAGTTTCTTCGACGACACGATGGGGAGATGACCAACAAAGCATGAGAGACGAGAGAGTCGAGAAGCTCGCCGACATCCTGGTCGACTATTCGGTGCGGGTGACCGAAGGCGACCTCGTCTCCATACGGGGCTCTTATCTTGCCGAACCGCTCATCCTCGCGATCTACCAGCGATGTCTCGAACGAGGCGCTCACCCACTGATCCGCACCACCGTCCCCCTAGCAGCCAATTACTTCTACCGCTTCGCTAGCAAAGAGCAATTGGAATTCGTGTGGGAAACGGACCGGTGGTTCTCGGAGAACCTGGACTGCTCGTTCAGCATCATCAGCGACTCGAACACGCGTCAGCTATCCAGGATCGATCACAGCAAGCAAGGGACCATGGCTCGGGCTCGCAAGGAGATAGGCGATCGCTGGTACGCGCGCGCCGCTGCCGGCGAGGCTCGATGGAACGTCACGCTCTTTCCGACGGAGGCCCACGCCATGGATGCGGAGATGAGCCTGCCCGAGTACGAGGAATTCTATTACGGCGCCTGTTTGGTGGACGCCAAGGACCCCGTCGCCGAATGGCGAAAGGTGGCGGACCGCCACGCGCGCCTATTGGAATGGATGAAGGGCCGCAACGAGTTGCACATCCAGGGCGAGGGCACAGACCTCATCCTCGAGGTCGGTGGTCGCACGTGGCTCCCAGCCGATGGGAAGGAGAACTTCCCCGACGGCGAGATATTCACGGCGCCGATCGAGACTGCAACGCGTGGACATGTGTCGTTCTCGTTCCCCGCGATCCACAACGGTGTGTCGGCCGAAGGTATCCGACTCGAGTTCGAGAACGGCCGGATCGTGGATGCGTCGGCCGAAAAGAACGAGGACTTCCTGGTCAAGACGCTCGACACCGACGACGGCGGCAGGGTCCTGGGAGAGCTGGGGATAGGGACCAACTACGGGATCCCTGGCTTCAGCGGCGAGATCCTGCTGGACGAGAAGATCGGGGGCACGGTCCACCTGGCCGTCGGGATGCCCTATCCGGAGTGCGGCGGTACGAACGAATCCGCGATCCATTGGGACATGGTCTGCGACCTCCGCAAGGGCGGGTCCATCACCGTCGACGGCGATCCGCTGATGGAAGACGGTCGCCTGCTCGTCTAACCCGTTTTGTCGAGCAACCCGTGCCTGGGAAAGAAATCTATTCCTCGTCGGGTTCTCCCTCTCCTCGTACGCGTTCAGGTAGCTCCACTTGGTGCCAGGTCGGGGATCATCCGCTGCCGGATCTCGTGGCGAAGCGGCGGAGGTCCCGTCGCCAGTACGGAGCCGTCCGGCCGGAGGAAAGTCACGGCGTGACTCGGATGACCGCGCACCTTCCATCCCTTCTCGTGAACTAATCGGTGGTGGTAGGTGCACAGGACCAGCAGGTTTCGAGATCGGTCGGGCCACCCTTCGCCCAATGCACGATGTGATGTGCATGGACGAAGCGCTGCCGGGAGCATCCTGGAAAGCGGCACGCCTGGTCGCGATGCTTGAGCTGGCGTAGAAGCCAATGGGGAACGCTGCGTGTCGTTCGTCCGACGCCGAGCGGCGCACCGTTGGCGTCATGGGCGACGACCTGCAGCCGGCAATCGCAAGCCAGGCGACGGGCCACGTCGAAGTGGAGGTTGGGGCCGTCCTGGATCTCTGGGTTCGGCCCTGCGTTGGTCGCCAGCGATCCGGCGTCAACGTGCACGACGACCGTTGCCCGGTCCGGGTCCGAGTCGGCGGCCGTGCTCGAGCTCGCCATCTCCGCCAGCGTGTCGGCCTGCCGCAACCTCGAGGAGCTGCACTGCCTGGGTTCGAGGCAGGCGGAGCTGCGTGCTCGCCCAATCGACCATGGAAGTGGCCCCGTCGGCCTTCCAGTCCTCGCGCCGGTCGTAGGCGACGATGAGGTTCAACATCCGGCGCCGGACGGCGCATTCGAGCCCGTGGAGCTGCCCGATGGCGTCGGTCAGGTCCTGTGGACTCGACCCATCAAATGTCCCGCGGTCGAGAGAATCAGCTTCGAACGACTCACTTTCCATGCGGCAACCCTAATGAGAGGGTGCGACAGAAACCCCCGCCCGATCGGGCTTCCCTCGGAAAATAGTTGCGATAGATTCCCGTCCCTTGGGCCCTCTGACCCCTCGTCCGGGTCCCCGGCCACCGAACGCCCGGGATGGGTTGACCCGACCAGGCCCCCCGCGTACTGTCGGTTCATGCCTTCCCCCGATGGGCCGTCCGGCCCCCCAGGTGGCGCGGCGCGCCCAGATATCGACGCGGTCAAACATCAGGCTCTCGGCTGTACGAGATGCCGCCTGGCGGAGGGCCGCACGCAGGTCGTTTGGGCGGACGGCAACCTGGACGCCGACCTTCTGTTCGTGGGCGAGGCCCCCGGCTTCCACGAGGACAAACAGGGCATCCCCTTCGTGGGGGCAGCGGGGCAGCTGCTCGACCGGCTCCTGGGCGAGATCGAACTAGACCGGACGAAGGCCGCGATCGTGAACGTCATCAAATGCCGGCCGCCCGGGAACCGCGACCCCTTGCCGGACGAGATCGAATCGTGCCGGCCCTACCTCGAGGCACAGCTCGCTCACATGCAACCGAAGGTGATCGTCACGCTTGGGAATTTCGCCACGAAGTTCGTCCTTCAGCAGCAGATAGGGATCACGCGGGCGCGCGGTCAGAAATACCGGCGAGGCGACACGACGGTCGTGCCGACCTTCCATCCGGCGGCGGCGTTGCGCGGGGGTCGCTTCGGGGGGATGAGCCCGATCGATGCGATCCGTGAGGACTTCCAGCTCGTCAAAGAGGAGCTCGCCTCCCGGCGCGCCGCGGAGCTTCAAGCCGTGGTGAGCGCGCCGGATGAGGCCCGGCAACTCGACCTGTTCTAGGGATGGGTCGGGTCCTGACGGTCACCACATCCTCGCCGGAGGAGACCCGGATCCTTGGGGCTTCGCTCGCGCCGTCGTTGCTCCCGGGCGACGTGATCAGTCTTACCGGCGATCTGGGGGCCGGCAAGACGGCCTTCGTACAGGGTCTGGCGAGCGCGCTCGGCGTCGAGACGCGCGTGACGAGCCCCAGCTTCACGATCGTCCACACCTATCAGGGGCAGTTCCCGCTCGTGCACATGGACGTCTACCGGCTCGATTCGTTCCAGGAGGTCATCGACCTGGGTTTCGACGAGCTGATAGACCCGGAGGCCATCCTCGTCGTCGAGTGGGGCGAGGCCGTTGCTCCCCTGCTCCCCACCAGGTACCTGGAGATCGAGCTGCGGCAGCCTCTGGGCCCCGAGCCGGAAAACATCCGTCACGTCTTCCTGCGTCCGCACGGCGCCGAATGGCTTCGCAAGCTGGAAGCGATGCAGCGGGCCGCAGAAGCTCTGTTGGATGCTGTTTCGCCCGGGGTATCCGAAGGGGGCCGGTTCTTGGACTCGTCCGCGCTCCTGGCACGCGACCATAGTGACCGGCCCGCGGAACCCGACGAGGAGGATTGATGCTGGTGCTGGGGATCGAGACCTCGACCCCGCAAACGAGCGTGGCGATCGGCTCCGAGCAGGGGGTTATCGCCAGTGCACTCGTGTCACGCGGTTCGTCTCACAACGAGTTCCTCCTGCCCGCCGTGCGCTTCTGCCTGGATCAGGTGGGTCTGGGTTTCCGGAACCTGGGCGGGATCGCGGTGAGCCTGGGGCCGGGCCTCTACACCGGGATGAGGGTGGGCGTCGCCACCGCCAAGGCGCTCGCGCAATCGCTCTCGATCCCGATCGTCGGCATGGCCAGTCTCGACCTGCTCGCCTACGATGTCCGTTACTCATCGAAAGGGATCTGCGCCGTCCTGGATGCGCGCCGCGGCGAGGTGTTCACCGCTTTCTACCGGTCTTCGCCCGGCGGGATCCAGCGCATGAGCCCTTACCGCGTGGAGAAGCCGGAGCAACTCGCCGTCGGCATCTCGTCGCGCCCGGAAGAGGTCCTCATGATCGGCGACGGCGCTCTTGCATACAGCGAGATATTCGAGGAACTCGGTTCGGTGGTCGAGGTCGGCACGATGAGTCATGCGTTCCCGAACGCACGGGCTTTGGTGGAACTGGCTCTTCCCCGTATGTACCGCGAGGACTTCGACTCCTTGTACGCACTCAAGCCCTTGTACCTGAGACGCTCGGCAAAGCGTATCCAGTGGCAACGCATCCGCGACAGGCGGCGGTCGGCGTGATGGCGCTTGCGCGTGCTCCTGAGCCCGGTACGCCCGTTGAGATCGAGATGACACGCATGCGCCGGCGGCACCTGCGCCGGGTGCTGTCGATCGAGGCGCGAGTGTACCCGCGTCCCTGGAGCACGTCGCTGTTCCTTTCGGAACTTGCGCAGCGAACAACGCGCACCTACTTGGTCGCGAGGCTCGACGGTGAGGTCGTGGGATACGCAGGAATGATGTTCTTGCCGCAGGAATCCCACGTGACGAACATCGCGGTGGACCCTGACTGGCACGGTTACAAGATCGGGTCTCGGCTTCTGTTGAAGATCATCACCGAGTCGCTGGCGCGCGGCTCGGACCGGCTCTCGCTCGAGGTGCGCGTCTCGAACTCGGCCGCCCAGATGATGTACGAGAAGTTCGGCTTTTCCGTCGTTGGGGTCCGCAAGGGTTACTACATCGAGACGAACGAGGACGCTTACGTGATGGTCGTCGACAACGCACTGTCCAACGAATATCGTGAGCTACTGGCCGGCATCCGCGCTCGCCTATACGGCCTGGGCGACGGTTCGACCAGATGAGTGACGTGGTGTGGGCGGCCCCCCGGCCCTTGGCCCAGAGCAAGCCCGTTGAGGAATGGGCTGAGGACACGCTCGTTCTCGGCATCGAAACCTCTTGTGACGAGACCTCGGCTTCGGTGGTGCGAGGCGGACGTCAGATCCTGTCCAACGTGATCGCCTCGCAGGTGGAACTGCACGGCGAGTACGGAGGTATCGTGCCGGAGATTGCCGCACGGGCCCACGTCGAGTCCCTCACACCGGTGATCCGAGAGGCTTTGCTCCAAGCTGATGTGACTTTCTGGGACCTCGATGCGGTCGCGGCGACGCTTGGCCCCGGGCTCATCGGTTCGCTTCTGATCGGAGTAGCCGAAGCGAAGGCGATGGCCGCGGTGCTCGATGTGCCGTTCGTCGGGGTCAATCACCTCGAAGCCCACATCTACTCCAATCTCCTCTCCGACGCCGAGGCCCGATTCCCCGCCGCGGTCCTGCTCATCTCCGGGGGGCACACGCTCCTCGTCCACGCCCACGAGCACGGGAACTACGAGCTCCTCGGCGGAACCATCGACGATGCAGCGGGCGAGGCGTTCGACAAAGTCGCCCGGTTCCTCGGGTTGGACTATCCGGGGGGGCCGGAGATCGACCGGCTCTCACTGCTGGGTAACCCGGCGGCGGTGGACTTCCCCAGAGCCATGCTGCGTGAGCCTGGATTCGACGTTTCCTACTCGGGGTTGAAGACGGCGGTCATCAACTACGTCCGCAAGTGCGAGAGCGCCGGCGGCGAGATCTCGGTCCAGGACATCGCCGCCTCGTTCCAACAAGCGGTGGTGGATATCCAGGTCCTGAAAACGATGTCGGCCGTGACCCACGTGGCGGCCGAGCGACTCTTCCTGTGCGGAGGGGTGGCGGCCAATTCGGCGCTGAGGAAGGGCCTCGAGGAGGCGTGCGCGGCGGCGGGGGTGACGTTCACGGTTCCGCCGCTCGACCTCTGCACCGACAACGCGGCCATGGTCGCCGCCTGCGGGACCGCCATGCTCCGCCGGGGGTTCTACACCTCTCTGGATGCCGCCCCCGACCCGAACCTCCCTCTGGCCGCTTCCTGAACGCCGTCCACCGGCTCCCGGAGCGGATTTGACCACTTCATGGACCTCAGGCTACTCTTAGCACTCTACATACGGGAGTGCTAAAGCAACCGCTCAGGAGGTATGAATGGCCACCGCAACTAAGACGATCAAGCCGCTCGAGGATCGCATCCTGGTCCGTCCCGAGGAGGGCGAGGAGACCACAGCGTCCGGCCTCGTGATCCCCGACACCGCCAAGGAGAAGCCGCAGGAGGGCACCGTTCTCGCGGTCGGCCCAGGCAAGCGGTCGGACACCGGAGACCTCATCCCCATGGATGTCAGCGAGGGGGACCTGGTTATCTACTCGAAGTACGGCGGCACCGAGATCAAGCTCGATGGTGAGGAGCTTCTGATCCTCTCCGCGCGTGACGTTCTCGGCATCGTCGGCTAGAGAACCCGACCCCCGGAACAACCTGAGGTGCAGGACGACGCGTTCGTCCCGGCACCTTCTCCAAGGAGGAGCTCTACATGGCAAAGATGTTGCATTTCGAAGAGGAAGCCCGGCGCGGGCTAGAGGCCGGCGTCGACCGGCTCGCTGCCGCCGTGCGAGTGACGCTCGGCCCCCGCGGCCGCAACGTCGTTCTCGACAAGAAGTGGGGCGCGCCCACGATCACGAATGACGGCGTGACGATCGCGAAAGAGATCGAGCTCGAGGACCCGTGGGAGAACATGGGGGCCCAGCTCGTGAAAGAGGTGGCGTCGAAGACCAATGACGTGGCCGGAGATGGCACCACCACCGCAACCGTTCTCGCGCAGGCAATGGTCAAGGCAGGCCTCCAGCACGTCGCCGCCGGCGCCAACCCGATGGGCATCAAGCGTGGGATCGAGAAGGCTGTTAAGGCCGCGGTCGAATCCATCAAGTCCCAGGCGCGTGACGTAGAAGGCCGCGGCCAGATCGCACACGTCGCTTCGATCAGCGCGAACAACGACCCCGAGATCGGCGAGATGGTCGCCGAGGCGATGGACAAGGTCGGCAAGGATGGCGTCATCACGGTCGAGGAGTCGAACACCTTCGGGCTCGAGCTCGAGCTCGTCGAGGGTATGCAGTTCGACAAGGGCTACATCTCTCCGTACTTCGTGACCGACCAGGACCGCATGGAAGCCGTGCTCGAGGACGCCTACATCCTCATCGTGGCAGGCAAGATCTCGACGGTCCGCGACATGCTGCCGGTGCTCGAGAAGGTCATGCAGTCCGGTAAGCCGCTCCTGATCGTGGCCGAGGACGTCGAGGGCGAGGCCCTCGCAACACTGGTCGTCAACAAGATCCGTGGGACCTTCCGCGCTGCTGCGGTGAAGGCTCCAGGCTTCGGCGACCGCCGCAAGGCCATGCTCCAGGACATCGCGATCCTCACGGGTGGCCAGGTCATCTCCGAGGAGGTAGGCCTCAAGCTCGAGAACGTTGGGCTGGACCTTCTGGGCCGCGCCCGCAAGATCGTCCTCACGAAGGACGACACCACGGTTGTCGAAGGTCAGGGCAGCGACGACGAGATATCCGGTCGTATCGACCAGATCAAGGCCGAGATCGAGCGTTCGGACTCCGACTGGGACAGCGAGAAGCTGCAGGAGCGTCTCGCCAAGCTTGCCGGTGGCGTAGCGGTTCTGAAGGTCGGGGCCGCAACCGAGGTCGAGCTCAAGGAGAAGAAGCACCGCATCGAGGACTCCGTGAGCGCAACCCGAGCCGCGGTCGAAGAGGGCATCGTGGCCGGCGGTGGCACGACGCTGGTGCGGGCCCGCGAGGCCGTCGACGCTCTCGAGCTCGAGGGTGACGAGGCCGCAGGCGGTCGCGTAGTTGCCGAGGCACTGAGGGCGCCGCTGTGGTGGATCGCCCATAACGCAGGCCTCGAAGGCGGAGTCGTGATCGAACGGGTTCTCAACGAGAAGCCCGGGCACGGACTCAACGCCGCAACTGGTGAGTACGTGGATCTTTACGCCGACGGGATCATCGACCCTGCGCGCGTGACTCGCTCGGCGCTCGAGAACGCGGCGTCGATCGCAGCGCTCTTGCTGACGACCGAGGCGACGATCGCGGACAAGCCGGAAGAGGACGACGACGCCGGTCACGCTCACGCCGCCGGAGGTATGGGTGGCATGGGCGGTATGGGTGGCATGGGCGGCATGATGTAAACGGGTTCAACCCGAACCGAAACACGAAAAGGCCCCCGCGCAAGCGGGGGCC
>Ga0183260_10002933_pt1 | contig 13911 bp, 11 predicted proteins | sample AntDrymUQ4972206_2_FD_129768 | JGI IMG/M metagenome (GOLD analysis project Ga0183260, IMG submission 129768) | Polar desert sand microbial communities from Dry Valleys, Antarctica - metaG UQ497 (22.06) (version 2) (version 2) | ecosystem: Environmental > Terrestrial > Soil > Desert | place... | reverse complement strand
GGACATGGCCGAGGATCTGCTCGTCGTCGAGGATCTGAAGAAGCACTTCCCCGTCACGTCGGGGATCATCTTCAAGAAGCAGGTCGGTGCCGTGAAGGCCGTCGACGGCGTCAGCTTCACGCTCAGGGAAGGCGAGACGCTCGGCGTGGTCGGCGAGTCGGGCTGCGGCAAGTCGACCATGGCCCGCTGCCTCCTGAAGCTGATCGAGCCCTCGGCCGGCAAGGTCGTGTTCCGCGGCAAGGACATCTCGAACCTCTCGCGTGGGGAGATGCGGCCGCTGCGCCGCGAGATGATGATGGTCTTCCAGGATCCCTACGCGTCGTTGAACGCGCGCAAGCGGGTGGGGTTCATCGTCGCCGAGGGCCTCGACGTCCACAAGATCGGCACGCCCCAGGAGCGCAAGCGCCGCGTGAAGGAGCTGCTCGAGGTGGTCGGACTCAACCCCGAGCACTACAACCGCTTCCCGCACGAGTTCTCGGGCGGCCAGCGCCAGCGGATCGGCATCGCTCGCGCGCTCGCGATCAACCCGAGCCTCATCGTCTGCGACGAGCCCGTCTCGGCGCTCGACGTCTCCGTGCAGGCTCAGATCTTGAACCTCCTGAAGGATCTCCAGAAGGAGTTCGGGCTCACCTACGTGTTCATCGCCCACGACCTCAACGTCGTCCGGCACATCTCGGATCGCGTGATGGTCATGTACCTCGGAAAGGCCGTCGAGGTCGCGACGCGAGACGAGCTCTACGCGGCGCCGAAGCACCCGTACACGGGCGCACTCCTGTCGGCTGTTCCCATCCCCGACCCGGATCTCGGCCGGCAGCGCCAGCAGGTCGTGCTCGAAGGCGACGTGCCGAACCCGATCAATCCGCCGTCGGCTTGCAACTTCCACCCCCGGTGCCCGCGATTCCACCAGGGCCACTGCGACGTGGAGGATCCCGCGCTCGCCGCGGTCGACGGCAGCGGGCATGCCGCCGCCTGTCACTATCCGCTCGAGAAGTGGCCGCTGACCGCGTCGGAGATGCGCGACGGCGGCGCGCCGCTCCACGAGCGGGCCGAAGCCGAAGTCACTCTGTAGTCTGTCGTGCTCGCCGGGCTGCGGCGGCTCGCCATCCTGCTCGTCGCGACGGCTGTCGTGCTTGGCGCGCTCGCGGCTGCCGGCGGCGCGGCGTTCGGCTCGTCGTTCGGCCGTTCGATCTCGGTCGCGTACTACGTGGTCGGCGCATTCCTGCTCGTCCTCGGCTTCTTCGCCGGCACGCGCGGGCCGTTCCGGCCGCGTGGCGCGGAGGAGTCGGACGCCGTGACCGGGATGTTCGGGGTGGGGCTCGCGACGCGCGGCGCCCGCCCCGCCACCGAGGTCGAGCACCAGGACTCGCTGGCGACCGCGGGGATCTTCATCGCGGTCGGCCTCTGGCTGATCGCACTCGGTGTTGCCATAGACGACAACGTAAAGATCTTCTGACCGCGCCCGAGTTTCCCCAGGGCACCGCGCAGGTCATGGTGTCTCGCGAAGCGAGACGCCGGCAACCGCACGCCTGCCGCTAACTGACTCCCTGACGTATCGTCTGACGAAGTAATGCACGACGTCCGACCAATCGAATGCGACCGGATCCGGCAGTTCGTGTCGGTGTCCCTCGACCAGCAGCTCTCGCCGTTCGAGCGTGCGCTCGTCAGGTCGCACCTCGACGTGTGCGAGCCGTGCCGGCTCTACGAGACCCGTGTGCGGCACCTGACGACGAGGTTGCGAACGGCACCCGAAGAGCGCCTGCGCGTGCCCGTGCAGCTTCCGACGAGGACGAGCGTCGCGTGGCACTCGGCGGCCCGCGTCGCGAGCCTCGGCGCGGCAGCCGCAGTCACGGTGATCGCGTTCGTCGGCTTTGCGGCGGCACCGGATCGATCTGCCTGGCAGGGCGGCGACGCACGCTTCGCGTCGGCGTTCGACAGCTCGGCGGGGGGGACCAACGAGCTCCTGATCGACATCGTGCGTCCACGTCACATCGGGCAGGAGCACCAGGCGCTCGCGTACGGGATTGGCGGCATCGGCGCCTATAAGCCGCCGCTCTCGCCCGCCCTCTGACGTCCGCCCGGATGGGACGACCGGCGGACGGCGGCTACGCTCCGGTGGTGAGCGCCTCGGTCGAGGTCGACGCGCAGGCGCGGGTCGCCCAGGCAGCGAAGGTCGCGACCCGGTTGCGGGAGAACATCGAGACCGTCGTCCACGGCAAGACCGAGGAGATCCGGCTCGTCCTGAGCGCGCTCGTCTGCGGCGGCCACGTGCTCTTCGAGGACGTCCCCGGCACGGCGAAGACCGTCCTCGCGCGAGCGATCGCGCAGTCGATCGCAGGAGCCGTCCCTTCGCGCGTCCAGTGCACGCCCGATCTGCAGCCAAACGACGTCACGGGCCTCTCGATCTACAACCAGAAGACGCGCGAGTTCGAGTTCCAGCCAGGGCCGATCTTCGCGAACGTCGTGCTCGTCGACGAGATCAACCGCGCGATGCCGAAGACGCAGGCAGCGCTGCTCGAGGCGATGGCCGAGCAGCAGGTGACGATCGACGGTGTCACCCGATTGCTCCCCCGCCCGTTTCTCCTGCTCGCTACGGAGAACCCGATCGAGTACGAGGGCACGTTCCCGCTTCCCGAGGCGCAGCTCGACCGCTTCTTCCTCAAGACCTCGCTCGGCTACCCGTCGCTCGACGACGAGCTCCAGATCATCGACGACCAGCGCGAGCAGCACCCGTTGGCTCGGCTGGAAGCGGTGATTGGCGTCGAGGAGGCGAACGCGCTCGCCGAGGCGGTGCGCGACGTGTACCTCGACCCGCTTCTGGCGCGCTGGATCGTCGAGCTCGTCCGGGCGACGCGGGAGTCGCCGTCGGTCGCCGTCGGTGCCTCTGTCCGGGGCAGCCTGGCGCTCGAGCGTGCGGCGCGGGGCTGGGCGCTGATGCACGACCGCGCGTACGTGACCCCGGTCGACGTCGAGCACCTCTTCCTCCCGGTGCTCGGGCATCGGGTCGTGTTCACGCCGAAGACGCTCGCGGAGGCGCGGCGCACCGGCTGGGACGAGGCGCTTGCCGAGTTCAGGGCGGCCGCGCTCGCCGCGGCGCCCCCGCCCGTCACCGTGTTCGAGTCGGACGCCGAGGAGGAGGCCGTAGGGGCGAGATACATCTCGCCCTCGTCTCGGGAAGCGCGTCCATGAGCGTCCGCGACGCGGTCTTCCCGCTCGTCCCCCGGCGACGCCTGATGGGGCTCGCGTTCGGGACGATGCCCGGCGCGCGCCGAGGGGTCGGGAGCGACGTCGCGGGCTCGCGGCCGTACGTCCGTGGGGACAACGTCGACTCGATCGACTGGGCGGCGTCCGCCCGCGCCTCTGCGGCGCGTGGCAGCGACGAGTTCGTCGTGCGCGAGCACTTCGCGGACGACGCGCCGCGGGTCGTGATCGTGGTCGACCGCCGGCCCGAGATGGCGCTCTCCTCTCCCGACGTCCCGTGGCTCCGCAAGCACGAGGCGCTCGTCACGGCAGCCGGGTTGATTGCCGACAGCGTCGCCGAGGCTCGGGGGCTCTGCGGGTACCTGGACTTCGCCGAGGGCGCCGACGACCCGTTCTGGCGACCGCCCTCGTCGAGCCGGGAGCCATGGTCGATCCGCGAGCGCCACGTCCAGCACCCGGTCTACGACGCGCCCGAGGACAACGTCGAGCGCGCGCTCGAGTTCCTCGAAGGGCATCGACGCTCGGTTCCAGGTGGCAGCTTCCTCTTCGTCCTCTCCGATTTCCTCGTGATGCCGCCGCGGCCCGTGTGGGAGCGGGTCGTCGAGCACCGGTGGGACGTGGTTCCCGTCGTCGTCCAGGATCCGCTCTGGGAGCAGAGCTTCCCGCCCGTCGATGGAATGGTGATCCCGCTCTCCGGCGCCGACGGGCGCGTGCGGCTCGTCCGGCTCAACCGGGGCGAGTCGGAGGAGCGCAAGCACGCGCACGAGGCCCGGCGCCAGACGCTGCTGGACGAGTTCGCGACGCTGGGGATCGAGCCCGTGCTCCTCTCCTCGAGCGACCGTGAGGAGGTTCTCTCGGCCCTGCTCGGTTGGGCCGTCGACCGCGAGTTCGAGCACGGAAGGGGCTGGCGGTGAGACGCGCCGTTGTCGCCCTGGCCGCGCTCGTCGCGGCAGCGATCGTCGGCACGGCGATTGGGCTCACGCTCCAGGCGCGCGAGAGCTCGAGCCCCAAGCAGGCTGGGGCGCCTCGCGCGTCGGTGTCGGTCGTCAGGACGACCGTCACACCGACAGTTGCCCTGTTCGGAGCGCCGGTGGTGGCCGAGCTCGTCGTCGTCACGAAGGCGGCGGTCGTCGACCCGGACACCGTGAGGGTCAGGCCGGACTTCACTCCGTACGCGCCGACCGGCGAGCGCGAGGTCGTCCGCTCCGACACCGCGACGAGCTCACGGTTCACGTACCGTTTCACGCTGCGGTGCCTCGACGAGGACTGCGCTCCCGATGCGGACCGCATGGTCGTCGAGTTCCCCGGAACGGCGGTCTTCTATCGCTTCCGCGGTGCTCAGGGGCCGGGTACGGTGATCGTCGACTGGCCGCCGTTCGAGGTCTCGGCCCGGGTGCCGATCGAGGCGCTCGCGCCGGAGCGCTGGCGCGCAGACGTCACCTCGCTGCCCGCGGTCACCTTCGAGCGGTCGCCGCGCACGACGAGCATCGTGCTGCTCACGGCGAGTATCCTGCTCGCGCTGCTCGGGGTCGCCCTCGCGTGGCGGCTCGCCCGGCCCGAGGCCCGTGCCGAGCTCGAGGTGGACGCCATCCCGGAGGTACGGGCGAGCGCGCTCGAGCGGGCGCTCCAGCTTGCGCGCGAGGCGTCGCTCGACGGCGACTCGCCGGAGCGCCGGAAGGCGTTCGAGCGCGTCGCGCGCGAGCTCGGCTCGCGCGGGCTGGGCGACCTGGCCGAGCGGGCGCGCGCGCTGGCCTGGGCCTCGGGCGCGTCCAGCCCGGTGCTGATCAACGAGCTCGAGCGCGAGGCGCTGGCCGCGACGAACGGCGGTCACCCATGAGGCGCTTTCGTCGTCCCGGGCTCCCGACGTCCGCCGTGCGCGAGCTCGTCGGCGCGACGCGGCGGACGGCCGTCCTCCGTCTCGGCTTCGTCCTCGCGGCGGCCGGGCTCCTCGCCGTCGCCGCGCTCGCCTCCGGAACGCTCGGCGCCCGCCCGACGAGCTACTTCGCAAGCGGTGGTGGCGGGATCGTCGTCCTCGACCTCTCGACGAGCGTCGACCCCCGCAAGGGCCAGCGCATGCAGCGAGTGCTCCGTTCCCTCTCGCAGTCCTCGACGCGCGTCGGGCTCGTCGTCTTCTCGGACGTCGCGTACGAGATGTTTCCACCGGGTACGAGAGGGGGCGAGCTCGAGGCGCTGATCCCGTTCTTCGAGCCGCCCGCCTTCGATCCCACGCGGCGGCGAGATCCGCAGGCACTGCGCTCGTTTGGTCTCGCCAGCCCGTGGACCGCCACCTTCCGCGGCGGCACGCGAATCTCGTTGGGTCTGGAGGTTGCGCGCAAGGTCATCGAGCGCGACGGGACACGACCGACGGTGATGCTCGTCAGCGACCTGGACGACTCCGCGCTCGACACCGAGGCGCTCACGCGGGAGCTCATCCGGTACGAGACGGCCGGCCTCGACCTCCGAGTCGTGCCCCTCTTCGCCCCCGCCGAGGATCGCGACCTCTTCGTGCGTCTCGTCGGCGAGGAGGCGTTCGTCCAGAACGACGAGCTGCTCCGCAACTCCGAGATCGAGGAGCGCCAGTCCCTCGTCGGGACGTTCCCGCTCGTGCTCGCGCTCGCGACCGCCTGCCTGCTGCTCCTCCTCGCGCTCAACGAGCACATCTTCGCGCGTGTCGCCTGGAGGCGCGCATGACCGGCCGTCGCGTCGTCGGGGCCGTCGGCGTCGTCGCGCTCTTTGCGGCTGCCGCGGTCCTCGCCGTGCTCGCCGCCGACGTCGTGCGCGCGGAGCGAGCGGTCGCGCAGGGGGACACGCGCTTCGGGGCTGTCTCCGGCCGACTGGGCATGTGGGATGCCGACACGACGCTGCCGCAGGGGCTGACGCGCAGCGTGCTCGGGCTCGAGGATGACGTGGCCTACCGGGGGGCAGTGCAGCGCTTCCGGCTCTCTCGGCCGCGTCAGCCCGTCCAGCAGTTTGCCCAGCTCGCCGTCCGGGCGGGCGCAGACCGGGCACTCGCGCGCGCCGCGCGTGACGAGGGCGACCCCCGTCGTCGCGCGGCGCTCCACAACCTGCGTGGCGCGCTGTCGCTCGAGGAGGCGCGGCTCGGTTCGGACTCGGGTCCGCCGACCAGACGGGCGGTGACGCAGTTCCGGCTCGCGGTCGAGCTCGATCCCGGCAACGAGGACGCGCAGTTCAACCTGGAGCTCGCGCTCCGCCTCCTCGCCAGGAGCGGCGCAACCTCGGGCGGGAGTGGCGAGCGGGCCGCGACGCCTGCGTCGGGCGCCGGCTCGGCGACGGCCGGCAGCGGCTACTGATGGGCGTGAGCTTCCTCTCGCCGTGGGCGTTCGCGGTCGCCGCGCTCGCGCTCGTCGCGATCACCGTGCTCGTCCTCTCGGAGCGTCGCTCCCGCAGGCTGTGCTGCGTTCTCGGTCTCGCACCGCGCCCACTGTGGTCGGTCGGGGTCGACGCGGCGGCCCTACTCCTCCTCGGTGCCCTGCTCGGTCTTGCGGCGGCGCAGCCGGTGGTTTCACAGGTGCGCACGTCGGAAGGTCGCACGGACGCCGAGGCGATCGTCGTCTTCGACATCTCTCGCTCGATGCTTGCTCGCTCGGGGCCGTCCGCGCCGACGCGGCTCGAGCGGGCGCGCGACGTGGCGAAGCAACTCCGCGCGAGTCTCGACGACGTTCCGATCGGCGTCTCGTCTCTCACCGACCGGCTCCTGCCGCACCTCTTCCCGACCATGAGCACGACCGCGTTCACCTCGACGGTCGATCGCGCGATCACGATCGAGCAGCCCCCGCCGGAGCGTCGTGCGCTGCGGGCGACCGCGTTCGGCGCGCTTGCGGACATCGGGCGGCAGAACTTCTTCGGTCTCCAGGCCCGCACGCGTGTCGCGGTCGTGCTGACCGACGGGGAGAGCATCCCGTTCAACCTCGGTGAGCTCCGCGGCCCGCTGCTCTCCGGTCGGGTCACCCTCCACTTCGTACACCTCTGGGACGAGGAGGAGCGTGTCTACGACGCTCAGAAGCGGGCCGAGATCTACCGCCCGAGCCCGACGAGCCGCACCGTGCTCGACCGGATCGTGCGCGAGGTCGGTGGCGCCGTGCACGCCGAGACCGACGTCGCCTCGGCGATCGGCGCCGTCGAGGGCAAGCTCGGTAGCGGACCCGTCGCAGCGCGAGGCCGAGAGCTCGAGGCGGTCCCGCTCGCGCCGTACGCCGCCTTCGCGGCGGTTCTCCCGCTCGGGCTCGTGCTGCTCCGGCGCAACTTCTGACCCGGGCCGTCGTCTACTCTTACAGGTCGTGAAGCGGCTGCTCTCCTCGAACGTTCTGCTCAACGTGGCCGTGCTGTGCGCGGGCGCGCTGCTCGTCGTAGGCGTCGCTGCGTACATCTCGTCCCGTCCCGATCCGTCGCCCGCGACGAACACGGAGACCTTCGGCCGCGACTTCGAGTTGCCCGAGGAGACGACGGCCTTCACCGCCTCCGACCTGCCGAAGGGCGTCCGCAAGGTCGCCGGTGAGTTCATCCTCGCCGCCGCCGGTCGCGAGGACCTCGCGAAGGCATGGAAGCTCACGCACCCCGAGCTCCGTGCTCAGTGCGGCTGCACGTACAAGCAGTGGCTGACCGGCGACATCCCCGTGCAGTACTACCCGTCACGCGACATCTCGACCGCGGCGTTCGAGGTCGACGACGTCACCCAGCGGGAGGTCTGGCTTCGCGTGCTGCTCCTGCCGAAGGAGACCGCGAACGTGAAGCCGCAGGTGTTCGACATCGGGCTGAAGGCCTCAGGCACGGGCGCGGGGAGGATCTGGCGCGTGAGCTACTGGAACGCGAACGTGAACATCGTGGTGCCGACAACGCCGCAGGGCGGCTAGCCGTCACGGTCCAGCCCAACTTCGTCAGCGCGCGCTGCTGACGCCTCGACCACGACGCCCGTGTGGCGTCCGCGCTCGCCCGCCAGGCCAACCGACGTGCGAGGGCCGAGCCACGGCGCTCGGGTAGGATCGGAGCGCTTCTGCGGCGCCTGCGCGGCGCCCCGCCACCGCCACGCGAACCCCTCCAGGAGACCCATGCCTGAGCAGCACGACGGCGCCAAGACCAACGTCGGGAAGATCATCGAGATCAAGGGCGTCGTGCTCGACGCCGTCTTCCCCGACAGCCTCCCCGAGATCCTCACCGCGCTCGAGATCGAGCTCGAGAACGGCACCCTCGTCGCGGAGGTGCAGCAGCACCTCGGCGACGACCGCGTGCGCGCGGTCGCGATGGACTCGACGGACGGGCTCGCGCGCGGGCTCGACGTAGTCGACACCGGGAAACCCATCTCCGTGCCCGTCGGCGATCCGACGCTCGGGCGCCTCTGGAACGTGATCGGCCAGCCGATCGACGGCAAGGACGAGCTGGAGGATGGGGCTGAGCGTTGGCCGATCCACCGCGACCCGCCAGCGTTCCAGGACCTCTCGCCGAAGATCGAGATCTTCGAGACGGGCCTCAAGTGCGTCGACCTGATCGCCCCTTACATCAAGGGCGGCAAGGTCGGCCTCTTCGGCGGCGCCGGCGTGGGCAAGACCGTGCTGATCCAGGAGCTGATCCACAACCTCGCACAGCAGCACGGCGGCGTCTCCGTGTTCGCGGGCGTCGGGGAGCGCACGCGTGAGGGCACGGACCTGATGATCGAGATGACCGAGTCCGGCGTGATCGACAAGGTCGCACTCGTCTACGGGCAGATGAACGAGCCGCCGGGCGCCCGACTCCGCGTCGGACTCTCGGGCCTGACGATGGCCGAGTACTTCCGCGACCAGGGTCAGGACGTCCTGCTCTTCATCGACAACATCTTCCGCTTCGTCCAGGCCGGCTCGGAGGTTTCCGCGCTCCTCGGACGGATGCCGAGCGCGGTCGGATACCAACCGACGCTTGCGACCGAGATGGGGCAGCTCCAGGAGCGCATCACCTCGACGAAGACCGGCTCGGTGACGTCGGTGCAGGCGATCTACGTCCCCGCCGACGACCTCACGGACCCGGCGCCCGCGAACACCTTCGCGCACCTCGACTCGACCACGACGCTCTCCCGGGCGATCGTCGAGAAGGGGATCTACCCGGCGATGGATCCGCTCGACTCGACCTCGCGCGCCCTCCAGCCGGGCATCGTCTCCGAGGATCACTATCGCGTCGCGACCGCCGTCCAGCAGATCCTTCAGCGCTACAAGGATCTCCAGGACATCATCGCGATCCTCGGGATGGACGAGCTCACCGACGAGGACAAGCTCATCGTCTCGCGCGCGCGCAAGGTCGAGCGGTTCCTCTCACAGCCGAACTTCGTCGCCGAGCAGTTCACGGGCACGCCCGGCAAGTACGTCAAGCTCGAGGACACGATCGCCGGGTTCGACTCGATCATGAAGGGCGAGACCGACGACCTGCCCGAGTCCGCCTTCTACATGGTCGGCGGGATCGAGGACGTTCACGAGAAGGCCGGCCAACTTGAGAAATCGGCTGCGTGATGCGAGCTTGTCGACGCCGTGGTCCGCACGGCGGCTAGGAACGACTCATGGCTGACGTCACCGATCATCCCCGCTTCGACGTCGAGGTGGTGACGCCCGACGGGCCTGTCTACCAGGGCGAGGCGCACATGTTGATCGTCCCCGGCGCGGCCGGGGAGATCGGGGTGCTCGCACGGCATGCCCCGCTTGTCGCGACCCTGAAGGCGGGCTCGACCCGCGTCCACGTCGGGGCGAACGAGGTGCTGGAGTTCGCGACCGGATCGGGCTTCTTCAAGGTCGAGCTCGACCGCGCACTCGCCCTCGTCGACGACGCGGTGAACGTCAAGGAGATCGACGACTCCCGTGCTCAGGCGCAGCTCGACTCGGCCAAGGCCGAGCTCGAGAAGATCGACGCCGGTGACTCGACCGCCGACCGCTGGCAGCTCGAGCAGCGCGTCCGGCACGCAGAAAACCAGCTCTCGGTCTCGGGGCGCACGACCGGGTGAGAGCACACCGGTGTCGGACTTTAGTCCGACACCTGAAGCTCAGCATCCCGCGACTTCCGGTGTCCGACTGAAGTCGGACACCTGCGGTACGCTGGGGTTACCCGGAGAGCTTTGAAAGGCAGCTTGGCGACCGGGTCACCAAACGCCTAAAGAGCCCCCGTGTCTCTAGCGGGTCCTTTCGCCGAAGCATCGAAAGGAGCCCTGTGAGCGCCACCGACCAGCTACGCGAGATCATGGATCGCCGGATCGCGATCCACGACGGTGCCTGGGGTGTCCTGATCCACCGGCGCGGGTTCTCGGAAGAGGACTATCGGGCCGAGCTCCTGCGCGAGCACACGCGGGACGTGAAGGGGAACCCCGACCTTCTGAACCTCACGCGGCCAGGGGTCGTGACCGAGATCCACGACGCGTACTTCGCGGCCGGCGCCGACCTCGCGACGACGAACACGTTCACGGCCACCTCGATCGGCCAGGCGGACTATGCGCTCGAGCACCTCGCGCCCGAGATGAGCCGCGAGGGCGCGCGCCTCGCACGGGAGGCGGCCGACCGCTGGACCGCGCAGGATCCCTTGCGGCCACGCTTCGTCGCGGGCGCGGTCGGGCCTCTCAACGTCTCGCTCTCGGTCTCGCCGAAGGTGGAGGACGCGTCGTTTCGCTCCGTCACGTTCGAGGACGTCCGCGCGACATACGCCGAGCAGATCGTCGCGCTCGCCGAGGGTGGCGCCGACTTCCTCCTCGTGGAGACGATCTTCGACACGCTGAACGCGAAGGCGGCGATCGTCGCGGCAAGCAACGTCGCCCCCGAGCTCCCGCTCTGGCTCTCCTTCACCGCGATCGACCGGAGCGGCCGCAACCTGTCGGGGCAGACCTCGGAGGCGTTCTGGGTGTCGGTCGAGCACGCGCGGCCGCTGCTCGTCGGGATCAACTGCGCGCTCGGTGCGACCGAGATGCGGCCGTTTCTCGGGTCGCTCTCGCAGATCGCCGACACGTACGTCTCCTGCTATCCGAACGCCGGGCTGCCGAACGCGATGGGCGAGTACGACGAGCAGCCCGGCGACACGAGCCGTTTCCTCCGTGCCTTTGCCGAGGACGGGCTCGTGAACGTCGTAGGCGGCTGCTGCGGGACGACACCAGAGCACGTGCGGCAGATCGCGGCCGCCGTCGACGGCATCGCGCCGCGACGGCTCCCGCGCCGCGCAGCGCGCACGCGGTGGAGCGGGCTCGAGCCGTTCGAGCTCGGGCCGGACACGGGCTTCGTGATGATCGGCGAGCGCACGAACGTCACGGGCTCTGCTCGCTTCCGGCGACTCGTCGAGGCCGGCGACCTCGAGGCGGCGGTCGACGTCGCGCTCGAGCAGGTACGGAACGGCGCGAACGCCCTCGACGTGAACATGGACGCGGACCTGCTCGACGGCGAGCGCACGATGACGAGCTTCCTCAACCTGCTCGCGACCGAGCCGGAAGCGGCGCGGCTGCCGATCATGGTCGACAGCTCGCGCTTCACGGTGCTCGAGGCCGGCCTCAGGTGCCTCCAGGGAAAGGGGATCGTCAACTCGATCTCGCTCAAGGAAGGCGAGGAGCCGTTCCTCGACCAAGCGCGCACGATCCGCCGCTACGGCGCGGGCGTCGTCGTGATGGCCTTCGACGAGCAGGGTCAGGCCGAGACGGTCGAGCGGAAGGTCGCGATTGCGGAGCGCGCCTACGGGCTGCTGACCGAGACGGTGGGCTTCCCGCCGGAGGACATCGTGTTCGACCCGAATGTACTGGCGGTCGCGACGGGGATCGAGGAGCACTCAGCGTTCGCGAAGGCGTTCATCGAGGCGCTGCCGTTGATCAAGGAGCGCTGTCCGGGCGCGCGCACGAGCGGGGGGATCTCGAACCTGTCGTTCGCGTTCCGCGGGAACCAGCAGGTCCGGGAGGCGATGCACGCGGCCTTCCTCTTCCACGCGATCCGCGCCGGGCTCGACATGGGAATCGTGAACGCGGGCCTCTTGATGGTCTACGAGGACATCGAGCCGGAGCTGCTCGAGCACGTCGAGGACGTCATCTGGAACCGAAGGCCCGACGCCACCGAGCGGCTCGTCGCCCTCGCCGGTCGTGCCGGTGGCGACGTCGCGCGCCGCGAGGAGGATCTCACCTGGCGCGAGGCGCCGGTCGGGAAGCGCTTGGAGCACGCGCTCGTCCACGGGATCGTCGACCACATCGAGACCGACGTCGAGGAGGCACGCGCCTCCTCGACCAGGCCGCTCGACGTGATCGAGGGCCCGCTGATGGACGGCATGCGGGTCGTCGGCGACCTGTTCGGCTCCGGGCGCATGTTTCTCCCGCAGGTCGTGAAGAGCGCTCGCGCGATGAAGCGCGCGGTCGCCTATCTCGAGCCGTTCATGGAGGCAGAGCACGAGGGTCGCGAGCGGCCCCGCGCGGGTCGCATCGTGCTCGCGACCGTCAAGGGCGACGTGCACGACATCGGCAAGAACATCGTCGGGGTCGTGCTCGGCTGCAACGGCTACGAGGTGATCGACCTCGGCGTGATGGTGGCTGCCGACGCGATCCTCTCGACCGCTGTCGAGCAGGACTGCGATCTCGTCGGCCTTTCCGGCCTGATCACCCCGTCGCTCGACGAGATGGTCGGCGTCGCGAAGGAGATGGAACGGCGTGGGATGGAGCTGCCACTCCTAATCGGCGGGGCCACCACGTCGCGCCAGCACACTGCGGTACGGATCGCGCCGGAGTACACACCGCCGACCGTCCACGTGCTCGACGCCTCACGCGTGATCGGGGTTGTCGGCGCGCTCCTCGCGCCGGAGCGGCGCGAGGGGCTCGACCGTGAGAACCGCGTGGAGCAGGAGCGTCTCCGCGCGTTGCACGCCGAGCGCGAGCGGAAGCCGCTCCTGCCGTTGCGGGCCGCTCGCGAGCGCCGCACGCCGATCGCGTGGCACGCGGAGGACGTCGCGACGCCCCGCTTCCTCGGCACGCGCCTGGTCGAGCCGGCGGTCGCGGAGCTTCGGCCGTACATCGACTGGACGTACTTCTTCCACGCCTGGGAGCTGAAGGGCCGCTATCCGGCGATCCTGGACGATCCCGACAAGGGCGAGACGGCCCGGGAGCTGCTCGATGCAGCGAACGACCTCCTCGATCGCGCCGAGCGCGATCGATCGCTCACGACCCGCGGTGTACATGGGTTCTGGCGGGCCGCCGCGGAGGCGGACGACGTCGTGCTCCTGAACGGCGACGGGCCTGTCCGGTTCCCGATGCTGCGCCAGCAGGCTGTGCACGACGACTCGAGACCAAACCGGTCTCTCGCCGACTTCGTCGCGCCCGCCGAGACCGGTCTCGAGGATCACGTCGGCGGGTTCGCGGTCGGCATCCACGGGGCCGACGAGCTCGCAGTCGGGTTCGAGGCGGACGGCGACGACTACAGCGCGATCCTCTCGAAGGCGGTCGCCGACCGGCTGGCGGAAGCATTTGCAGAATGGCTCCACGAGCAGAGCCGCCGCGGCTGGTACGCGGAGGGGGAGACCCTCGCCCCCGAGGAGCTCGCCGGCGAGCGCTTTCGCGGCATCCGGCCGGCCTTCGGCTACCCCGCCTGCCCAGATCACTCGGAGAAGGAGCGCCTGTTCGCCCTGCTCGGCGCGGGCCGCGCGGGCCTCGAGCTGACCGAGTCCTTCGCGGCGCTCCCCGCCGCAAGCGTCAACGGCCTCTACTTCGGGCACCCCTCGGCGCGGTACTTCTCGGTC
>Ga0183260_10002932_pt1 | contig 13911 bp, 14 predicted proteins | sample AntDrymUQ4972206_2_FD_129768 | JGI IMG/M metagenome (GOLD analysis project Ga0183260, IMG submission 129768) | Polar desert sand microbial communities from Dry Valleys, Antarctica - metaG UQ497 (22.06) (version 2) (version 2) | ecosystem: Environmental > Terrestrial > Soil > Desert | place... | reverse complement strand
GTCGGCTCGTCGAACACCGACAGTGCCGCCCGCCGGGCCAGTGCTCTGGCTAGGCCGACCCGTTGCTGTTCGCCACCAGACAGCTCGGCCGGTCGCCGGTCCGCGAGCCGGGCAATGTCGAGCAGTTGGAGGATCAGCAGCGCCTCCGCGCGGGCATGGGTCCGGCCGGTCCCGCGCCGCCGCGCCGGGTAGGCGACCGTGTCCAGCACCGACAGGTGCGGCCACAGGGCGTAGTTCTGGAAGACCACGCCGACGTCACGACGCTCGGGAGGCACGTTGTGGCCCGGTGCGGCGACGAGGTGGCCGTGCAACCAGATCTCGCCGGAGCTCGGCGACCGGAACCCGGCCACGGCGTGGAGCAGGGTTGACTTGCCCGAGCCGGACGGGCCCAGCAGGGCGACGACCTCACCGCGGCCAACGGTCAGGTCGACCTTGCGCACGGCAGCAACGCCGCCATAGTCGACGGTCAGACCATGCACGCGCAGAACGTGGTCAGCCACGGGCTCGTGCATGTTGTGCGTTCTCACGCCGGGTTGGATCGGGCACGGTGTCCGCGGGCCGCCTCAGACGCAGCCGGCGCGACAGCACCCACAGCGGCAGCGCCGGTACGGCCATCAGCAGCGTGAGGAGCACCGAGAGGGCGGCGGTGGGACCGATGCGTCCCAGCTCTTGGCTGTTGAGGACGATCACCGCGAGGGTCTCGCTCCCGGGGCCGTAGAGCAGGCTCGACATCGTCACTTCGTGCAGGGCGGTCAGGAAGCAGACCAGCCACGCCCCGAGCAGCGCGGGTGCCATCGGCCGCAGCGCCACGGTACGCGCCGCCGTCAGCCGGGTTGCCCCGCTGGCGCGGGCCGCGTAGAGCTCCTCGGGGACGAGCCGGTCGAGCGCCCCGGTGATAGGTCGGTGGGCCAGCGCCCACAGCTTGGCCAGGTAGGCCACCAAGATGAGAACCAGGCTCCCGGCCAACCACCGGCCGTACGTGATGAGCAGAGCCACGGCGAGGGTCGAACCGGGCAGGGCCAGAGTGAGGATGCTCATCGTCGCCACCCCCCGTCCGAACCGGCGGTGCTCGAGCAGCGCGACGCAGCCGCCGATCACGACGAGCACGCTGGCGGCGAGTACCGCCAGCCCGACGCTGCGCCCCAGGGCTTCGATCGAGCGTTGGTCGATGACGAGCCAGAAGTTGTCGAGGGTCCAGTTGCTGGGCCGTGGCGGCAGTCCGACTGCCCGAGTGAGAGCGGCCGACAGCAGCGCGAGCAGTGGCAGGCCCACGGCCACGACAAGGTAGCTCCCCAGTCCGGCCGCCACCCATCTGCTGGCCGACGGGCGGCGGCTGAGGGGTGCGCCGGCGGGTTCGGCGACCCGAGTCACGCGCAGCCGCGGGCTGAGCGTGGCATCCGCGGGCGCCACGACGGCAGCGGTGAGCAGGACGAGCACCAGGGCGAGCGCGACCGCCTCGACGAACGAGAGCGGGTCGCTGGCGAAGGAGAGGTTGGCGTAGATCTTCGTGGTCAGGGTCGTGAACCCGGCGGGGGCGCCCATGACCTGTGGCACCGCGAAGCTCTGCAGGCTCAGCACGAAGACCAGGACCGACGCTGCCGCAAGGGATGGCCGCAACAACGGCAGGGTGACGGTGCGGAGCACGGTGGGGCCGCTTGCGCCGGAAGCCCGCGCGGCCCGTTCCAGATCCGGCTCGGCGCGCGCGGCCAACCCGACCGCCGCCAAGAGGTACGCCACTGGCGCCGTGCTGGCCACGAGGACGGCCAGGACGCCGCCCGGGCCGAGGACCCCCTGCCAGTGCACCCCCACCAGCGCATCGGTGAAACCCGCTCGGCCGTACGCCTGGGTCCAGCTGTAGCCGAGGACGAACTCCGGAACCACCACGGGCATTAGCACCGCGACGCGCCAGAACGCTCGCCCGGGCACGTCGGAGTGGCGTAGCCCGACGGCCATCGCCGTCCCGAGCGGGACGGCAAGCAGCATCACCGCCACTGAAAGCCCGACGGAGTTGACGGCAGCCGTACGGACCTCGGGTGAGCTGAGGATCAGCTTGGACGTGCCCGCGCCCTCGCGGACCACGATCTCGACCAAACGTGCGACCGGCAGCACGACGAGCACCATGACGAGCCCGGCCGCGAGGACGACCAGTGACCACGGCGAGGATCCTGCGGGCGCGGCTGGTCGCACTCTCAGCTGCCGAACAGCTGCTGATAGTCGGCGAGGAGGTCGTCCTTGTGGGTCACGATCGTGGGCCAGTCAGGTTGGACGACGGGAGCGTCCGCCGGGACGGTCGGTCCGGAGACCCCGGTCCTGGTCGGGTAGGAGCCGGCGTCGGCGAGGGTGGTCTGGCCGGGTTCGCTGATGACGAAGGAGATGAAGTCCTGGGCGGACGTGGACCCGGCGGCGTCGGTCGCCAAGGCGACCGGTCCGTAGACCGCCACCGCCCCGGGCTCCGGCCACGTCACACCGATCGGTGACCCCGACTCCTGGGCGACGTACGCCGAGTTGGCGGTCGTGAGGCCGGCGTCGTAGATCCCCTGGGCGACGCCAGTCGTGACCTCGTCCGGCGTGCTGACCTGGACGGCGCCGTGGTCTACCAGGCCTCGGTAGAAGTCGAGCCCGTACCCCTCGGCGCCAGCGAAGTAGCCCAGAGCTCCCAGCGCCGAGGCGGCGAACGCGGGATCCGGGATCGCCAGGCCGCCGCTGTAGTCGGCACTGGCCAGGTCCGACCACGTTTGCGGAGCCGGAACATCGTTGCGATGCACCGCCACGATGTACAAGACGGCGGCTCCCACCCAGTCCGCGGTCCGGTACTCGGCCGGGATCTCCGGGGCGTTGTCAGGAGTCCAACCTCCGACGAGATCTTGGTCGACCAAGCCCTGCATCGTGATCGGGTCACACGCCCACACCACGTCCGCCCGCAGCCCCCCGGACCGCACGTCCCCGGCCACCCTGGCGTTCAGCTCTGCAGTCGGGGCACGGAACAGCTCGACGTCGGTGCCCGAGTTGGCCCGCTCGAACTCCTCGATCATCGCCTGGGCGACGGCGTCGTCCACGCACGTGTAGAGCATGACCGGGTCCGACGCGTCCGCGGGGCCGTCATCCTGGCTGCACGCCGCGGCCAGCAGAACGAGGGCGAGGAGAATCGCCGATCCGATCCGATCCGTCGGGCGGTCATGCTGCACCATAGGACAGAGCGTACGGTTGGCGGCATGATGCGAGGACTGCTGATCGGTGCTGCTGCAGGGGCAGCCGGTACGACCGCACTCAACGCGGTGACCTATCTCGACATGGCGGTGCGGGGGCGCGGCTCGAGCGGTACGCCCGAGCAGACGGTCGAGGTGCTCGCGGACAGGGCCGGCGTCGGCATACCCGGCGATCCGGACACCCGTGACAACCGGCTGCAAGGGCTGGGTTCGCTCAGCGGCATCATCACGGGCGTGTCCATCGGCGCCCTGATAGGTGCCCTCCGCAGCGCCGGTCTCGTCCCGGGTCGAGTACTCGGCCCGCTCATCACCGGCGGGCTGGCGATGGCTGGCGCCAACGTGCCGATGGCGCGGCTCGGCATCAGCGACCCAAGCGAGTGGGGCGCCCAGGACTGGGCGGCCGACGTCGTGCCACATCTGGCGTACGGCGCCGTCACCCACGCCGTGTTGGAAGCTGTCGGCGACTGACAATCAGTCGGTGTCGCGCAACAGCACCGTGTAGCCACGGCCGCCGTGCGCTTCGACGGCGTTCGAGATGCCCGGCACCAGGTACGGCGTCCGACGCGTCGCGGTTCCGCCGTCACCGAGCTGGCCGAAGTCGTTGTGACCCCAGTCATAGAAGGTGCCCGTGGTGCTGACGACCAGCGTGGTGTCGCGCCCGGCTCCGATAGCCCTGATCTCCGGCAACCCGCTGACCCTCGTCGGCACCAGACGGTCCGTGCTACCGCCGACGCCGAGCTGGCCGCGCGTGTTCTCACCCCAGGTGTAGACGTCGCCGCCGGCGGTGAGCGCCACGGAGTGGTCCGCGCCGGCGATGACGGCGACCACGTTCGAGAGTCCCTGCACGGTCACGGGTGTCAAGCGCCTCGTGCGGGTGTTGTCGCCGAGCTGGCCGGAGGTGTTGAGACCCCAGGACCGAACCGTGCCATTCCCCATGACTGCCAGCGCATGGTTGCGCCCGGCGGCGACGGACACGACGCCGGAGAGGTTCGAGACCGTCACCGGAGTCGTCTGCCGTTGCGTCGTGGTTCCGTTGCCCAGCTCGCCGTTGGCGCCGCCGCCCCAGGACCTGACGGTCCCGCCTGCGAGGACGGCATAACTCATGTCGCGGCCACCGGCGATGCCAACGGCGTTGGACAGGCCGCTCACCGAGACAGGGGAGGAGCGCCGGGTGAGGGTCCCGTCGCCGAGCTGCCCGAGGGAGTTGAAGCCCCACGAACGTACGCTGCCGTCACCGAGCAGCGCGAGCGAGTGGTAGTGCCCGGTCGCGATCTCGGTTGCCCCACTCAGGCTCCCGATGCGGGTCGGGGTGGGCTGGTCGACGAGGTTGCCCTGACCGGTGGCGCCTTTAGAGCCCTCGCCCCATGCCCAGACCTGACCGCCGATCCGCGCGAGTGCGTGCTCGCGGCCGCCGGCGATCTCATCGACGTCGATGAGGCCGACCGCCTGGCCGAACGCAGCCCGGTTGTTCGTCGAACCCGAGCCGAGCTGGCCGCTGGCGCCCAGGCCGACCGTCCAGACGGTGTCACCGGCGCCGGCTTGCGTCGGCGCGGTTATGCCGGCGGCGGCGACAGGGGTGGCGACCAGGGCCACCAAGGCGAGGGCGTGCTTCCACCAGCACGTACGTCGAACGGTCACGGGGGCCTCCTCGGGGCCCTCAGTATCAGTCGGACATCGCCCATTGTCCAAGGAATGCGAAACTTTTCAGGAGCCGCTCTCGCTGGCGTCGGAGTCGCCCTCGATGACGACGACCTCATAGGCGGCATCGAGTCGCACGTCCACGGTGTCGCCGTCGGTCTTCGTGACCTCGACCTCCCAGGTTGCGCCGTTCTCCGAATCGCGCTCAACCGAGTTGGCGCGCCCGCCCCCGGTGGCCTCCAATGCAGCCTCCGTCGCCGCCCGGGCTTGGGGCCCGCTGAGCGTTCCCTCGTCGTCAGTGCTACCGGCGACGGCGAGCCCGCCTCCCGCCACTGCGATCCCCACGGCGGCCGCCGCGGCCGCCACTGCCAGTCTCTTGTGCATGAAAGACCTCCGCGATCACGTCTCGATGCTCTGCTGCACCCAGTCCACTGATTGCAGAATCTCTCGGCGTCGCTGACGCCAGCCTGAAGGGGCGTTCAGCTGCAGGTTTGCGGGCGTTCAGGACAGCTTCAGCGCCGGCGTGCGACCGTGGAATCATGCGCGTCCTGGTGGTGGAAGACGACTTGCATCTCGCCCGGGCCATCCGTCGTGGCCTGGAGTCGGAGGGCTTTGCCGTCGACGTCGCACCGGACGGCGAGGAAGGTCTCTGGCTTGCTGCCGAAAGCGCCTATGACGCAATCGTCTTGGACATCATGCTGCCCGGTGTCGACGGCTACACGGTCTGCGCCCGACTGCGCGAGGCGGACAACTGGGCGCCGATCCTGATGCTCACCGCGCGGAACGGTGAGTTGGACGAGACGGCCGCCCTCGACACCGGGGCCGACGACTTCTTGGCCAAACCTTTCTCGTACATGGTGTTGGTGGCCCGGTTGCGGGCCTTGCTGCGCCGCGGCCGAAAGGAGCGGCCCAGCGTGCTCCGCGTCGGCGACCTGTCGCTCGACCCGGCACAACACCGGGTGGCGAGGGGTGACACCCCGGTCGACCTCACGCCGCGGCAGTTCTCACTGCTGGAGTTCTTCATGCGCCGTCCCGGTGAGGTGCTGTCCAAGACCGAGATCCTCAACCATGTCTGGGACTTCGCGTTCGAAGGAGATCCCAACATCGTCGAGGTGTACGTACGCCAACTGCGGCAACGTCTCGACGAGCCCTTCGGCCGCACCAGTCTGCGGACCGTGCGACTGGTCGGCTACCGGCTCGACCCCGACGGCGGTTGACAATGTCCTCCTGGTGGCGACGCAAGGCGCCGCTGTTCGCCACCGTCCGGTCGCGGACGACGCTGATCGCCGCGGTCGTCGTTGCCTTGGCCCTGTTGGCGGCGGCGGCGGCGCTGCTCGCCACGCTCGAGAACGCCCTGGTACGAAGCGGCGACTCGTCCGCCCGGACACGGGCCGGCGACCTGGTGCAGCTCTCCCGGGCCGGTGCGTTACCGCAGTCGTTGCCGGTGCCGCGCGAGGAGGAGTTCGCCCTGGTGATCGGCGCCGACGGCGCCGTCGTCGCGGCCAGCCCCGGTCAGTCGCCGTTCCAGCAGGTGAAGGACTTCCAGCCCACCGGAGTCGAACCGGAGGTCCGGACCGTCAGCCAGGTACTCGAGCCCTACGGCAGTGAGCGGGAGGACTACCGGGTGTGGGCTCAGCGTGCCGAGTCGGCGCCGCAAGGCACGTACACCGTGTACGTCGGCTACAGCCTGGAATCGGTCACCGAGACCATGAGCACCATCCGGCGGGCTCTCTCGATCGGGTTGCCGGCGTTGTTGCTGTTGCTCGGAGTGGTCACCTGGATCCTGGTCGGGCGCGCACTCCGCCCGGTCGAGTCGATCCGCTCCGAGGTCGCCGACATCTCCGGCGGCGCCCTCGACCGCCGGGTCCCCGTCCCCCCGACCCGCGACGAGATCGCCCGGCTCGCGACCACGATGAATGCCATGCTCGACCGGCTGCAGACCGCGAACGAGCTGCAACGGCGTTTCGTGGCCGATGCCTCGCACGAGCTACAGAGTCCGCTGGCGTCGTTCCGGACGCAGCTGGAGGTCGCCCGCGCGCATCCGGACGGCACGGACTGGGACGAGTTGGTCACCGCCCTCCTGGCCGACAGCGCGCAGATGGAGCGGCTCGTCCGCGGGCTGCTGTTCCTGGCGCGCAGCGACGAAGGTGCGCCACCGCCGGCGCACGCTCCGGTCGACCTCGACGTCATCGTGCTCGAGGAGAGCCGCCGGCTGCGCCCCACAGCGGGGATCCGGCTGGTGACCGAACGCGTCTCCGGTGCGCCGCTGGCGGGCAGCCGCGACGAGCTGACCGGCATGGTTCGCAATCTGCTCGAGAATGCTGTCCGGCACGCCACCACGACAGTCACGATCGAGTTGGGCCTCGCCGACGGTGGTGTCCGTCTGATCGTACGCGACGACGGTCCCGGTGTCCCTGCGGAGCAGCGGGAGCATATTTTCGAGCGGTTCGTCCGGCTGGATGCCGGGCGCAGCCGCGGGTTCGGTGGGGCCGGACTCGGCCTGGCGATCGCGCGGGAGGTCGCCCATCGGCACGGCGGCAGCATCGAGATGGCGGAGGGGGAGGGCGCTGTCTTCGTGGTGGACCTGCCGAAGGGGCTGCAACCTACGCTAGCGTAGGTAGGCATGACGACGACCCACATTGCCGACACGTCGCTCCTGCTCGAGCTGGAGCAGGTAGTCGAGCGAAACCTCGAACGCCACCTCACGGTGGCCAAGGAGTGGTTCCCGCACGAGTACGTGCCGTGGAGCGAGGGTCGCACGTTCGACGGGGTGCTCGGCGGTGAACCCTGGCGGCTCGAGGACTCACAGGTCAGCGACGTGGCCCGCTCCGCCCTCATCATCAACTTGCTGACCGAGGACAACCTGCCCAGCTACCACCACGAGATCGCCGTGCTGTTCGGGCGGGACGCGGCCTGGGGCGAATGGGTTCACCGCTGGACCGCCGAGGAGGGTCGGCACGGCGCCGCGATCCGCGACTACCTGTTGGTGACCCGCGCCGTCGACCCGATCGCGCTGGAACGTGCGCGGATGGACCACATGGCGGCCGGCTTCACGTCCAACCACCACGCCGACCTGCTCGAGTCGCTCGCGTACGTCTCCTTCCAGGAGCTGGCGACCCGGGTGTCGCACCGCAACACCGGCAGGATCACCGGCGACCCGGTCTGCGATGCGCTGCTCGCCAAGATCGCCGCCGACGAAAACCTGCACATGATCTTCTACCGCAACCTGCTCCAGGCGGCGCTCGAGCTGGCGCCGGACCAGACGATGCGCGCGATCACCGACGTGGTCACCTCGTTCGAGATGCCTGGCGCCGGCATCGCCGGCTTCCAGCGCAAGGCCGTCGAGATGGCGGTCGCCGGGGTGTACGACCTCAGGCAACACCGCGACGAGGTCGTGATGCCCGTGCTGCGCTACTGGAAGGTGTTCGACGTCGAAGGACTGGGGGAGGACGGCGAGACGGCCCGCAAGGAGCTGAGCACCTTCCTCGACACGCTCGACGCCTCCGCAGTGCGCTTCGAGGAGAAACGCGACGCCCTGAAGGCGCGCCTGGCGGCCCGCGCCGGCTGAGCCGGCAACCGTCGATTGGCGCCAAGCGGTTGCCGACACGCCGATGCGGTTCGCGGCAAGACGCCACTCGACGACAGGAACCAATCAGCGGCAACGCCATGATGTTGTGGTGGCAGACATCCGAGTCGGGATCTCGGGGTGGCGCTACCCGCCATGGCGGGGTGCCTTCTACCCGGCGGGGTTGCCGCAGCGGCGCGAGCTCGGGTACGCCGCGGAGCGGTTGAGCTCCATCGAGATCAACGGGTCGTTCTACTCGCTGCAACGCCCGTCGAGCTATCGGGCCTGGCGCGAGCAGACCCCGGACGACTTCGTCTTCGCGGTCAAGGGCGGTCGCTTCATCACCCACCTGAAGAAACTCGCCGGGGTGGAGACTGCAGTGGCGAACTTCTTCGCCTCCGGCGTCCTGGCTCTCGGCCCCAAGCTGGGGCCGATCCTCTGGCAGCTGCCACCGATGCTCGGCTACGACGCCGAGCGGCTGAGCCGCTTCTTCGATCTCTTGCCCCGCACCACAGCCGCGGCCGCGGACCTTGCCCAGCAACACGACGCGAAGATTCCTGACGACCGGGCCTTGACCACGACCGAGGCCGACCTGCCGATCCGGCACGCGCTGGAGGTTCGCCACCGGAGCTTCGAGAACCGCGAAGCGGTCGACCTGCTGCGCCGGCACGACATTGGACTCGTGGTTGCCGACACCGCCGGCAAGTGGCCGATGATGACCGATGTCACCTCCGACTTCGTCTACGTCCGGCTTCACGGCGCCGAAGAGCTGTACGTCAGCGGGTACACACCCGAGGGGCTCGAGCGCTGGGCGGCGCTCGCCCGGCGCTGGCGCGCATCCGGGCTCGACGTGTACGTCTACTTCGACAACGACGCCAAGGTCCACGCCCCGTACGACGCGCTGTCCCTCACCGACCGCGTACGACAAGAGGGGCTCGGCTGAGGATCACGCATCGTTCACGCTGCCGTCGCCTGCCGCTCAAATGGGTACGGCAGCCTGGCGCTCCGTGAGAGCCAATCTGATGATCCTGGCGGCAGTTCTTGCCGTGACGACCGCGACGTCTGGTCGGCGCCGGACCCTCGGATCAGGTCACGCCGGGGCGAGCCGTTGTCGAGACCCCTTCGCTAGGGTCCGCTGATTCGCTCCGTCGACTGACGGTGGTCCGCGATCCTCGGTCGCCCAGCTGCGGGCGGTGTTCGCCCGCGACCGGTGGAGAGGGCATGCTCGCAGTGTGAGCAATCGTGTCGCGGGTCGGCAAACATTGATGGTGCGCATCATGCGCCGCTTCTCGGCCGCGCTCGTCGAGGCGATCAAGGAACCGATCACGCTGGCCGTGCTCGACGAGGTGGCTGACGTGCTGCGGGCGGGCCACTACACCCGCAACGTCGCACTCGCGCTGGCTGAGAATCAGGAGTACCTACGGGACATGGTGCTCGAGAAGGTCAAGGAGGACCGAACGGTGGGGCGCCTTTCGCGGCTGCCGTTCCACGACTCCGTGGTTCAGGCGGCCACGGATACGACCCTGCGGGTGCTGCTCGAGATCATCGTCGACCCACGCACCGACGAGCTGATCGGCGACATCCTGCGACAGAACGTCGACCAGATTCGTGCCGACGTGCACGCCAAGGGAGTGGCCGGCGCCATTCGAAGCGTCGGAAGTGCTTGACTTCAAGTCTAGTTTAACTCTCAAGATGTGGGGAGAGGAACATCTTGGAGGAACGCGATGCCTACTGCGCTGATCACCGGAGGATCACGGGGCCTCGGTCGTGCGCTGTCGGTAGCGCTGGCCGAGCGTGGCTGGGAACTGGTCATCGACGGCCGCGAGACTGAGGCCCTCGCCCGCATCGAGGCAGAGTTGGAGGCGACAACTGGCCGAATTCACGCCGTTCCCGGTGACGTGAGCGACGCCGAGCACCGGTCTGCCCTGGCGGCCGCTGTCAGCTCGATCGGAGGTCTTGACCTGCTCGTCAACAACGCCAGCATCCTCGGACCAAGCCCCCAACCGCGACTGGCCGACTACCCGCTCGAGGAGCTGCGCCGGGTGTACGAGGTCAACACCTTGGCGCCGTTGGCTTTGGCGCAACTGCTGCTGCCCGCTCTGCGACGCAGCCGCGGCACGGTCATCGACATCACCTCGGACGCCGCCTCGGAGGCCTATGAGGGCTGGGGCGGCTACGGCTCGGCAAAGGCAGCACTTGACCAGTTGAGCGCCGTGCTGGCCGCCGAGGAGCCGGACCTGCGGATCTACGCTTTCGATCCAGGCGACATGCGGACGCGGATGCAGCAGGAGGCCTTCCCCGGCGATGACATCTCCGACCGGCCCGAGCCGCACACGGTGGTGCCCGCTCTGCTGCAGCTACTCGCCGCGTCATCACCGAGTGGTCGCTACCGGGCCGCCGACCTGGCACTGGCATGACGGCACTGCTGCCTACCCAGGCCGCCAGCCCCATGGACTTCGTGCTGCCACCGGGTGCCCAAGCGACGGCCCCACCCGAGCGCCGCGGCCTGCGCCGTGACGGCGTGCGGATGCTCGTCGCCTCGCCGTCGCGCGTCGAGCACCGTGTGTTCCGTGACCTGCCCGACCTTCTCGAGCCAGGCGATGTCGTCGTCGTCAATACCTCGGCCACCGTGCCGGCGGCACTGTCAGCGGTTCGCAGCGACGGTCGCCCAGCCCTGGTCCATGTGTCGACGCCGCTCGACGACGGCGAGTGGGTGATCGAGGTTCGACAGCCGGGCAACGTGGGGCCCGCGAGTGACGTGACCCCCGGTGAAAGCCTTCGGCTGCCCGCCGGCCTGCGCCTCGACGTCACCCGGTCCTACCCCGTCACCGGCCGAGACCGCGCCCGACTCTGGGCAGCGTCGCCTCGACCGGCGACCCCGCTGCTCGAGTACCTGTCCCGGCACGGCCAGCCCATCAGGTACGACTACCTGTCCGGGGCCTGGCCGCTCAGCGACCTGCAGACGGTGTACGCAACGCAACCCGGGTCGGCCGAGATGCCGAGCGCCGGCCGCCCGTTCTCGCCGTCGGTATTGGTCCGGCTCATGGCGAACGGCGTACCGGTGGTGCCGTTGGTGCTCCATGCCGGGGTCTCCAGTCCCGAGGCACACGAGCCACCGCTACCGGAGCGCTTCCGTGTCCCTGACGTGACGGCGCGGTTGGTCAACGCCACTCACGCGGCTGGTCGCCGGGTGCTCGCGGTCGGCACCACGGTCGTGCGGGCGCTGGAGACGGCGAGCGACTCCCGCGGGACCGTCCGAGCGAGCCGCGGTTGGACCGATCTGGTCCTGGGACCGGACCGGCCGGCCCGAGTTGTCGACGCTCTGATCACCGGCCTGCACGCCCCCGGAGCCAGTCACCTGCTGCTCCTCGAGGCTGTGGTGGGGCGCCCGGTGTTGGCGGCCGCCTACGCTGCCGCGTTGGAGCGAAGCTACCTCTGGCACGAGTTCGGCGACGTCACTTTGTTGCTTCGCTGACAGCTGTTGCTACGGTGACCCCTCCCCGGAGGGTGCACCTACCATGCATGAGCTGGCGATCACCCAAAGCATCGTCGACGCCGTGACGGACCAAACCGCCGGCGCCACGGTGGCGGCCGTCCACGTGCGGGTCGGCCGGCTTTCCGGGGTGCTGCCCGACGCCATGAGGTTCTGCTTCGAAGTCGTGACCGACGGCACCGTGCTCGAGGGCGCCCGTCTGGAGATCGAGCAGCCCGACGGCTGCGGGCACTGTCGTAGCTGCGGTGACGACATCCCGTTGGCGGACCTGATCTTGCTGTGTCCCTGCGGCAGTGCGGACGTCCAGGTCCTCTCCGGGCGGGAGCTCTCGGTCACGTCGGTGGAGGTGGCTTAGATGTGCGACACCTGTGGCTGCTCCGATGACAGCCCGGCTCGGGTGACTCTGCCCGGCCGCAGCCAACCTCACTCCCATCCGCACACCCACGCGCATTCGCACCCGCACCCACCCGCGGGCCGCACCATCGTGATCGAGCAGGACCTGCTGGCCAAGAACGATGAGCTGGCCGCGTACAACCGGGGCTGGTTGGCCGAGCGCGACATGACCGCTCTGAACCTGATGAGCTCCCCGGGAGCGGGCAAGACTTCCCTGCTCGAACGGACCATTCGGGAGGCTTCGGGGCGGCGAACTTTCTGCGTCGTCGAGGGCGACCAGGAGACATTGTTCGACGCCGACCGGATCAAGGCCACCGGTGCCCCGGTCGTGCAAATCAACACCGGTGCCGGCTGCCACCTCGACGCCGACATGCTGCACCGAGGCATGGACGCGCTCGACCCGCCGGAGGGCTCGCTGCTGTTCGTGGAGAACGTCGGCAACCTCGTCTGCCCCGCGCTGTTCGACCTCGGCGAGTCGGCGAAGGTGGTCATCGTCTCGGTGACCGAAGGCGACGACAAACCGCTCAAGTACCCGCACATGTTCGCGGCCGCCGACCTCATCGTGGTCAACAAGACGGACCTGTTGCCGTACGTCGACTTCGATCTGCAGCGCTGCGAGCATGACGCCCGGAGCCTGAATCCCGGGGTCACGGTCCTCCCGCTGTCCGTCCGCAGCGGTGATGGGATGTCGGCCTGGTACTCCTGGCTCGACGCAGTCTGACGAATACCTGACGAGGGCGCGTCGTCCCTTGACACTGACAAAATGCGCGGTGTAGACACCCATCACATACGCCGCACAAGTGGGCCGAACGCCGGCTCCAGCGGCACAGGGGCCCTATCCGAGCCCCGGGAAGCGTGGCCTCGATGCCGACCGCCGCCGCCCAGCTCGCCGAAGAAACGCTGATCCATGTGCTGTGGATCAACGCCGGCCTCAGTTGTGACGGGGACTCCGTAGCCCTCACCGCCGCCACCCAGCCCAGCATCGAGGAGATTGCTCTCGGAGCACTCCCAGGGCTACCCAAGATCGCCGTGCACTGGCCGCTCATCGACTTCGAGTGTGGCCCCAACGGCGGTGCCGACGACTTCCTCGAATGGTTCTTCAAGGCCGACCGTGGCGAGCTCGAACCGTTCGTCCTCGTCGTCGAGGGCTCCATCCCCAACGAGAAGCTCAAGGAGGAGGGCTACTGGTGCGGCTTCGGGAACAACCCCGCAACCGGGCAGCCGATGACGACCAGCGAGTGGCTCGACCGGCTTGCTCCGAAGGCGACGGCGATCGTGGCGGCGGGCACCTGTGCAACCTACGGCGGCATTCACGCCATGGCGGGCAACCCCACCGGCGCGATGGGTCTGGCCGACTACCTCGGCTGGGACTGGAAGTCCAAGGCGGGGATCCCGATCGTCAACGTCCCCGGCTGCCCGATCCAGCCCGACAACCTCTCGGAGACGCTGACGTACCTGCTCTACATGGCCACCGAGCAGGCGCCGATGATCCCTCTCGACGAGGCGCTTCGTCCCACCTGGCTCTTCGGCGCGACCGTGCACGAGGGCTGCGACCGCGCCGGCTACTACGAGCAGGGCGACTTCGCGACGGAGTACGGCTCGCCGAAGTGCATCGT
>Ga0183260_10002931_pt1 | contig 13912 bp, 9 predicted proteins | sample AntDrymUQ4972206_2_FD_129768 | JGI IMG/M metagenome (GOLD analysis project Ga0183260, IMG submission 129768) | Polar desert sand microbial communities from Dry Valleys, Antarctica - metaG UQ497 (22.06) (version 2) (version 2) | ecosystem: Environmental > Terrestrial > Soil > Desert | place... | reverse complement strand
CGTCGTCTCGCCCCCGGCCGTTCGCATGGACACCAATCGTTCCAGCTTTACGGTCGTCCCGCCAGGCGTCCGGTCGATTTCGACGTCGGTCATCGCCGCGCGGATGAGTTGCAGGCCCAACCCGCGATCGTCGCGCTGGATCGCCTCCTTCCAGCGACCGGTGTCCGTCACCTCGACGCGGATCCGGTCACCGACGATCGTGGCGAGCACGGCGATCGTCCCGCGCTCGTCGTTGTGCGCGTGCTCGATCCCGTTCGCAGCCGCCTCCCAGACGGCGAGCAGGACGTCCTTCGCCTCGGCCTCCGGGACGTGGGCTTGCTCGAGCCATTCGGCGAGTGACGACCGGACGGCGTTGAGCGACTCGGGTCGCGCGGGCAGCGTCACATCGAAGGGTGACGTAGGGCGTCCTGCGAGCTGGACGACGAGCAGCGCGATGTCGTCGCGGCGCGGCCGGTCGCCCAGGAGCTCCTCGAGGATCGCGTCGGCGAGGAGCTCGGGGTCGCGCTCGGCCGGAGGTCGCACAGCGGCGAGCCGGCGGAGACCTTCGTCGATCGACTCGTCGGCTACCTCGACGAGACCGTCGGTGTAGAGGACGATGAACGAGCCCGGATCGATTCGCACGCGCGCCGCCTCGTAGCCGATCTCCGTGTCGACGCCGAGTGGAAGGTTGCGGCCCTCCTCGAGGTAGCGAGTGCTGCCGTCGGGAGCGATCACGAGCGGCGGCAAATGACCCGCCGAGACGATGCAGAGCTCGCCCGTGGAAGGCTCGAGCGTCAGGTACGCGATGGTCGCGAACGGTGTCTCGGCGAGAGACTCGAGCAGGCGGTTCAGTCTCGACATCGTCGCGGCGACATCCGTCTCGTCGAGCGCAAGCGCACGGAGGCCGTTTCGCAGCTGCGCCATCGTCGAGGCGGCCTGGAGGCCCTTGCCGACGACGTCGCCGACGACGAACCCGAGCCGCCCGTCGGCGTGCGTGAGCGTGTCGTACCAGTCGCCGCCGATGTCGAGCGCGGTCGTGCCCGGCAGGTAGCGGGCTGCGACGCGGGCGCCTTCCATGACCGGGACGGACGCCGGCAGCATGCTCCGCTGGAGCGTCTCGGCGACCGAACGCTCCGCCTCGTACCGCGACGCTCGGTCGAGGGCGATCCCGCACTGTGCAGCGATCGCCTCGAGGAACGAGCGCAGATCGTCGTCGAAGCGGAACGGCTCCGTCCAGGAAACGAGGGCGACGCCCAGCGTGCGCGACCCTGCGCGTACGGCGAGGAAGGCGTGTCTCTCGTACGCGAGCTCGGCGACGGCCGCCGCGAACCTCGGGTGCTCGGCCCACAACTCCTCCGACCGCGCAAAATACGACGAGACGCCCGTGATCGCGGCGCCGGCGAGCGGATCGTCACCCTCGAGCGACGGCTCCGGCCACTCGCGCACGTGCTCGTCCGGGTAGCCCTGCCACGCGAGCCCCCGCAGGCGACGCCCGTCGACATCGACGAGGCCGAGGTAGACGCCGGCGGCCGCGAGCGCGTGCTGCGTGTCCGAGACGAAGGTCGTTGCGACGTCGTCGAGCGTCAGCGCGTTCGAGAAGGCGGCGGTCAGGCGCTGCAGCGTCTCCATGCGTGACCGCGCCAGAGCCTCGTCCTCGTAGAGTCGGCTGCGGTCGAGCGCCGGCCCGCCCTGCTGGGCAATTGCCCGGATCATCGCTTCGCTCTCCTCGTCCAGGGCGACGGGCGCGTCGTACGTGAGCCGGACGGCGCCCGGTGTCCTCGTGCCTGACGGAAGCGCGAACGAGATGGACGTGCGACCAATGCCCGACCGATCGTCCGCCCGGGAGGCGTGCACGGTGTCGAGGCCGAGCGTCTCGAGTGCGATGGGCTGGTCGTTCGAGGGGTCACTCGAGGCGAGCGGCTCGGCGCGACCGTCCGCCTCGTCGATCGAGAAAACCTCCACGGCGTCGGCGGCGAGCGGGCTCTGGAGCACCGAGACGAGCACCTCGGCGACGTCTGTCGGCGTGACCGCGACGCTCAGGAGATCGGCGACCTCGCGGAGGGTGCGCGTCCGTAGCGCCGCTGTCTGAGCGTCGAGCCGGGCGCGTCGCTCGCTCTCGAGAAGGACGAGCCGGTCGAGAGGCTGCGTCGCCTGGCGCACGATCGTCTCGAAGAGGCGTCGGGCGCTCTCCTGGGGATATGCCCCCTCGGGGAACCAGGCGACGAGCGTTCCTGCCGGTCGGCCCGCAACGTCGAGCGGAAGCACGGCGGTGCCAAGCGTGGTGCTCCGCAGATCGCCGTACGGGCCGCTCGCGAGCCAGTCGCTCTCGTCGCGAAGCCAGAGGCTCGTCGGGGGATGCAGCCCTGCCGCGAGCGACGCCGGCCAGGGAGGCACCGTCTCGTTGCCGGTGCCGCGTAGGAGCTCGAGCGCCTCCGTCCCGTTCGGCACGTACACGGCGCACGCGCTCGCGCCGAGCATCTCCTTCACCTGCTCGCAGAGGGTCGCGCCCACCTCCGAGGTCGAGGTCGCCGCGGCGAGAGCCATCGCGAAGGCGTGCAGGCGTGTCAGGTCGGACGCGAGGCGCTCGGCGCGCTCGCGCGCCTCGTGCTCCTCGTCGAAGAGCAGGGTGCGTGCGAGCGCCTGTGCTGTCTGGCGCGCGAGCGACGCCGCGTACGCGCGGTCGGCCTCGCTGAACGAGCGGGCCTGCGGGAACGTCAGCCCGAGCGCGCCGGGCACCTGGCCGCCTGCGATCAGCGGAATCGAGAGGCGAGCCCCCTCTCGGACGGTGGCGCCGAGCTCGGGATACGCGCGAGTGAGCTCGTCACGGGACTCGTGGATCACGAGCTCGCGCCGCCGGATCGCCTCGGCGATCGGCACGTCCGAGCTCGCCGGGAAACGCCGCCACGGGTCGACCGCGGACTCCTCGAAGCCGGATGTCACGAGCACGACCAGCTCGTCCCCCTGGACGCGGACGAGCACACCCGCCTCGGCCCCGAGCGTTGTCTTCGCCTCCTCGATGGCGGCTGCCCCGACGAGCTCCGGCGTCGTCGCCGCCGCGAGCGCGCTTGTCGCGTCGAGCAGTTGTCGGGTCTCGAGCGCGCTCTGCGCGGCCGCGGCCTGCGCCTGCTCGCGCGCGCCGTGCTCGAGCGCGAGCTGCGCATGGTCGGCGAGCCTGCGGGCGAGAACGAGCGTCTCCTCCTCGGCCGACGTGAGCTCCTCGGAGAACAACAGTGTGAGAACACGTCCCGCGGCGCCGCCGAGGACGATCGGGACATGCAGCGCGGCATGTCGCTGCGGGAGGGGCGAGCCGGACGAGGATGCGTCCGCAAAGATCGGCGCGAGGTCTTCGAGCGCGAGCTCGAGCGACGGGATCGCGCCACGCGGGATGCGCTCCGGGATCGCGTCAGCCTCTCGTGGATCCCGGCGCTCGAGGACGAGGTCCGAGCCGTCGAGACGCCAGAGCAGCGCGAGCTTGGCGTCGAACGTGATGCGCCCCTCGCGGCAGATCGCGCCGAGGAGCTCGTCCATCGACCGCCCGGCGAACCGTGGGGCGAGCCTGGCAATGCGGTCGAGCCCCTCGCGCTGCGACCGCTCGCGCTCGTACAGCTGTGCTCGCTCGAGCGCCTGACCGCCGAGCGCTGCTGCGAGTTGCGCGAGCGCGAGGACGTCGGACTGGATCCCCTCGCTCGTCTCGAACGGGAAGCCCATGGACCCCACCACGCGGTCGCCGGCGACGAGTGGGACGGCCAGCGCGCCTTCGGCGTACTCGGCGAGCCGGGCGCCGTCCGGATAATCGCGCTCGAACTTTGCGCGGCTGAACGTGTAGACCGACACGCCGGTGCGCGCAGCCTCGGTGATTGGCGCCCGCGCCGTGAGAGGGAGCCGCAGCTCGGCCGGAAGCGTTGCCCGCCGGCCGTCACCGGGATCGACGATCACGAGCTCGTCGTCGCGGATCAGACCGAGCGCGCCTCCGACAGCGCCGAGAAGCGGAGGGAGGCGCTCGACGAGAGCGTGGGCAACCTGCGTCGGCGTGGCCGCGCCCGCGAGCTCCGCGGCCAGCTCGAGCAACGCCCGCGTGTCGGATCCGCTGTCCCGCTGCGACCGCTCGGCGGACGCGTGATCCGTGGTGCCGGTTTCGCTCGTCACCGGTTGCAATCTACGCCGCGGCGCGTCGCGAAGCGCGAGCGCAACTCATACATCCTTCAATAAGAAAAGAAGTCGGGCCGGCATCCAATCGACGCCGGCCCGGCGACACGAGGGCTCAGAGCTTGTCCTCGTCGTCCTTGTCGTCGCGGTCGAGCTACGCCACAAGGGGACGCTCCGGCTCCTCGCCCCCGTGCAACGGCTGTCCGTGCTCGAGCTCGTCGCTCAGAGCGGCGGCGCCGGAGCTGGAGGCATCGGATCCGGCGGAGGCCCTGGCTCGGGCTGCGGCATTGGATCGGGCATCGGCATGGGCGACGGAACCGGGGACGGCACCGGTGCAGGGGGATCGGGCAAGACGTTTGTCATACGGTGATCCTCCCACCACGGCGTCCGGCTCAAACGTCCGGAGCGTCGCGCCGCTTCACGGAGCTGAGGCACCAGGACGGACGACGCTGATACGACTGGGCTCGTGGCAGCAGGCGAGTGGTGGCGGGACGCGGTCGTCTACCAGGTGTACGTGCGGAGCTTCGCCGACACCGACGCGACGGGATCGGTGACCTCCCGGGGATCCGGAGCCGCCTCCCGTACCTGCGCGACCTCGGCGTCGACGGGCTCTGGTTGACGCCGTTCTACCCCTCGCCGGGCGCCGACCACGGCTACGACGTCTCGGACTACCTGGGCCGGCGGCGCGCGCGGGCGATGCTCCTGCTGATGCTCGCGCTCCCCGGTGCGGCGTTCCTCTACCAGGGCCAGGACTCGCGCTCGAGGAGGTCGACCTGCCGGACGAGGCGAGGCGCGACCCGGTCTTCCAGCGCACGGGCGGGGAACGGAAGGGACGCGACGGTTGCCGCGTGCCGCTGCCGTGGGACTCGGGGCGAGGGCTTGGGTTCACAACCGGGACGCCGTGGCTTCCTCAGCCGCCGGGCTGGGGGTCGCTCTCCGTCGAGGCGCAGACCGGCGACGAGGGATCGATGCTGAACCTCGTCCGGCGCGCACTGCAGGTGCGGCGCGACCCGCCGTTCCGCGGTGGGCTCAGCTGGCGTCAGAGCCCCGCCGGGACGCTCGTCTTCGAGCGGAAGGCTGCCGGGCGGACGATCGTGTGCGCATTGAACGTCGACGGGGAGCCGCTCGCGATCCCCGACGGAGAGCTTCTCGTCGTGAGCGAGCCCGGTCTCGTGGGCGACCTTCCACCTGCGACTGCCGCGTGGGTCGAGGTTCCGTCTGTGGGGTCTATCCCCGGGTCTGTCCCCCGCAGGGGGACTGACCCCCGTGCTACGAGCAGTGTCTTGCCGCTCGCATCGCCCGTAGCACGGGGGACAGGCCCCTTCGGGGCCAGTCCCCGGGACTGACCCCGGTACGACCGGCGTTGTCTTTCCCTCGGCGCCGCTCGTAGCACGGGACAGGCCCCTGCGGGGGCCAGTCCCCGCGGCAGGATGGGGGCGTGCACCTGCACGCCGAAGACGGCCTCCTCGTGCTCGGTCTGCTGCTCGCGGTCGCGGCGCTGCTCGCGCTCGCACCCGCTGTTCGGATCCCGTACCCGATCCTGCTCGTCGTCGGCGGCCTCGCCATCGGCCTCGCGCCGGGCGTGCCGGAGCTCGAGCTCGAGCCGGAGCTCGTGTTTTTCGGCGTGCTCCCGCCGCTCCTCTACGGCGCGGCGTTCTTCACCTCCCTGCGTGACCTCCGGGCGACCGCCCGGCCAATCGGCCTGCTCGCGATCGGGCTCGTGGTGTTGACGACGGTCGTCGTCGCGGTCGTCGCGCACACGGTCGTCGACGGGCTGACCTGGCCGGCGGCGTTCGTGCTTGGCGCGATCGTCTCGCCGACCGACCCGATCGCCGCGACGGCGATCGCCCGCAGGCTAGGCGTCCCGCGGCACCTCGTGACGATCGTCGAGGGCGAGAGCCTCGTGAACGACGGCACGGGGCTCGTGCTCTACCGGGTCGCGCTCGCCGCCGTCGTGACGGGAGCGTTCTCGCTCTTCGACGCCGGCGTGATGTTCGTCCTCGGCACGCTCGGCGGCGTCGCCATCGGCCTCGGCGTCGGCTGGCTCGTTCGCCAGGTCAGACGCCGCCTCGACAACCCGCCGGCGGAGCTCACGATCTCGCTGATGACGGGCTACCTCGCGTTCGTCCCGGCGGAGCTGCTCGGTGCCTCGGCCGTCCTGGCCGCGGTCACCGCGGGCGTCTACCTCGGGTGGCACACCCCGGAGCTGACGACCGCCCAGGTACGGCTGCAAGGCGCGGCGGTGTGGGAGATCGTGCAGTACCTCCTGAACGCGCTCCTCTTCGTACTGATCGGCCTCCAGCTTCCCGTTGTGGTCGACGCGCTCGAGGAGATTCCCGTCGGCACCCTCCTCGGCTACGCGGCCGCCGTCAGCCTCGCGGTGATCGCCGTCCGGTTCGCGTGGGTCTTCGCCGTGCTGCTCGCCCCGAGCGCGGTGGCGCTCCGGGTCGAGAGCTGGCGCGAGGCCTTTTTCGTCTCGTGGGCAGGGATGCGGGGCGCCGTCTCGCTTGCCGCGGCCCTTGCCCTGCCACTCCAGACCGATGCCGACGCGGCGTTCCCGGGTCGGGATTTGATCCTCTTCCTCACGTTCGCGTGCATCCTCGTGACACTCGTTGGCCAGGGTCTGACCCTGCCACTCGTGATCAGCATGCTCCGGCTCGAGGACGACGGGCTCGACGAGCGGGAGAACGCGAAGGCGCGCATCAAGGCGGCGGAGTCCGCGCTCGCCCGGCTCGACGTGCTCGAGCAGGAGGAATGGGTGCGCGAGGACACGGCGGAACGGCTCCGGGGCCTCTACACGTTCCGGGCCGACCGCTTCCGTGCGCGCTTCGGCGAGGACGAGGACGGGATCGAGGGCCGCTCGCAGGACTTCCAGCGGCTGCGCCGGGAACTGCTCGAGGCCGAGCGCGGGGCACTGCTCGACCTCCGACGCTCGGGCGTGATCGGGAACGACACCTGGCTTGCTGTCTCGCGCGACCTCGACCTCGAGGATCAGCGGCTCGACAGCTGATCGCCCGGGGCGCGCATGCTGCGCAGTCAGCGTCCATCTACCATGAGCGCGCGTGCGGTGGGGATCGCAGTGACGGAGGCGGCACGGGAGATCCCCTCCCGGCTCGAGGGCGCGACCGGAATCGCGACGCGCTTCCTCGACAATCTCGAGACGGTGATCCACGGCAAGCGGTCCGAGGTGACGCTCGTGCTGACGGCGCTCGCCTGCGAGGGGCACGTGCTGCTGGAGGACGTGCCCGGAACGGCGAAGACCGTCCTCGCGCGGGCGATTGCGGCGACCGTCGCGGATACGGAGCTTGCGCGCATCCAATGCACGCCCGACCTGATGCCGACCGACGTCACGGGCCTCGCCGTCTTCGACCAGAAGGAGCGGGACTTCGAGTTCCGCCCTGGCCCGATCTTCGCGAACGTCGTGCTCGTCGACGAGATCAACCGGGCGATGCCGAAGACGCAGGCTGCGCTGCTCGAGGCGATGGCCGAGCGTCAGGTGACGGTCGACGGGGTGACCCGCGTGCTACCCGACCCGTTCCTGCTCCTCGCGACGGAGAACCCGATCGAGCACGAGGGCACGTTCCCGCTCCCGGAGGCACAGGTCGACCGGTTCTTTCTCAAGGCCTCGCTCGGGTACCCGGGGGCGGAGAACGAGCTTCGGATCCTCCGCGACCAGCGCTACGGGCACCCACTGGGGAGCCTCGAGCCGGTGATCGACGTCGAGGACGTGCGGCAGCTGCAGCGGGCCGTGAAGGACGTCTATTGCGACGGGCTGATCCAGCGCTGGATCGTCGACCTCGTCGAGGCGACACGGGTGGCGCCGGGCGTGCTCGTCGGCGCGTCCGTCCGGGGGACGCTCGCGCTCGAGCGAGGCGTGCGCGGCCGGGCGCTCCTCCGCGGCCGGCCCTTCGTCGTCCCTTCCGACGTCGACGCGCTGCTCGTCCCGGTGCTCGGGCATCGAATCGTGTTCGCGCCGTCGTTCCTTGCAGAGGCGCGCCGCATGGGGCCAAAAGAGGCGCTCGCGGGATTCTTCGAGAGCCTTCTCGAGCGGGTTCCCCCGCCGCGTGCCGCTCTCGCCCAAGCTTCGGTAAACGCCTGATGGACGGCACCGCCGTCTTTCCTCTCGTCCCCCGGCAGCGGCTGATCGGCCTCGCGTTCGGCGCGGTCGAGAGCTCGCGCAGGGGCCGCGGCTCCGATGTCGCAGGATCGCGACCGTACGAGCGGGGCGACCCGGTGCAGTCGATCGACTGGAAGATGTCGGCCCGGCTCGCGACCGCGCGCAACGCGGACGAGTTCGTCGTGCTCGAGCGAAGCGCCGAGGAAGCGCCGCGCGTCGTCCTGGTCGTCGACCGCCGCCCCGAGATGAGCCTCTTTCCGCCCGGGTCGCCGTGGCTCTGCAAGCCTGCTGCGGTCGAGGCCGTCGTCCGCCTCGTCTCCGCGAGCGCGCGAGCCGCTCACGGGCTCCTCGGCTACCTCGACGCTGCGAGCGCCGACGAGGGGGACGGCTACTGGCGGCCGCCGCGCGGCCAGACGGACGGCGAGGATCTCCTCGAGCGGCTGGGGACCGCGCCGTTCGATGCGCCCGCGGACTCGTTGGCGACGTCGCTCGGCCGGCTCGGCGAGCTCAGACGCGACCTGCCTGCGGGCAGTTTCGTCTTCGTCGTCTCGGACTTCCTCCGCCCGCCGCCGGCCGGCGTCTGGTCGCAGGCGCAGATCCGCCGCTGGGAGCTCGTGCCGGTCGTCGTCCAGGATCCGACCTGGGAGCAGAGCTTCCCGGACGTGCACTCGGTTGTCGTCCCGGTCTCGGCACCGGACGGGAAACGTGTGCTGGACGTCCGGCTCACGCGCTCGGAGGTCGCGGAGCGACGGGTGGCGAACCACGACCGGTTGCGACGACTCGTGGCGGAGCTCGAGGCGCGCGATCTCTCGCCGGTGCGCATCTCCTCGGCCGAGCCCGAGGACGTGCTCGGCGCGTTCCTCGACTGGCACGAGCAGCGCTCGCTCGCTCGAGGTCGCGCGTGGTGACCCGCGGGCGCCTGCTCGTCGTCGTCGCCGCAGCGGGCGCGATCGTGGCGATTGCGCTCCTCGTGGTGCTCGCGCGGAGCGGTGAGGCGACTCCGCCCGACGGGGCGCGGGCCGTGCGACCGACTGTGCGCGCCGACCTGCAGCCGCGAACCCATCGCTTCGGCGAGCCCGTGCGCGCGACGCTCCAGGTCCTGCTCCCGAGCGCCGCGCTCGAGGTCGAGACGGTGGTTGCGACCGCGGGACGCGGAGCCGGCCTCGGTCGTGGTGCGACGGGGCCCGTGGGCGCCTTCGACCCGTACGAGGTCGTCGGGTCCCCGACGCGTGCCGTGGAGCGGATCGGGGACCTGACCGTCGTGCGGTACACGCTCATGCTCCGTTGCCTCGGCGACGAATGCCTGGCCGACGGCGACTCCAAGCAGTTCGAGTTCCCCAACCCGACCTTCATCTGGTCGGTCGAGGCTCCACCGGGGCGCCGGTTCGCGGATCGACTGCTCGACCAGCGCCGCGCCGCCGGCGCCTGGCCGACGCTTACGGTCGCACGCGGGATTCCGGCCGACGACCTGGGCGAGACAGGCTGGCGCTCGGCCCTCGCCGAGCTCCCGAAGGCTGGTGCGAACGTCTCGCCCGGGACGCTCGCGGCCGGAATGCTCGGCGCCGCTGGCCTCCTCGTTGCCGGTGCCGCGGCGCTCTTCGGGCTGGTGGCCCAGCGCGAGCTCCGGCGGCGTGACGCGGCGCTCGTCCGCGCCGAGCTGCCCCCGCCGCCCCTCGAGCAGGCCCTCCGTCTTGTCGAGTCCCTGAACGGCCGCGGCGACGAGCGCGAGCGCAGAGTCGCGCTCGAGACGCTCGCCGCGGAGCTGCGCCGCGCCGATCGTCCCATGCTGGCGGACGACGCGGAGCGGCTGGCCTGGGCGGAGCGCGATCCCGACCATGACGCGATGACCGCCCTCGCGACGGAGGCACGCGCCGCGACCCAGGAGGGCGGCTCGTGAGCCCGGCCGGGATCCCGCTCGCGGACGCCCCGCTCCTGCGACCCGAGGGGCGACGGATGCGCAGGCTCCAGCTCGCGCTCGCCGCCCTTCTGCTCGTCGCGCTTGCCGCCGCGCTCGTCCAGGCGACCCGAACGCCGGTGCACCACTCGAGCTTCTTCCCGGCGGGCGAGCAGGGCGTCGTCGTGATCGACTTCTCGACGAGCATCGCCGAGCCTGGCTACCGGCGCATCTCGAACGTCCTGCGGCCCGTGGTGAACGCGAATCAGCCGATCGGCGTCGTCTTCTTCTCGGACGTCGCCTACGTGGCGCTGCCGCCGGGCACACCCGGCCGGGAGCTGCGCTCGTTCCTCCGCTTCCTGCGCGTCCCGCCCGCGCTCGGCCGCTTCCCGACGGCCGAGCAGCTGCGGCGGGCGCAGGAGGCCCAGCTGCAGGAGCGGCGGACACCGTGGTCGGCCGCCTTCCGCGGCGGGACGCGGATCTCGACGGGCCTCGCGGCCGCCCGCCGCGCGATCGAGCGCGAGGGAGCCACGAGCACCGGCACCGTTCTGCTGATCAGCGATCTCGACGACTCGCCGTTCGACCTGGCGGCGCTCGCCGACGAGCTCGCGGCGTATCGCCGGACGGGGCTCCGTCTCAGGGTCGTGCCGCTCTTCCCTGCCGACACCGACCGGGCGTACTTCCGGCAGGCACTCGGCCCGCAGGCGTTCGTCTCGCATGCCGAGCTGCTGCGGAATGCACGGTCGACGGAGCGCCGGTCGCTCGAGGCCGACTTCCCGCTCGCCGTCAGCGTGCTCGCGCTCGCCCTGCTCGGATTGCTGGCCGTGAACGAGATCGTGTGTGGCAGGCTCGATTGGCGCGGGGCCGGGCTGGCGGCGCGATGAGAGGGAACCGCATGCCGCTCGTCCTCGCAGGCGCCGCGCTCGTCCTCGCGCTCCTGCTCGCGCTCGGGGCGCGCGAGGTTCGGCTCTGGGACGAGAGCCTTGCGGCCGGCGACCGCCGCTTCCAGCTCTCGCCGGGGGCGGCGGATCTCTGGGAGCCGACGGCGTGGCGGGTCGGCGGCGGGCTCGCTCCACGGCTGCTCGGGTTCGAGGACGACCTTCGGCTGCGCGAGGCTGCGCAGCTCTTCCGCCGCAGCCGGCCGCGAGCCGGCACGGCGCGAACACCGCAGATGCTTTCCGTCGCCACGAGCGCCAAGGTCGACCTCGCGGAGATCCAGGACTCCGACGCCCCCGACCGGATCCGGTCGATCGCCGCGAACGAGCTCGGTGCGCTCGCGTTCGCCGAGCTCGTGAGCGACCCCTCGCAGGCCCGCGAGCATGCAGCGCGCGCCGCGCAGAAGTTCGTCGAGGCGATCCGCCTCGATCCTTCGAACACCTTCGCGCGCCACAACCTGGAGCTGCTCCTCCTGCTTCGACAGGAAGGCCGCGGCGCCTTCGGCTTCGAGGAGGGAGACGAGGGCTCCACCACCGGGGCCGGCTCGACCCAGGGCGGCAGCGGCCTCTGAACCTCGTCCTCGTCCACCCGGAGGCCGCCCTCGTCGGGGTCGCCGTCCTGGTGCCGCTGGGCGCGCTCTGGCTCCTCGAGCGTCGGAAGACGAGGGTGCGCTCGGCGCTCGGGCTCGCGGCGCCACCCGTGCGTGGCCGACGGCTCGCCGTCGGGGCTCTCGTGGCGTTCGCCGCTCTCGTGGCGACCGCCAGTGCCCAGCCCGTCCTCCTGCGGCAGGATCCCGTGTCCGTGCGCGACGACGCCGAGGCGTACGTCGTGATCGACATCACGCGCTCGATGCTCGCCTCCCCGACGCGTGAGGGCCAGACGAGGCTCGAGCGGGCCGTCCGTGTCGCCCGGCGGATCCGCGCCGCCGTCCCGGACGTCCCGGTCGGCCTCGCGTCGTTCACGAACCGGGTCGTGCCGCACGTCTTTCCGACCGACGACGCTGCGGTCTTCGGCTCCGGCCTGCGGCGCTCGATCGGGATCGAGTCGCCCCCTCCCGACCGCGCAGCCGGCGCCGTCCTGACGGCGTTCGACGCGCTCGCACCCCTCCAGACCCACAACTTCTTCGCGCCGGGAGCAAGGCGTCGCGTCGCGGTGATCGTCACCGACGGCGAGACGAGCCCGGTCTCGCCCCTCACCGTCGCGGCCCTTCGCCGGCCGCCCGCGCTCGAGCTCGTGCTCGTGCGCGTCTGGAGCCCGGGGGAGCGGATCTTCGGCGCGACGACGGCGACCGACCGGAGCTACCGGAGCGACCCCGCCAGCACGGAGACGCTCCGCGCGTTCACGCGTGACACGGGCGCGCGTCTCTACCCGGAGTCGGACGTGCGGCGCGCGTCGACCGAGGTCGCCCGTCTTCTCGGCCGCGGGAGACCCGTACGGGCGGGCTCGGAGGTATCGGCCCAGCCGCTCGCGGCGTGGGCCTTCGGTCTCGCGCTCCTGCCGCTCGGCTACCTGCTCTGGCGCCGCAATCTCTAGGACGGCCGCCGGCGGGTCGCTGGCATGCTGGGTCGGTGGAGACGCAGCGTCCTCTCGCAATCCGGCTCCGCGGCGTCGTCAAGCGCTACGGGGAGATCACTGCGGTCGACGGGCTCGACCTCGACGTGCCCGAGGGAACCTGCGTCGGCCTGCTCGGCCCGAACGGCGCCGGCAAGTCGACGACGATGCGGCTCCTCACCGCCCAGTCGATCGCCGACGAGGGTGAGCTCGAGCTCCTCGGCTACACGCTCCCGGGCGAGTCGAAGCAGGCGAGGGCGGAGCTCGGCGTGACGCCGCAGCTCGACAACCTCGACACGACCCTCACGGTCGAGCAGAACCTGCTCGTCTTCACGCACCTCTACCGTATTCCCCGCGCGGAGCGGCGCGCGGCGATCGACCGGGCGGTCGAGATGGCGAAGCTCGGCGACCGGCGCGACACCCGCGTCGACAAGCTCTCCGGAGGCATGCGCCGGCGACTGCTGATCGCCCGCGCGCTCGTGCACCGCCCGCGGCTCGTTCTCCTCGACGAGCCAACGGTCGGGCTCGACCCGCAGGTGCGGCAGGAGCTCTGGGCGCTGATCGACGCGCTGCGGAGCGAGGGCACGACGATCCTCATGTCCACGCACTACATCGAGGAGGCGCAGCGCCTCGCCGACAGCGTGCTGATCATGTCGCACGGGAGTGCGGTGGCCGCGGGGTCTCCCGCCGACCTCGTCCGCGAGCATGCGGGGAGCGAGGTCGTCGAGGTCTACGGGCCGCCTGTCCGCCTCGAGGAGGTGGAGCGGGAGGCGCAGGGCATCGGTCTTCGGACCCGCCGCACGGGCACGAGCGTCTCGGTTCTCGGCGTCGAGTCCGCGAACGGCCACGGGATCGAGGGCGAGCGCCGGCCCGCCAATCTCGAGGACGTGTTCGTTCTTCTCACAGGGGAGGAAATCGCGTGAGCGCCGTCGCACCGGAACAGCGCAAGCGCCTCGGACGGCTCGAGCGCTCGGCCCTCACCGGCGTGCTCGTGCGCGAGGTCGTGAACTACTCGTCGTACTGGAAGTCGAGCACGTTCTCCTCGACGGTCGAGCCGACGATCTACCTGCTCGCATTTGGCTTCGGGTTTGGCTCGCTCGTCTCGACGATCGGCGGCTACGACTACGTCGACTTCGTCGGGACGGGCACCGTCGCCACGGCCGTCCTCTTTTCGAGCGCGTTCCCTGCGATGTTCGGGACGTTCGTGAAGTACCAGTTCCAGCGCACCTACGACGCCATCCTCGCGGCTCCGGTCGACACCGAGGAGCTCGTGACGGCCGAGTCACTCT
>Ga0183260_10002929_pt1 | contig 13918 bp, 12 predicted proteins | sample AntDrymUQ4972206_2_FD_129768 | JGI IMG/M metagenome (GOLD analysis project Ga0183260, IMG submission 129768) | Polar desert sand microbial communities from Dry Valleys, Antarctica - metaG UQ497 (22.06) (version 2) (version 2) | ecosystem: Environmental > Terrestrial > Soil > Desert | place... | reverse complement strand
GGTGGGGTCTACGCGCCGTGCGGGCGCACGCGGTGGTCGCCGGCGTGCGAGACCTCGTCCATCAGCCGCGGCAGGTAGAACAGCGCGGCCAGGCCGATGATCACGTACACGACGTCCGCGGCCGTCCCGGTGCCGACGATCTCGGTGACGAGGTTCGTCTCGAACAACGCCACGATGAGCCAGTTGAAGGCTCCGAGCATCATGAGGAACAGGAACAGCGGGTCGAAACGCCTGAGAATTTCCATCTCCATCCTCCTGTGATGGGACAGATTGTGTTGAACGTCACAAGTACCCCAGGCCGGGGTACCGGTTACGACCGGCCGGCACGAAATTCCCCGCGCGGCCCGCCAACCCGTCAAGCTGCTGCCGATGAGCGCTCCCGACTCCTCCGGTGCCGACGCCGCCAACGACCGGCTGATCGTCTCGCTCTACGAGGCGATGAACCGCGGTGACGGCGAGGCGATGGCGGCCTGCTATCACCCGGAGGCGCGCTTCAGCGACCCCGCCTTCGGCGAGCTGCGCGGCGAAGAGGTGAAGAACATGTGGCGGATGCTCACCGAGCGCGGCGACGAACTCGAGGTCGAGCTGCGCGAGCACCAGGCCACGTCGGACTCCGGCAGCGCCCACTGGATCGCGCGCTACCCCTTCGGCAACGCCAAGCGCCCCGTGGTCAACGACATCCGCGCCCGCTACCGCTTCCGCGACGGCCTGATCGCCGAGCACGACGACACCTTCGACCTGCGCCGCTGGGCCGCGCAGGCGATGGGCGCGCCGGGCAAGGTGCTCGGCTTCACGCCGCTGCTCAGCCCGCTCGTGCGCCGCATGGCCCGCGGGCAGCTGGCGAAGTTCGAAGGCTGACCGGGGCCGACCCGGCGCGTGTGAGCTCCCGGCACGCGCGCGTGAGGGGGATCTCGTGACGCAGCCGCGCACCCTCTTCGTGCTGGGCGGGACGGGCTTCCCCTAAGTCCCCGATGCCCGAGTCGCCCAGAGCCGCCGTTCTTCCGCTGTCCGGCGGCAGCGACGCCGCGACCGTGCGGCTGCAACCGCTCCTGACCGGTGAGGTCCTCGCCCCGCCCCAGCTGCTGGAGCGCGCGCCGGGCCCGCTCGCGCCGCTGCTGGGGGCCGGCGTCGGCGTCCGGCGCCGGAACCGCATGTGGATCCCCGCCCCGGCGTTCCTGGTCGAGCATCCGACGGGCGGCGCAATCCTGGTGGACACAGGGTTGCACCCCGATGCGCCGGTCCGGCCTCGAGCGGTGATGGGTCCGCTGGCGCACGTGATGTACGGGTTCCGGGTGGCGCCGGAACAGCGCCTGCCCGAGCAGATCGCGCAGCGGGGCGTCGACCCGGCGTCCCTGCGGGCCATCGTGATGACCCACCTGCACACGGATCACGCGAGCGGACTGCCGGCGCTGCCCGCGTCCACGGTCCTGGTGGACGATCGCGAATGGCGCGCCGCCACCGGCCTCGGCGCGTTCGGGCGCGGCTACAGCCGCCTTCACGTGGGAGGACCCCACGACTGGCGCACGATCGATGCCTCGGGGCCCGCCGGTCACGCCCCCTTCGCTCACGGAGTCGACCTGTTCGGCGACGGTTCCGTGCGCCTGCTGGACACACCCGGTCACACGCCGGGGCATCTCTCCGTCCTGCTGCGCCTGCGCGAGCGCGCCGCGCTCCTGACCGCCGACGCCGCCTACACGTGGGGCACCATCCGGCGGGGTGCCATGCCCGGGATCGTCGCCGACGGCGATGCGTTTCGCCGTTCACTGAAGCAGATTCAGGCCTTCGTGGCCGAGCATCCGGGCGCGCTGGTGGTGCCGGGGCACGACGCCGAGGCGTGGCGGTCGCTCGAAGCCGTATACGAGTGACCGGAGCGCGCAGCGGCTAGCCGCAGGCCTCGCGCTCGACGGTCCCCACACCCGGTTCGAAGTGGATCGGGCTGCTGACGGTCTCGATCGCCGTGCCGCGCATGAGCTGGAGGCGGTAGCGGCCGAACCCGACGCTGGGCATGCGCACCTTGTGATCGGCGTCCGGGATCGGCTCGACCCGGATCGTTACGCCGTCCTTTACCAGCATGAGGACCGTCCCGGTACCCCGCAGCACGCGAGCCCGGAAGTTCGCCCGGACATCGCGGAAGGTGTCGCCCATCATGGCCGGCCGCCCCTGCACTCCCGGCCCGCCGGCGTCCAGGCGCACGTCGGGGCCGGCGTTCCCCGTGACCTTGGCGTAGGTATGCCCGCGGCGCACGGCGCAGGCGATGCCGCGCTCGGAGAGCTCCTCGGCGTGGACCATCGTGGTGGCCTCGCCGATCGGCGCCTGCAGCACGGCGTTGGGCGTGCGCCCCGCGTTGTGGGAGTCGCTGACGCCGACGGCGGCGATCTTCGCGCCCGTGGAGAGCGCGTCCTCGTAGAACTGGATAGCGGTGGCGGTGAAGGGGTTGGGCCCGGCGACCAGCGGCGGGGGCACGGCCTCGAGGTCGGAGGGGCCGGTGGCCACCTCGATCGCGTCCACCTGCGAGTAGTCGGTTTCGTCGCGGGAGTAGTCCCACGGGCATCCCCGGCAGAACAGGGCGAACGTCGGGACGGTGGACGGGAAGATCGTCGGGTGGTTGATCTGCGTGAACCCTCCGGCGCGGTGGATGTCGGCGAAGGCCTCACGGGCCGGGCGGCGTCCGCGCAGCGGGACCAGGGACCCGTCCCCGCGGCGCTGCAGGATCGGGCCCTCGCGGTACTCCACGACCTGCGCCGAGACGTGGTTGTTGAGGTGGCCGCGGTAGGTGATCACCTCCGCGCTGCGGGCGATCAGCTTGCCGGGGTATTCGCCCTGGTGGCGCCCGATCTCGCCCCAGCCGCTGCCGGAGACGTAGTCCGAGAGCGTGATGAAGTCCAGCCCCGCGCCCCCCTCGTCGAGCGGGGTGAAGGCGTAGTCGAAGACCTCGGTCATCGGCGCGTCGTTGTAGGCCGAGTGCTCGGCGTGCACGTGGAGGTCGCCCGCGTACCAGCCTCCGCGCGACCGTGCCGGTCGCTCGTCGTAGGTGGCCGGCTGGTAGGGCTCGTCGGCAAAGGCGCGGTTGCCGCGCAGCTCGATCTCCACCCGCCAGGCCACCGTGCCGTCGGCGTCGCCCTGGCTCTGGGGCACCACCGCGGCCACGCCCAGCTCCACCGCCCACTTGCCCCCCGGGATGGGGCCCGGGCGAAAGGCGCGCGTGGTCTTGCCGGGCGGTTCCACGCGCGGAACGGCGGTGAACTCGGCCTCAGTGGAGAACCCCTCCGGCGAGACCGTCACGTCGGGATGGCTCGAGCCGCCCCAGCCGCGGAACTCGGGCGTCCCCCAGTACGTGGACCCGGGGCGCAGGGGCTCGTAGATGCCGAGGTCGAGCGTGTGCCGGACCGATACCAGGGGGGTGGAGATCGGGTTCTCGGGCTGGTCGTAGCAGTACTTCACGCGGACGGCCGTGGTGTCGACCGGCACCTCGAAGGGGACCATCACGTAGGAGCCCTGCTGTGCCGTCCCGAAGCTCCCGGTGACCACCCGGTCGGCGTTGATCGCGCGCCCCGGACACGCGCTGGCGACGGCGCCGAGCGTCGTGTCCGCCGCGTTCACCGGCGGGCCGTGGCCGGCCGCCGTGGCGGGAAGCGGCAGTGAGGCCGCTGCGAGGGTGAGCAGGATGCGCGCGCGGCGGCTCATGGCTCTCTTGCCGGCGGTGCGGGGTCGCTACACCGGCCGCCTATATGTAGCACGCGTGAGCGCGAGATCCGCCGGTGGGCTACAGCAGGCCCATCGCCTGGCCCGCGTCGCGGGCCAGGTCGAAGAACGGCGAGGGCACGATGCCGAAGAACAGGGACGCGGCGCCGAACGCGATCGCCACCGCCGCCAGCTCGGGCTGCGTGGAGGGCTCGTCGGCCTCCGGTGAGCCGCCGGCCATCACGGGCCGGGCCTCGGGGCCCGGCGGCGTGCCGGGCGCCACGGCGGGCGCGTCGCTCAGCCACATTGCCGCCAGCACGCGCAGGTAGTAGCCCAGGGAGATCATCGAGCCCAGCACGATCACGATGCCCAGCCAGGTGTAGCCGCCATCCACGGCGGCATCGATCAGGTAGAACTTCCCGATGAAGCCGGCGGTGGCGGGAATGCCGGCCAGCGAGAGCATCGCGATGGTCATCGGCCACGCCAGCCAGGGCCGGGTGGCGCCGATGCCGGCCAGCGCGGAGATGTCGTCGCCGCGGTCGGTCTCGCGCTCCCGCGCGATGATCACCGCGAAGGCGGCGAGGTTCATCGCCAGGTAGACGCCGAGGTAGAAGACCGTCGCCTGGACGCCGAGGCGGGTCGCCACCACCACGCCGGCGAGGAGGTAGCCGGCCTGCGCGACTCCGGACCAGGCCAGCATCCGCTTGAGCGAGGTCTGGGTCAGCGCGCCGACGTTGCCCACCACGATCGTCACGGCCGCCAGCGCCGCCAGCGCCGGCCCCCAGTCGCTCGCCGCGTCGATCAGCGCGACGTCGAGCAGGCGCAGCATGACCCCGAAGGCGGCCGCCTTGGTCGCCACGGCCATGAACGCGGTGATCGGGGTGGGGGCGCCCTCGTACACGTCCGGTGTCCACTGGTGGAAGGGGGCGACGGACGCCTTGAAGGCCAGGCCGGTGACCACCAGTCCGATGCCCGTCAGCGTCAGCGGGTCGGTGACCAGGTCGCCGGGCCCGTCCAGGGCGCGGGCCATCGCGGCGAAGTCGGTGCTCCCCGTCGCGCCGTAGAGCAGCGCCAGCCCGTAGAGCAGCGTCGCCGACCCGACCGACCCGATGATGAGGTACTTCAGGCCGGATTCCAGGGACGTCGCGCGCCGCATCTCGGTGGCGCACAGCACGTACAGGGAGATGGACAGCAGCTCGAGCCCGAGGAAGAGCGTGACCGTGTTCTGCGCGCCGACCAGGATCGCCATCCCGGCAACGGCCGAGAGCAGCAGCGCGTAGTACTCCCCGTGCCCCGCACCCGGGGCGGCGGGGGAGCGCAGCGACAACAGCACCGTGGCGAGGCCCGCGACGAGAAAGATCGCGTTGAGGACCATCGCCAGGTCGTCCACCGCCAGCGCGCCTGAGACGATCGACTTGCGCTCGTCCCACTGCCAGATCGACAGGCCCAGCGCGGCGCCCAGCGAAACGGCGCTGAGCGCCGGAACCACGCGTTCGCGCACGAGCGCCGGGCGCAGGAGCCCGACCAGGAGCACGACCACCGCGCCGCCCAGCAGGGCGACCAGCGGCGAGAGCCCCGCCCAGTCGATGTGCGGGGCCCTGGCGGCGGCCAGCGGCAGGGTCACGGCGCGCCCCCCTGCGCGGGCGGCGCGCCCTGGGGCGGGACGGGCTGCCCTGGGGCGGCAGGCCCGCCGGGCGTGGAGGGCGCCGCCGGCGGCGGCTCGGCGATGGCCGCCGCGGTGCGCACCGAGGCGCGGACGCTGTCCTCCGAGCGCGCCAGCGGAAGCTGGGGGTAGAGCGAGAGCGCGACGATCGCGCCCACCAGCGGCACGATCACCAGCGCCTCGGCGAGGGCCAGCTCCCGCGATTCGACGCGCTCGCCGGTGCGGTTGTGCATCGTGCGGATGAAGGCGCGCAGCGTGTACACGGAGGCCAGCACCACGCCGCCGAAGGCCACGATCGCGAAGACCAGCTTGGCGTCGAAGACGCCCAGCAGGATCAGGAACTCGCCCACGAAGTTCGCCGACCCCGGCATGGCCAGGTTGGCCAGCGCGACGATCAGGAACATGGCGGCCAGCAGCGGAGCGCGCAGCGCGATGCCGCCCATGTCGCGGATGTCCTCCGAGCCCCCCGCGCGCTCGGCCAGCACCGCCACGATGAAGAATGCGGGCGCGACCACCAGGCCGTGGTTGACCATCTGCAGCAGCGCGCCCTGCGCGCCCTGAGCGTTGAGCGCAAAGATCCCCAGCACGATGAAGCCCAGCTGGGCCACCGAGGAGTAGCCGAGGATGAGGCGCGCATCGGTCTGGGTGAAGGCCATCACCGAGCCGTAGAGGATCGACAGCAGCGCGAGCACCAGCATCAGGTCCTGGAAGTGCACGGAGGCCTCGGGGAACAGCGGGAGCACGATGCGCAGGAACCCGTAGGCGGCCACCTTGGAGAGCACGGCCGAGAACACCGCCAGCACCGGTAGCGGCATCGCGCGGTACCCGTCGGGCATCCAGCCGTGCAGCGGGAAGACCGGCATCTTCACCAGGAAGGCGGCGGCGAAGCACAGGAAGATCCAGTTCTGGGAGCCCTCGGGCAGCTGGACGAGCTGGAGCTCGGAGAGCACGAAGGTGACCGAGCCCTCCCCGCGGGCGGCGATCACGCCGGTGGCGACGGCGCCGGCCAGCATCAGCAGCGAGCCGACCAGCGTGTAGATCACGAGCTTGGTGGTGGCCGCCACGCGCCCGGGGCCGCCCCAGGCCCCGATCAGGAAGTAGAACGGGATCAGCATCAGGTCGAAGAAGGCCACGAACAGCGCCAGGTCCTGGGCCAGGAAGGCACCCAGCACCGCCGTCTCGGCCAGCGCGAACTGGAAGAAGAAGAGCTTCGGGCGCTCCCACTCGCGCCGGTTGGCCCACGCGAAGGCGCCCGCGAACAGCAGCGCGGTGAGCAGCACCAGGAACAGGTTCAGCCCGTCCAGGCCCAGCTTGTAGTGGATGCCCAGCTCGGCGATCCAGGTCTCGTCGGTGAGGAACTGGAGCCCCGGCGCGCCGCGCTCGAAGGAGGCCACGTAGCCGATCGCCAGGGCCAGCGTGCCCAGCGCCCCGCCCAGCGCCACCCGCGGGGTCAGCTCGCGCGGGAAGACGGCCGCGATCAGCGCCGAGACCACCGGCAGCCAGATGAGGATTGAGAGCCCCACCTAGGTCGCCGCCAGCAGGAAGTAGAAGGCCAGCGCGGCCAGGCCGAGCAGCAGCAGCGCGGCGTAGTAGCGCAGGAAGCCGTTCTGGGCGGCGCGGACCGCCGAGGACCCGGCGCGCACGATCCCCGTCGCCCCGCCCATCAGCGTGCGCTCCACGAACAGCCGCTCGAAGGTCTGCTGGGCAAAGCGCCCGACCGCCGCGGCGGGGCGCACGATCGCGGCGTCGTAGGCCTCGTCGAAGTACCAGCGGTTGACCAGCACGCGGTGCAGGCCCGAGAGGCGCGCGCGCACGCGGTCGGCGGTCCCCGGGCGCTGCACCCACACGCGGTGGGCAATCGCGATGCCCGCCAGGGCCACCACGGCGCCCAGGGCGAGGCCGAAGGCGGTCAGGCCGCCGGAGGGGTGGGCCTCGTAGAGCTCGGACTCCGAGAAGGTCGGCTCCAGGAAGTCGTGCAGCACCTCGGTGACGTGCGGGATCTGCACCACGCCCCCGACGACGGCGCCCACCGCCAGCGCGCCCATCGCCACCTTCATGGGCAGCGAGCGCTCGGCGATGTGGTGCTCGGGGCCCGGGAAGCCGACGTCGGTGTCCTCCTCCTCGCCGGTCATCGGGTTGGTGGGCGTCCCGGCGTGGTGGACGTGGCCCTGCTCGAGCTCGCGCGCCTCGGGCACCGGGTCGCCCAAAAAGGCGCGGAAGATCATCCGGAAGGTGTAGATCGCGGTCAGCAGCGAGCCCGCGTACCCGACGGCGTAGAGGATCCAGTGCCAGCCGCCGCGGTCGCCGACCAGCAGCAGGATCTCGTCCTTGGAGAAGAACCCCGAGAAGGGAGGCACGCCCGCCAGCGCCAGGCCGCCGACGACGAAGCACCCGAACGTGAAGGGCATCGCGCGCCGGAAGCCGCCCATGCGGTCCAGCGACTGCGTGCCCGCCATCGCGCCGATCAGCGAGCCCGCGGCCATGAACAGCAGCGCCTTGAAGAAGGCGTGGGTCATCAGGTGGAACAGGCCCGCCGCGTAGGCGCCGGCCGAGACGCCCATCACCATGTAGCCGATCTGCGACATCGTCGAGTAGGCGATCACGCGCTTTAGGTCCGTCACCGCCATCGCGATCGTGGCGGCCAGGATCAGCGTCACGCACCCGATCACCGCGCCGACGTCCGCGGCGACGGGCGCCTGCTCGAACAGCGGGTGCATGCGCGCGATCAGGTAGACGCCGGCGGTGACCATGGTGGCGGCGTGGATCAGCGCCGATACGGTCGTCGGGCCCTCCATCGCATCGGGCAGCCAGGTGTGCAGGGGCACCTGGGCCGACTTCGCGCAGGCGCCGACCAGGAGCAGGATGCACCCGGCCACCAGGTCGCCGTCGTTGGTGGCGAACTCGTCGGGGACCTTCTCGAAGGTGCCCAGGAAGTCCAGCGTTCCCGTGTGCTTGAAGATGAAATACGTCCCGAGCACCAGGCCCACGTCGCCGATCACGTTGATCACGAAGGCCTTGATGCCGGCGCTGGTCGCGGTGGCGCGGCGGTACCAGAAGGAGATCAGCAGGTAGGAGGCGGCGCCCACGAAGGCCCAGCCGACGATCAGCAGCAGGAAGTTGCCGGCCAGGACCAGCACCAGCATCGAGAAGACGAAGAAGTTCAGGTAGGCGAAGAAGCGCGAGTAGCCGCGGTCGGAGGCCAGGTAGGCGACCGAGTACAGGTGGATCAGCGCCGAGACGCCCGTCACCACCAGGGCCATGAGCACCGACAGCGGGTCGATCAGGATGGAAAGCTGCGCGTCCACGCCCACGGTGTCGGCGTAGTCGTAGAGCGTGCCCACCAGCTGGCGCTCCTCGCGCCCGTGGTCGAGCAGCATGAACAGGGCGCCCAGGGCGGAGAGGAAGGACGCCGCGATCGCGCCGGTGCCGATCCAGCCCGCCGTGCGGCCCGGCAGCCGGTTGTAGAGCAGCGAGATCACCACCGTGCCCGCGAGCGGGAAGGCGAGGACCAGCCAGCCGTAGGTGGTCGCGCTCACCCGCGCAGGTCCCGCATCCGGTCCACGTCGATGGGCAGCCGCCGGCGGTACATCGCCACGATCAGGCCCAGCCCGACCGTGACCTCGCAGGCCGCCACCACCATCACGATCAGGGCAAAGATCTGCCCGTCGCCGTTGCCGTGCATGCGCGAGAAGGCGATCAGCGCGAGGTTGCCGGCGTTGAGCATCAGCTCCAGGCACAGCAGCACCACCAGCGGGCTGCGGCGGGTCAGCACGCCCGCCGCACCGATGCAGAAGACGAAGGCCGAGACGGCCAGGTACCAGCCGATGGCCACCTAGCCGCTACCTCGGGCGCTTGCAGCGGGCCCGCTCACCAGCCGCCCTTCGGCTTGCCGGGCCGGCCACCCAGGGCGTCGACGGCCTCGGCCATCGTGCCGGTCCCGCGCGGGCGCGGGATGTCCAGCGGCCCGTCGTCATCGCGGTCGCCGTCGTCCAGGCCGCGGCGCCGGCGGGCCAGGATCACCGCGCCCACCGCCGCGATCAGCAGCAGGTAGGAGGCGATCTCGAACGGGAGCAGGAACTTCGTCAGGAAGAGCTCCCCGATCTGGCCGGGTCCTCCGAAGGCGGGATCGAAGGGCGCGCCGTCGCCGTCGATCGCCTGGAGCCCGGAGCCGAGCGTGGCGATGCACAGCTCCACCAGCAGCACCCCGGCGAACAGCGGCGCGGCCAGGCGCAGCCCGCTGCCCTGCGTGGCCATCTCCTCGTCCTGGCCGCCGACGTAGGCCACGACGAACACGTAGAGCACCATCACCGCGCCGGCGTAGACCACCACCTGGGCGGCGGCGACGAACTCCGCCCGCAGCAGCAGGAACAGCGCCGCCAGCGACAGCAGGTGGCCCACCAGCGCCAGCACCGCGTAGAACGCGTTGCGCAACACCACCACGCCGATCGCGCCCGCGATCGCGCCCGTGCCCGCCACGAAAAAAAGTACTTCGGCCATCACTCCCCCTCGGCGCGCAGGGGCGTCCGTTCCAGGGGCTCGGCGAGCAGCATCTCCTTGGTGAAGATCAGGTCGCCGCGGTTGTAGTCGGACATCTCGTAGTCGTGGCCCATGGTGATCGCGTCGAACGGGCAGGCCACCTCGCAGTAGCCGCAGAAGATGCAGCGCGAGAGGTTGATCTCGTAGACCGCCGCGTAGCGCTCGCCGGCCGAGACGCGGTTGTCCGGCGTGTTCTCGGCCGCCACCACGCGGATGCAGTCCGCCGGGCAGGCCGCCGCGCACAGCGAGCAGCCCACGCACTTCTCCAGGCCCGAGTCCTCGAAGCGGTGCAGCCGGTGGCGGCCGCGGAAGCGCGGGTAGACCGGGACCTTCTCCTCGGGGTACTGGATCGTCTTGGGCCCCTCGATCACGCGTGCGAAGGTGGTCTTCAGGCCGCGCAGCGTCTCGCCGAAGGCGCGGTAGGCGCCGCCGGCGCCCCCGGGCTCGGGCCCGCGCTGCACCGCGATCGCGTCGCGCTCGGGCTGCCAGCCGCCGGCCATCAGTCGGTCACCACCACCACGATCGCCGTGACCAGCGCGTTGGCGGTGGCCAGCGGCAGCAGGACCTTCCAGCCGAAGGACATCAGCTGGTCGTAGCGCAGGCGGGGCAGGGTCGCGCGCACCCAGATGAACAGCACGACGAAGACGAACATCTTGGCCAGCACCACGAGCGGGCCCACCCAGCCCGGGGGGTCGATGCCGAACGGCAGCATCCAGCCGCCCAGGAACATCGTCGTCGCGATCCCCGAGACGACCAGGACGTTCAGGTACTCGGCGAAGAAGAAGGAGGCGAACCGCGCGCCGCCGTACTCGGTGTTGTAGCCGCCCACCAGCTCCGCGTCGGCCTCGGGCAGGTCGAACGGCGTGCGGTTGGTCTCCGCGAAGCCGGCGATCAGGAAGATCAGGAAGCCCACGAACTGCGGGACCACGAACCACATCCCCTCCTGGGCGGCCACGATGTCCACCAGCGACAGCGACTGCGCGGTAAAGATCACGCCGATCAGCGAGAGGCCCATCGCCACCTCGAAGGAGATCAGCTGGGCGGCGGCGCGCATCGCGCCCAGGAACGAGTACTTGGAGCCCGAGGCCCAACCGCCCAGCATCAGCCCGTAGAAGGCCACCGCGCCGAAGGCGAACAGGTACAGCGGGCCGATGCCGACGTCGAGCCCGTACAGGCCGATCCCGGTGCCGAAGATGTCGTGGACGTCGCCGAAGGGAATGATCGCGAAGGCCGCTACGGCGCACAGGATGGAGATGATCGGCGCCAGCGTGTAGAGGAACCCCACGGCGGTGGATGGCTGGAACTGCTCCTTGCCGATCAGCTTGCCGATGTCGGCCAGGGGCTGGAGCAGCCCGAACGGGCCCACGCGGTTGGGCCCGTAGCGGCCCTGGAAGCGGCCCAGCAGCTTGCGCTCGAGGAGCAGGATCACGGGCACCATCTGCAAAGCGATCGCGAACAGCACCACGGCCTTGACGATCTGCGCGTACCACGGCTCGTAATAGCCCACCACGGCGAAGTGCGCGATCACGGCCGGCGCACCTCCACCAGCCGCGGCTCGCCGTTGGTCAGGCGCGCGCCCGACTCCTGCGCGGTCCCCTCGGCCAGGAAGACCGAGCCCTCCGGAACGGCGGCGCGCAGCGCCGCGGGGGCGTGGACGCGCGCGCCCCCGAACGCCACCTCGACGCCCTCGCCGTCGCCGATCCCCAGCCGCTCGGCATCGGCCGGGGAGAGTTCGACGCGCTGGCGCGCCGTGAGGAACTGCAGCGCGGGCGAGGCCTCCACCTCCGGGGTGGCCCACAGCGACCGGTAGGTGCCCAGGCGCAGCGCCCCGTTGGGCGAGGGGGCCGCCGGGACGGCCTCGAGCTCGAACGGGCCGCGCGCGGCCTGCGGGAAGGCGGAGGCGGCTTCGCGCCCGGCCCAGGGCACGCCCTGCCCGCCGATCTCGTCGAGCGTCAGCCCGGCGTAGAAGGGGACGGCCTCGAAGAGCTGCCCGCTGGCCTGGGCGCCGGTGAGCACGCCCAGCGGGTGGCCGGCGCGCTCGGCCAGCTCCGCGATCACCTGCCAGCCGGCGCGCACCTCGCCGGGGCGTCCGATCGACTGGCGCAGGCGCTGCAGGCGCCCATCGGGATGGGTGACCGTGCCCTCCTTCTCCGCGTAGGACTCGGCGGGGAAGACCACGGTGGCGTGCTCGGCCAGGCCCTCGGTGAGCACGGAGGCGTGGGCGATCACGGTCGTGGCGCGCTCCAGCGCCGCCTCCCAGGCCCGCGCGTCTGGGTGCGTGCGCAGGGGGTCGGTGTCCAGCAGGTAGAGCGCGGAGAGCTCGCCCTCGCCCAGCGCCTGCGCGATCTGCGCCGCGGGGCGCCCGTCCGCCGGCGCCGGCGCGAAGCCGGCCGCCGCGTCGGGCAGGAAGCCCGCCTCGCGCAGCCCCCGTCCGTTGGCCGCCGAGGGAACCTCCAGCAGGCCGGCGCCCTCGCGGCCGGCGAGGCCCAGGCGCGCGGCCACGCTGAGCAGCGCGCGGGCCGCCGGCCCGGCGCGCGGCCCCGACAGCAGGCGCTCGCCCCACAGGATCACGACGTCGGTCCCCGCGCCCGAGAGCAGCGCGGCCAGCGAGCGCACCGCCTCGGCGTCCAGGCCCGCCGCGTGGGCGCCCGCCGCCGGGTCCCCGCCGCCCAGCGCCGCGTCCAGCGCGCGCAGGAGCGCCTCGCCGCCGCCGGGCGCGTGGCGCAGCGAGAGCTCCGCGCTGGGGTCCAGCGTGGAGGGCCGCGCGGAGGCCACCGCCAGGCGCACCTGCTGGCGGCGCACGCCCTTGCGGATGCGCAGGTCGAGGATCGGCGCCTCGTCCACCGGCTCGCAGTCGAGCACCAGCACGGCGTGGGCGAACTCGAGGTCGGCGACCGTCGCGCCGAGCTCGGGCGAGGCCAGCGCGGCGGCCGCCTCGCGGGGCACGGCGCCCGCGGGGCGGCAGTCCAGGTCATGGGAGTCCAGGCCCTCGCGCAGCAGGCGCGCGAGCAGGAGGGCCTCCTCGTTGGTCGCCGAGCCCCCGGCCAGCGCGCCGACCCGGCCCCGGGCGCGGCCCAGCGCAGCTGCCGCCGTTTCGAGCGCACGCTCCCAGGAGACCGGCCGCAGCTCGCCGCCGTCGCGCGCCAGCGGCGTGGTGATGCGCTCGTCGGCGTGGATGGCCTGGAAGGCGAAGCGGCCCTTGTCGCACAGCCACCCGTCGTCCACCTCCTCGTTGTGGCGCGCCGAAACGCGCAGCACGCGCTCGTCGCGCACGGTGAAGGCGACGTTGCACTGCGAGGGGCACAGGGTGCACACCGAGCCCGCGCCCTCGATGTCCCACGGGCGCGCGCGGAAGCGGTAGGTGCGCGAGGTCAGCGCCCCCACCGGGCACAGCTCGATGATGTTCCCCGAGAAGGGGCCCACGTAGGGATGGCCGTCGAAGGTCCCCACGAAGGAGTGCGCGCCGCGCTCCAGCAGCACCAGCTGGTAGTCCTCGGAGACCTCCTGGGAGAAGCGCACGCAGCGGTAGCACAGGATGCAGCGCTCGCGGTCGATCGCGATCAGGGGCGAGAGCTCCAGCGGCTTGCGGAAGTGGCGCTTGGGCTCGATGAACCGCGAGGTCCCGGCGCCCCAGCCGTAGGTGATGTCCTGCAGCGGGCACTCGCCGCCCTTGTCGCAGACCGGGCAGTCCAGCGGGTGGTTGACCAGCAGGAACTCGACCACCGCCTGCTGGGCCTCGCGCACCCGCTCGGTCTGGGTGTGGACCACCATGCCGTCCTTGATCGCGGTGGAGCAGGCGGTCTGGAGCTTGGGGATCCCCTCCACCTCGACCAGGCACATCCGGCACGCACCGACGGGGGGGCCGAGCTTGGGCTCGTAGCAAAAGACCGGGATCTCGACGTCGCCGTGCCTGGCGCCGTCCACCAGCATCGAGTTCTCGGGCGCCGTCACCTCTCGGCCGTCGATGGTGAGCGTGACCATGCGCTGCTCGGGGCGCGGCATGGCTCAGGCGGCTCCGGAGAGGGTGGGGATGGGGCC
>Ga0183260_10002928_pt1 | contig 13920 bp, 9 predicted proteins | sample AntDrymUQ4972206_2_FD_129768 | JGI IMG/M metagenome (GOLD analysis project Ga0183260, IMG submission 129768) | Polar desert sand microbial communities from Dry Valleys, Antarctica - metaG UQ497 (22.06) (version 2) (version 2) | ecosystem: Environmental > Terrestrial > Soil > Desert | place... | reverse complement strand
TCACGTTGAACTACGGCCTGCGCTACGAAGCGCAACTGATGCCGACGCCTGATGCGAGCCGCACCGACCTCACCGACCTTGTGGCGAACGCAAACTTCCCAATTGGCCGAATCGATCCGCGCGTCATTTCGGATCAGACCAAACAGTTTGCCCCGCGTCTCGGCTTCGCCTGGGGACCGACCAATGACGGCAAAACCGTCGTTCGCGGATTCGGCGGCATTTATTACGCGCGCACTCCCCTGCTTTCGCTCGCCGGGCCGATTAACAATTTCCGCACCCCGCCGGGCGATGTCAGTTTGCAGGTTTCAGGCTTTACGCAAAACTGCGCCGGCGGTATCGCCAACACCGACCCGCGCTGCCCGAGCACCACCTACAAACAATTCCTGACCATCGGGATTGACCTCAATCAATTCACGCTCGGCGATTTGCCGATACTAACCGTCGAACAGTTGCAGCAGATCAACCGGAACGTCTCTACCGCGCGCGGGATCACGTTTAATCCGTTCAGCGGTCTGCAACTCCTCACGATTGGCGAGGGATTGAAGAATCCGCGCTCCGTGCAATTTGGCGGAGCCTTTGAGCGTCAAGTCGCAGAGGGTTTCACCATCGGTGCTACTTTCGATTACGTCAACACCGTCCACCTCAATCGCAATCGCGATTACGATTTGCCGACCCCGTTCATCCGTCCCGGCGATGCGAGCCAGCGGCCATTCTTCGGCCTTGACTCGGCTACCCCAACAGCGTTTCAGCGCAGCCGCCCGATCACACAGATCGGTAACTTCGGCTACGTGCAGGTGCGCGAGTCGTCGGCCCGCTCGCTGTACCGTGCGCTCACGCTGCGCACTGAATATCGCACACGGCGCGCGCAGTTCAATGCCTTCTATGTTCTTTCAAAGAGCTTGGATGATGACTCCACCGAGCGCAGCGCCACGTTTGCCGAATACGACAACTCCTTCAACCTCGCACCGGAGTACAGCTTCTCGCGTCTCGACAGCCGCCATCAATTCTCCTTCGGCGGCGTCTTCGACGTGCCGCTCGGATTCCAACTGTCCACGAACGGGCGGTTTGGTTCAGCGAGGCCGATTGACGTGAGCGTCAGCAGCATCGTCGCGCCGGCAGGCTCTGGACTTTCCAGCGCGGCGTATGCTGCGCTGGTGACGCTCGCGGCTCCCGCGACAGGCGGTGCCAACACCACGGGCGACTTGAATCAGGATCGCGGCAACTTCTCTGACCGGCCCTACACCGCGCCGGGCGTTTCCACCCCGCGTAACGCCTATCGCAACCGACCCGTCTACAACGTCAATCTTCGTATCCAACGAAACTTCCGCTTCGGCGAGAGGGTGGAGATTTCGCCCTCGTTCGAGGTCTTCAACCTCTTCAAGTTCAAGAACATTCAGCTTGCGTCAACGACCGCGACGAACTACGGCAATCCTGGCGTCAACGAAAGAACGGGCGTAGTGCTTCAACCCACGAACCCGACCTTCTTGCAGATACGCGACGCCAACGGCAACTACTTGCTGACCAACAATCCGGGAGCGCCGCTACAGATGCAATTCGGTCTCCGCATGCAGTTTTAGATTTGGTACATTCGGTGTTTCAATCTGGGCGCGCTTCTCCACAAAGAGGCGCGTCCTCTTTTTGTTCTAAGACAGGGCGGCACGATGTATGAATTTGCCCTCCCCGAATCTTTTTGACATCGTTGATGAAATAACAAACGCGCCCTTTACTGCATTCAGATGAATAACTTCTCAACTCCATGAAGTAGTTTTAAGCCTTCCTTAACTCGGCGGCACGGGCGTTGCAGATGACTTTGTAAACAAGTGAACGAGCGCGACCCAGCGCGCTTGAGATGCGAATTAAATTTTCGTCACCAGAGGAGGTTTACGATGAGCTTACCAAACAGGGATGAAATGGAAGGAAAGGTTGATAAAGCAAAGGGCACGGTAAAGGAAAATGTTGGCCGCGCGATTGGCGACCGCGACATGGAAACCGAAGGGGCCGTCGACCGCGCCAGCGGGAATGTCCAGGAAGGTTACGGCGAAACCAAGCGTAAAGTCGGCGACGCCATCAAAGACGTTGGTGACGCTGTGAGGAAGTAGGCTGCGTGGCCTGAAAAAGTCCGATTAGAATAACAGAGCGTGGAAGTGAGTCGTGTTAGATTCGCTTCCGCGCTCTTTTTATCAAGAGGCATTTTGACAATTTTGGCTCACGCACTATTGTGCCGGAAACCTCGCTGCGCCACGTTATAATCAATCACGAAAATTATTTTGGGCCACTCATGTCAGGCTCGATTTGGCTTCCCGTGAGAATCCTTCAGATAAGCTCGGCGCGCGCATTCGGTGGCGGCGAAAGCATTTAGTAGACTTAACGCGCGCTCTGCACGCGCGCGGGCATCAAGTCTATGCCGGGCTCGCACCTCGTTCACCGCTGCGCGCGTCGCTCGACACATTGCCGGCGGAAAACATCTTCACGCTCCCTTTGCGCAACTCGCTCGATCTCGGCAGCGCGATAAAGTTGTCTCGCATCCTGCGCGAGCGGCGCATTGAGATTGTTCACGCCCACATGGCTCGTGATTATCCGCTCGCGGCACTCGCGGCGCGGATTACGTCGGGCGTCAGACTCGTCATCACGCGCCACGTCCTTTTCCCGCTCGGTCGCGTCCACGCGCTGACCTTCTCGCGGGCGGCACGTGTTGTCGCCGTTTCCGAAGCTGTCGCTCAAGCTCTACGATCACAAAATCTTTTCCCAAATAACAGGCTCCGCGTCATACCGAACGGCGTCGAGCTTAGCCGTTTCAATGTTCAAGGTGGAGACGTTCACCGCAGGAAATGGCGCGAGCGATTCGGCGCGGCTTACCTCATCGGCATCGTCGGAGAATTGAGTCGCGTCAAAGGGCAGGAAGATTTCGTGCGGGCGGCGGCCATCGTTACGCGCGCGTGCGCCGTGCCGGTACACTTCCTCATCATCGGCGAAGACAAGTCGCCAGCGGGCGAGGAGCGGGCGAGGATTCTTCAACTCATCGCCGACCTGCGGCTTACGGATCATGTTCACCTTCTCGGCAGGCTTGACGGCGACGCTCTTCTCTCAATTCTTTCTTCACTGGACGTGTTCGTTTCCGCGTCGCGCTCGGAGGCGTTCGGCCTCGCAACGGTTGAAGCGATGGCGGCGGGGGCGGCGGTCGTTGCGACGGCGACCGCGGGAGCAAGTGAGATCATCAGCGACGGAGTGACCGGCAGAATCGTTCCCGTCGGCGATTCACCGACGATGGCAACGGCAATTCTTGAACTTCTTCGAGACGAAGGGGCGCGGCAGCGTCTCGGGACTGAAGCACGCGCGATGGTCAGCTGCCGCTACAAACTTGATCGAATGGTTGCGGAAACGGAACGAGTCTATTGCGAAGCACTCGAAGATCAACGCGAAGGATGAGGCCTTGAGTTACGAGAAAAGTTTTTCACGCGCGGACAATTCCTCTGCCCCACATTTACGACTCTCTTCCGCACGCCGATACTTATATTTCTGTTTCGTGTCACGCGGCTTGTCGGTGGCGTCGCGGATTGTAATCGTGTTCGAGATAGCGGCGACCGATGTACTTCAGCGTCGCCGAGATGTGCTTGCATTCGTAGGCGGGGCTGGCGTCGCCACGAAAGATGAAATCCGCGCACGTACACACAAGTCTCTTCGCCGCCGGATCACAAAACAGGTGGTAGCTCCCGCCGCCGTCCGTCTCCGAATGCGCAATCCACCCATAAGGCTCCGCCTCGCTCACCTCGATTCGGGCGGCGCGGGCGGCGCGCTGTTCGGCGGGAGTAAATTCTTTCATTTTAACTGGCTGTTTCCTCTCAGTTCTCATCACAATTTTCCTCAAAAAAGTTCGATTCGCGTATTGCCCTCTCATGGAGAGAGGCCTTAGTGATTAACGATTTTCGTGATCATTTAGATGCCTCTAAATTGCCATTCGTTTGACCGCGGCACTGGCTGCGTGTTATCTACGCACTCAATAACAGGCTCTATACGACTCCAGTAGCCATACGGTAGAAAGGCCGCCGAGTGATGACCGCTCTCCGCACGCGCGGGATCGAAATTGCCTTCGATGAAGCAGGACATGGAAATCCCGTTGTGTTGCTTCACGGATTCCCGCTCAATCGCTCGATGTGGAGCGAACAAGTCGAAGCTCTGCGCACAAACTATCGCGTCATCACGCCTGACCTTCGCGGTCACGGTGAAACAACCGTGGCTCATGAACCCGCGACGATGGAAGAGTCCGCGCTCGATGTCGCGGCTCTGTTGGACGAACTTAAAATCGAAAGCGCCTCCGTCGCAGGTCTCTCGATGGGCGGCTACGTCGCGCTCGCCTTCTGCCACCTTTACCCGCATCGTGTTAGTTCGTTGATCCTCGCAGACACGCACGCCGGTACTGATTCGGACGACGCGCGGCGCGGGCGCGAAGAGTCGGCGCAACGCGCGCTGCGTGAGGGCATGGACGCTATTACCGAGACGATGATTCCGAAGTTGCTGTCACCGGAAACGCTTGCCCGAAAATCTGAAATCGTCGCGCGCGTGCGCGAAATGATAAACGGGACGCGACCTGAAGGCGCGGCTGCCGCCTTGCGCGGCATGGCGGTGCGCCGGGATCAGACGAGCTTTCTCTCAGAAATTTCAATACCCACGCTCATCCTCGTCGGCAGTGATGATAGTCTCACGCCGCCGAAAGAAGCCGCGCTGATGCATCGAGCAATACGAGATTCACGCATGGTCACAATCGAGAGGGCCAGCCATCTTTCAAACGTCGAGCAGCCCGAAGCTTTTAACCGCGCTCTTCTCGATTTTCTTGCTGCCGTCTACCCGCAGCCGAGGACGCCGAGATAAAGAGGTTTGATTTTGTATAGACCGGTTAAGAACGGATAACAAAGGTTGGGATAATGGAATGGAACAGACCATCGGCGAGAATTGGAAGTATCGTATTCAGGAGCGCGTCCGCTGGGGCGACGTGGACGCGGCGCGCATCATCTTTTACGGCGCTTATATCAGATTCTTCGAGTTCGCCGAGACGGAGCTTTTTCGCGCCGTCGGCTTACCTTACGGCGTGATGTTTGACGAGCTTGACATCTGGCTGCCGCGTGTACACTTGGAATGCGATTTTAAGCAGGCGGCGCAGTTAGACGACCTTCTCGAAGTCGCCGTTTATATCGGACGAATAGGCACGAAATCTCTTCGACTGAACTTTGAAGTTCGCCGCAACGGAGATCAAGCGATTACCGCCGAAGCGCACTTCATCCTTGTCTCCGTGCGTCGAAACACCTTTGAGACCTTACCCTTGCCTGAAGAACTCAAACGACGCCTCGCGCCATACACATGCTCGGTTGAGAGTCGAGAATTGGAATCGCCGTAGTACTCGCTTGCACTTCATATTCAAAGCGTGGTTACTTGTCTTGTGTACAACCACGATTCGCAAGAGGTGAAGTTCTAAAGCGGCCAAACTGCACGACGTGCTAAGACACTTTTTAGATCAACGTATCCTTGAGCGCCCGTGATTAATTCCCGAAGCGTTTGTCTGACTCCAATATGCACCTGTGCCAGATTTATCATCCGGTCGGTGAATGGTGCGCCCGCCAAGCTTCCGTAAAAGCGTCGCCTCATCTCGGCTGCCCTGTATAATTCACGCCCAAAGTCGTCCCGCCACATTACCTCGTAGTCTGACGACCGACCGCTTAAAAAAGCTTCTGCCAAAATTTCCGCTGACCTAAAAGCGTAATAAATTCCTTCGCCCGTCACCGGATCGGCGAAGCCCGCAGCGTCACCGAGTAAAGCCCATCCGTCGCCGGCGGCGCGGCGCGACGCCAATGTTTCGGGAGACAGACCGGGGATTCGTGCCGCGTAGCGATCAGCCACCGGACGTAACTTCTCTATCACGCCCAACCGAAGTTCACCACTTTTTGAGTGCTTTCCAGTCGCCCAGATGCTAGATTGTTTGTCACCGGCCGTAAGATAGTAGCCTGCCATAAAGTCCCAGAGAAGTTGGTCAAGCGCACCGTGATTGAAGACATTCTGCGACGTGGCGATGCCGAACGAAACGTGATCCAATCTTGGAAAAGCCCACGCATACCCCGCTAAATTTGGAAGAAAAGCAATAACCGTGGATGCTTCCCCGTTCTTCGGTAAGGGCGCACGGTAACCGAAAGCAACTTCCATCTCCGAATTAGGTAAAGCGCCGGACAAGCGTCGCGCAATCGCGCTGTTCGCCCCGTCCGCTCCGATAAGGAATTTCCCCTTCCACTGCTCTCCGCTCTTCGCCTTAACTGTCCAACTGCGGCTAGACTCATCACTTTCGATACTACTTATGCGCCCGACGGTGAATACATTTGCCCCTGACTTTCGAGCACGCTCACACTGGTGAGAGTCAAGCGCGCAACGAGAGTAGATAGCAATAGGCTCCGTCAACTTGAGAGCAACATGTTTTCCCGTTGACCCGTGTATTTCGACTTTGTTAACGGTTCTGGCCGCTGTTTCGAGTAAGTGGGGCCAAGCCTTGAGAGCCTTCGATGTTACTCCGCCGCCGCACGCCTTCGCCTCTTTCGGAGACCGTCCGTCAAAGAGCGCCACCTTCGCACCACCTCGTGCTAAGGACTCGGCGGCAAATGACCCGGCAGGCCCGGCACCTACTATTAAGGCATCGTACATTGTTCGGATACAAAAAATCCGCTGCATACGCGAGAAGCATGCAGCGGGCAAGATCCACAGGAGGAAAGGACAGTCATTTTATACAAGCAGTCTTTGTGTGTCAAATAGAATCACGCCCTAAGTTTTTGCTTGTAATGTGGAGCTTAGACATCCAAATTTTTCACTTCCAGAGCATTGTTTTCGATAAAGCGCCGTCTCGGTTCCACCGCGTCGCCCATCAAAATTGTGAATATCTGGTCTGTTTCTACGGCGTCATCTATTTTGACCTGAAGCAAGGTTCTTCTCTCAGGATTCATCGTAGTTTCCCAGAGTTGCTCAGGATTCATTTCACCCAGACCTTTGTAGCGTTGTATTGTCAGGTCTTTTTTCGCAGCGATGAGCACCCGGTCGAGGAGTAATTGCCGAGTTTGAACTTGCTCACTGCCACCATTTTCTCCTAGAAAGAAAGGTGCGGGCAGATGCTCCTCCAGTGATTTATATAACTCGACGGTCTTTTGAAACTCAACGTGGCTTACCAGTTCCCAATCAATTTTGACCTTTACGCCATTCGCAGCTTCCGTTTCGATCTCCCAAAGTCCATGCTCTTCGTCGCTGGACAGGTCGGTGTGATAGCCCGCCTTAACAAGCGATTCTTCAATTCGGGAAATTTGTTTTCCTTGAGGATTCTGAAAGACGCTCCGAAGGGTTAAATTTTGTCCGTTATCTAATACGCTGCTGTTGCCCCCAAAAGCCTCCAAAAGAGTTTCCAATAGAAGGTCGTCATTGCCTAAACGTCGAACGGCCTTTTCACGGAAGCGATTAAACTCCACCATTTGTTCTAAAGAGCGCGCTAGATCACGCCCCTCTAAGACAACACCTGTTTCGGACAAACTCACTTTTACGTCGTTCGTCGCTTGCCTCATGAGGTAACGTACCATTGACCGTTCATCCTTTATGTACTCTTCACGTTTACCTCGCTTTACTTTGAATAACGGCGGTTGCGCTATGTATACGTACCCGGATTCAATCAATTCCGGCATTTGTCGGTAAAAGAATGTTAGAAGCAAAGTACGGATATGAGATCCATCAACATCAGCATCGGTCATAAAAATGATTTTATGATAACGAAGCTTATCTGCGTCGAAATCATCCTTACCAATACCTGTTCCTAACGCGGTGATAAGAGTCTTAATCTCGCTATGGCCGAGCATTTTGTCAAACCGCGCCTTTTCCACATTGAGAATTTTACCTTTTAGTGGTAAGACGGCTTGATTCTTGCGGTCACGCCCTTGCTTGGCACTTCCACCAGCCGAATCACCCTCTACAATGTAAAGCTCACACAGTTCGGGGTTTCGTTCTTGGCAATCTGCAAGCTTACCCGGAAGCATAGAACTGCCTATCACGCCTTTACGAACGATTTCTCTAGCCTTGCGGGCAGCCTCACGTGCCCTCGCCGCGTCAATCGCTTTTCCGACTACCTTCTTTGCGACCGTCGGGTTTTGCTCGAAGAATTCGGTGAGGCGCTCATTGAGGAACGACTCAACAGCACCTTTAACATCCGAATTAAGCTTGCCTTTGGTTTGTCCCTCAAATTGAGGTTGCGGCAATTTAACGGAGATAACCGCAACTAACCCCTCGCGGACATCATCTCCGGTAAGAGAGCTTTTGAAGTTTTTGGCAAGACCGGAAGTTTGGGCGTAGCTGTTGATTGTCCGTGTAAAGGCAGATCGGAACCCGGACAGGTGAGACCCGCCATCGACTGTATTTATATTATTCGCAAAAGAATAGACTTTTTCGTCATACCCATCGTTGTACTGGATCGCTACCTCGATTGAAAGCGAGTCACTTATGCGCTCGAAATAGATCGGCTTATCGTGCAGAAGACCTTTGTTTTTATTTAGATGTTTGACGAACTCGGCTATGCCGCCCCGGTAATAAAACTCGTGGGAGCGCTCCGTTTCCTCACGCTCATCTTTTATAGCGATCCTAATTCCCTTGTTCAGGAAAGCCTTTTCTCGTAGACGTTCGGACAATTTGTCGAAGCTAAATTCCGTTACATCAAAGATGGAAGCGTCGGGTTTGAACGTAATTTTAGTGCCACGCTTGCGGGTCTTACCGGTGGCTTCCAATTTTGACGCGGCTATTCCTCGCTTGTACTCCTGTTCGTAAGTCGTGCCATCCCTCCAAATTTCTAAATTCAATGTTTCGGAAAGGAAGTTCACACAAGAAACGCCTACGCCGTGAAGGCCGCCTGAAACCTTATACGCGTTAGAATCAAACTTTCCGCCCGCGTGAAGTTTCGTCATCACGACTTCGGCGGCAGATTTTTTCTCTTGTTTGTGATAGTCAACGGGAATTCCGCGCCCGTTATCAATGACCGTAATTGAATTATCGAGATGTATTATAACTTCTACGGTGTCACAGTATCCCGCTAAGGCTTCGTCAATTGAATTATCAACAACTTCATACACTAAATGATGTAATCCCATCTCGCCGGTCGAGCCTATGTACATCGCGGGGCGCTTACGCACAGCATCACGCCCTTCGAGAACTGTGATTGAGTTCGAGTCATAAGCTATGGTATTTTTTTTGATCGCCGGCACTATTGACAAGTTATTCTCCTCTTTGTTTATACCATCCATAAGCCACATCCTTATCTCTAATAAGTTGAGTGATATACGCACACGCAATGATTGTTCAGAGTGCCCGCCTGTGCAGACGCACTTGGCGCAATTCTTATGAGGAACTTTAAATCAAACATCGCTAATTCCTGATTCCTCCATCCGCAACTTCATACGTGCTGGCACGCGACGAAAACTCTTTCATAATGTCGTCCTTAGATGTCGTAATAAAGGTTTGTGTGCGACCTTCAAGGTATTGCAATAACTTAGCAATACGCTTTCGGTCTAGCTCTGCATCCACATCGTCCATGATGAAAACCGGGTACTCGCTGTGCCATGAATGGTACAACATTATCGTAGCTAAATCAAGTATTATCAACGCACTACGCTGTTGCCCTGAGCTTCCGAATACCCTCATGTCTCGTCCATCAAACAGGATTTCCAGATCATCTCTGTGCGGGCCGACGAGCACTGATGCGGATTGAACCTCTGCTTCCAAGCGCTTATTTAAATGCGCCGCGATGATACTTTCGTAATCCTTTAAGTCCCCTTTATCTCTTAGCGATGAGCGGTATCGGATGGTTATTTCCTCGTGACCAAACAGCCGCTTTTCAAGAACTTGGTTCAAACGCTCGACGTAGTCTTCGCGTCTTCGATGAATCGCGGCGCTTAAAAATACTAATTGCTCATTCCACGGCTCAATGAGTCTGAAGGCGTCACTGAGTTTTATATTCTCAGTCAGTATGTTATGCAGGAGATGTTTTTTTTGCTTTATGACCCGATAATAGTCGCTCAGTGTCTGGATATAACCGGTGTGGAGTGAGACGATTCCTTTATCTAAAAATTTACGCCGTGCTTCAGGGCCGCCGCGAGTAACATCTAACTCGTCTGCGGTAAAAGCCACGACACTGATCTGGCCTAAGTATTGTGCAACAGTTTCGCGTTTATTATTAACAGAGAGCGTTTTTGTATTACCTTGAATTGCGACCTGCAGGTCGCGGCGAATTTCTCTCGAATGCGCTACCCGCCCTCTTATAATTGCCATTTCCTTTCCCAAACTAATCGCTTCCTGCGGGCGCTGAGTGCGAAAAGATTTGGAAGTGGCGAGAAAATATATAGCTTCAAGCCAATTTGTTTTACCATGCCCGTTATCGCCGTAGATGATATTTAGACCAGTCCCCCACGAAACTTCGCCACTTAAATTTCTAAAATCATGAACTTGGATTGTTTCAAGTAGCATGTGCCATTTTAGCACATGCCCTCACCATCTAATGTTTGAGCGGTGTTTGTAATGCACTCTCTATAAGCATGTTCTATTCGGACAAACAACTTCCATGTTAAATAGCAACTCAAAGTGCTACGCCTGATGACACTTGAAGTGAGTGCTAATTTTTCGGAACACTTGCATTTAAACTCAAGAGTTGAGTTAAATGCGAATCAGGAGTTGAAAATTTCCGGTATTGAAAACAAAGGACTTACGAAAACGTCCATCGAGACATTGCATTCTTGACGCCTGTAAATTATTAATTCTTCGTAGCTGATTTCAACTCCTGATTCACATTTAAGATTTGCGTAATAAGAACTGTTGCGGACAATTTTACAGGAGGGGCTAAAATTGGCTGTTGTTATCCTCTTCGACCATAGATTTTTCTACAACGCATGATCACTACTAAAGTCTTACCAGTTTTCTAGTTCCTTCCCTAATCTCGTCGCACGTTAAGTTCTTGTAATCTCATAAACGCATTGGCATTACGACGTATTTGTAGACGCAATTTCCGTCACCATTCGGCCTCAACTGTGCCTGCGAATTTCCGTCTTTGAATTCAAAAGCTATTGAACCTTCTGCGATTACGTTCAGGAAATCTTGCAGGTACGCCGCGTTAAAGCCTATCTCCGTGTCAATTCCATCGTACTCCGCGACCACAGTTTCTCGCGCTTCACCTTCCTCGGCAGTTTGCGAACTGATGTGTAAACTCCCCGGAACAAGTTGAAAGCGGATCGCGTGTGAGCGATCATCAGCCATCAGTGCTACCCGTCGTATCGCCATTCCTAACAAAGATGAATCAATAATGGCTGTCTTGTCGTTCGTTTTAGGCATTACCATTTCATAATTGGGGAACTGTCCGGTGAGCGTGCGGGATATTAAGAGCCGCGAGCCTACCTTAAAATAAAGGTGATTTTCATCCGTACCCAAGCTGATGTCTCCCTCGTATGAAGATGCGAGTTTATTGAGTTCAGCCAGTGTCTTACGAGGAATCAATACTTCCAAATCAGATGTGACTTCATTCTTCCCTGCATGCTTACATTCAATGTAGGCGAGACGGTGACCATCGGTTGTTATCATGCGAATTCCTGAATCGTTAAGGATAAACTTTGCGCCGGACAGAGTGTATCGAGACTCCTCAAGCGTTATCGCAAAAACGGTGCGCTCAATTATGGTTTTGATGATGTCTGCCGGTAGGTTTATAGAGGCCGAACGAAGACTTGGTATTTCTGGAAAACTGTCGCTCTCAACACCTGCGATACGAAAGTTTGAATGCTCGCACTTTACCGTCGCCCAATTATTCTCTTCTTTACGAAAGCTCACTGGAGCGTCCGGCAGCACTCTCGATATATCGAAAAGTTTACGTGCGGTCACACACATTGAGCCGGGAACACGAATATCTGCGTCCGTTTCACAGCGGAGCGTAACGTCGAGGTCTGTTCCAGTGAATCTGACTGTGTTTTCACCGATGGATTCGATTAGAATGCTTGAAAGAGCAGGTATTGTGTTTTTCTTCTCCGTTGCGCCCTGGACAAAACCTAATTCCCTCTGTAGTGCATTTTTGTTAATTGTGAATTCCATTCGATACCTTTCTTTACGTTCGTTTACCGAACAAGCTGGTGTGTTTATTCAATCCTGTAGAAGTCGATCCTTTTACTAATACTATTATTAAATACTATATATATTTATCTAGTAGTAGTAGTAGTGGCTGTGGAAATGTGGAAAACCCTCTTTACTGTTGCAAGTAGTAGACTTGTTTTCCACAACCCCTGTGGAAAAGGTTGTGGAAAAAGTTGCCGAGATGTGGAAAACTTTCTTCGCACCGAAGTTTTCCATATTTCCACAGGGTACTAAACTACTCTCCCTGTGGAAATGTGGAAAACTTTCACTTAAATTGTTGTAATGCACGGATTTAGTTGTGTACAGCCCTGTGGAAAACTCTTTAGCCGTTTAAGCTCGTAACTACTTGCAAAGACTATCTATAAGGTCACTCACGACCCTGTGGAAATTTTGATCCTTTGAAACAAGCATTTCTATTTTCTCTACCGAGTGAATAACAGTCGTGTGGTGTTTACCACCAAACTCTCGCCCTACTTCTGGAAAGCTGTGTTTTGTTAGGCGCTTACACAAATACATAGCTACTTGTCGAGGAAAAGCAATTTGGCGAGAATTGTTCTTTGATTTTATATCTTCAACTCTCAATCTGTATCGTGATGCGACAGTTTTTTGGATTTGTTCAATCGTTATTCCTGCCGGTTGTGAATCCTCCGCGATATTGCGGATGGCATCCTGCGCAAGCATTTTTGATATAGGGAGCCCGCGAAGTGAGGAAATAGCTACTAATCGAACAAGAGAGCCTTCGAGTTCACGTATGTTACTTTTAACTTTACCCGCAATGAAGAAGGCTACATCGTCAGGGAGTGAAACGCCATCTAGATCAGCCTTACGTTTTAGAATAGCAACTTTCGTTTCAAGGTCTGGAGGTTCCATGTCGGCAATCAATCCCCATTCAAAGCGCGAATGAAGTCTCTCTTCAAGGGTTGGAATCTCCCTCGGTGGGCAGTCTGATGTGATTACTATTTGTTTCTGCCCATCGTATAAAGCGTTAAAAGTATGGAAAAATTCTTCTTGTGTCCGCTCCTTACCAGCCATAAATTGAATGTCATCCATTAGAAGCACATCAATTGAGCGATACTTTTCGCGGAAAGTCTGAGCTTTATCGTATCGAATTGCATTAATAAGCTCGTTCATAAACTTCTCTGCAGAGATGTAAGATAGACGTAAATAGCGATTACGCTCCTTAATTGAATGACCTATTGCGTGCATGAGGTGCGTTTTGCCTAGCCCTACACCACCGTAAACATATAAAGGGTTATATGTTTTTCCCGGAGCCTCGGCGACTGCCAATGCCGCGGCATGCGCAAACTGATTACACGACCCGACCACAAATGTTTTGAACATGCATTTTGGGTTTAGGAAGTTTTCCAAAGGCTCTATATCAACAAATGTCGTAGCGCTTGGCGTTAACCCATCAGACTCGGCGGCCTCTAATAACGAAAACAAGCTGGTATTTTTGATTTTGTCCGACACAGGTTTGCTTGTCTCGTGAAGGCTCATGCTGCTGATTCCGCCCTCCTTATCCGTAACTTTAGAGTATTGAGTAGCCTGCTCCTCCTCTTCCACCTTCCAGCTAATTTGATAATCGAAAAGTTTCAGTTCCCGAAATGAAGCATCAATAACGTCGGAGTAGTTTGAGCTAACCCAATCTCTAACCACTTGATTAGGAGCACGTAAAAGTATTACTTGGTTTACTTCATCACACCCTTCAAATTGAATAGGACGTATCCATGTATCGAAACTCAAATGATTAAGCTTTCT
>Ga0183260_10002927_pt1 | contig 13921 bp, 14 predicted proteins | sample AntDrymUQ4972206_2_FD_129768 | JGI IMG/M metagenome (GOLD analysis project Ga0183260, IMG submission 129768) | Polar desert sand microbial communities from Dry Valleys, Antarctica - metaG UQ497 (22.06) (version 2) (version 2) | ecosystem: Environmental > Terrestrial > Soil > Desert | place... | reverse complement strand
GTCCGATACGCGAGGAATACCTGATCGTCGATCGCGGCACGCTCGCCGGCGCCGGCGCTCATGCGTACAGCGCCGGCGACGCCACCGGCGGCTCCGACGAAGCAGCACGCTTCAAGGATCGTGCCCCGACGAGCGGCAGCGCGCCCACTCTCCCAGCCGGTTGAGCGCAGCGCCATCCGCGGACTGAACGCGCGAAGGGTTGGGGGTAGGAGCACGGCTCCAAGGGCGACTGTTTCGAGACAAAGACGGACGGACGGAGGCGAAGGGACATGCTGGTCAGAGTTGGCAGGACACTCGACGTCGCATCCGGCGGGATGGTTGCCTTCGACGTCGATGGCACGCCAGTAACTGTTGCGAACGTGGACGGGCGACTCCTGCGGGCGCTTAGGGCGTACCGGGTCCGCGTCGCCGGCGGGGAGCTGCAGGTGGAGGCCTGACGGCGGTACTGCGGACGGCCCGGCGTGACAGCTGCCCGGCCCGGTCCCCCCGGCGGGTCAGCAGCACATCCAGGACGGCACGAACCACACGAGAGAGGCAGCGGCAGAGGGCAATGACAGAAGGAATCCTCGACCGACTCGCCAAGGGCAACGTGCTCGGCGACGGTGGCTACATCGTGGACCTTGAGCAGCGAGGCTGGGTGGTTACAGGGGCGTTCACCCCCGAGGTCGTCATCCACCACCCGCAGGCCATCAGCGAACTGCATCACGAGATGGCGAACGCGGGCTGCGAGGTCCTCCAGGTGATGGCCTTCTACGGCAGCCGGGGCAAGCTCGAGACGGTCGGTGAGGGCGACCAGACCTTCGAGATCAACCGGACCGCGAACCGGCTCGCCCGCGAGGCCGCTGGCGCCGACCTGCTCGTGGCGGGCGACCTCTCGACGACCTGGAAGTGGGTCGCGGGCGACCGGGAGTCGGACAAGCTCGTCGCGGGCATGTTCGACGAGCAGATCGAGGCGCAATCCGACGTCGACTTCTACATCGGCGAGCTCTTCTACGACCTCGGCGAGGCGAAGATCTGCCTGCAGCGGATCAAAGCGCTCACGAGGAAGCCGGCCATGATCACGATGTCCTTCCGCAAGGAGCTCGTGTCGAGCGACGGGTTCACCGCCGCCGAGTGCGCCCGCCAGCTCGCCGACGCCGGCGCCGAGATCGTCGGGACGAACTGCATGCGCGACCCGATCCACACGTACCCGGTCATCGAGGCCATGCGGGCGGCTACGGACCACTACATCGCGGCTCAGCCGGTCGCGTATCGAACGACCGACGAGATCCCGTGGTTCACCGGTTCGCCCGCGTTCCCCGACCGGCTCGAGCCGACCCGGCTCCACCGGTACGACCTGGCCGACTTCGCGATCCGGGCCCGCGAGATGGGCGTGAGCTACATCGGCGCCTGCTGCGGCTGCGGCGCCCAGCACATGCGCCAGATGGCGCAGGTGCTCGGCAAGTACCAGGAGCAGATGCGCTGGCGCCCGAACCCGGAGGCGCCGATGAGCGAGACGGAGAAGAACTGGGAGCGCATCGGGGCCGCGGAGCGTATCAGCGCCGGCGCCTGACCGGCGCTTTGGCCTGACCGGCACGTGACCAGCCGTTCCGACTGACCGCGCACCGATACGGGTCGCTTCTCGCTGGCTAGCCTCTCCGAAGGCTCCCGCGTCAACGACGATCCCGGCTCCGACCGGCCAGCTCGACCGACGGCGACGGGGGGGGCCTATTGGCTCGGCTTCGTGCGGCCATGCGGGGTCTCGCCGCTGTCGCCGCCACTCCGGCGACGCCGCTCCTCGTTGGCCTCGTATGTCTTGCGGATGAGCTGCGCGAGCTCCGCAAAGGCCTCTTCGCCCAGCACCTCCCGCAGCTTCGGATAGGAATCCCCGCGCTCCTGAGTCATCACGTCCTCCGTTGGCGGCGCCAAGGGCATCTGCTCTCGAGATTGACCATACCCGGTCGGCCAGCTCGAGCCGACGACGACGGGCCTCTGCCGTTCCTTCATCTGGCCTGGGAGGGCATGGACTTGCCGCCCTGTAGATGGCGGCGCCAACTCGACCGAGCCCCCGGCCCCGCGCGGCAGTGTTGCCATCAGGCTCCCGTTCGATCCGTCGGCGGCGTGGGGCGAGAAGGAGCGCCACGACGTCACCGGCTCGATCGAGGGCCGAGGACTGCGAGGCACGCTCAAGTCAATGGACGGCGTGTACTACCCTGCAGCCGGGCCCGGCCTGGTGTCGCGATCGCCGTGTGTCCCCGGCGCCCGGGTCTCGATCTCCTTGGAGCCAGAGGGCCCCGAGTGCGGACAGCGTCGTGCTGCTCGAGAAGATGGTGGCTAGTGACGCGTTGGGACCGATCAGCGATCGCGAAGCCGGCTCCCTCGAGGCCGCGTACGAGCCGACGCAGAAGGTCTCGGAGGTTCTGCGGATCGTCCATCAACGGCTTGCCGAACAATTCGACAGACCGTGGGGTGCGAGGCTGCGCTGGTCGGCGGAGGGGTCGTTCCTGAACTTCATTGGCGCGAACTTCCGAGCCACTGGCGAGCTCGCCGGGGTGGGCGGACCACTCACGTATGGGTTGCGGTCGGAAGAAGGTAGTGCCAAATGGTTCATTGCTTTGAGGCAGGGATCTGCTACCCGTTCGTCGGCGGACATAGTCCGCGTGACCGCCGACCAGGCAGGTAGCGCCCGCGATGCAGCCTCGACGAGTCTGAGTAACTGGGAGCGACCGCAGGTAGGACCGACAATTGCAGAAATCACAGTTCGTGCGACAGCACTTGACTCGCGTCAGGGGGCGATCGACTGGATACAGGGTGGACTACGAGAGCTCTCGGCATCCGGCGTCGTCGAGGTCCTCTTGGGGCCTCTCGTGACCGCGGGCCCGATTGCGTCGCCCGATATGCCGGGCGACGGATCTGCGGCGATCGAGCCAGAAGCGACGCCTGACAGCCCGCCGGGCTTGACCTCGCCGTAGCGCCATGACGGTACGGGCGGCTGGAGCACCCGGGCCGCGCGGTGGATCGTGACGATGGAGGAGCGACGATGGGCTCGGCGATGGCGGAGTTCTTCTACAGCGCCGCCAGGCCGTGCCCTGGTTCGTCGCATTCGTCGCCCTCACCGTCCTGTCGGGTTTCGCCGACCCGTTCATCTCGGCGACCCCGGCGAGAATCCCGCCGGCCGTCGTGGTGGCATTCTTCGTCCTCAACATCGTCGGCGTGTCATTGACCGCCTACCTCATGCTCCAGTACTCCGTCAGGGAACGAGACGCGGCGCTCGCCCAGTCGGAGGGATTGTTGCTCAACGTCCTGCCACGATCGATCGCGCAGCGGCTTAAGCGCACTCCCGGCGTCATCGCCGAGCGTTACGACGACGTGACCGTCCTGTTCGCCGACATCGCCGACTTCACCCCGTTCGCCGAGCGAACCAGGCGCGAGCGCGTCGTCGGAGTCCTTGACGAGATCTTCAGCGCCTTCGACCGGCTGACCCAGCGGCGTGGGCTTGAGAAGATCAAGACGATCGGCGACGCCTACATGGTCGTCGGCGGTCTGCCCGAGCCGCGCACGGACCACGCCGAGGCGGTAACCGAACTGGCTCTCGAGATGCAGACCGAGCTGGCGCGCCTGTGCGAGGCACTGGGGCTCGGACTCGCGATCCGGATCGGGATCGACAGCGGCCCTGTGGTGGCCGGCGTGATCGGTCGCCACAAGTTCATCTACGACCTGTGGGGCGACACCGTGAACACTGCCAGCCGGATGGAGTCGCACGGCGTCGTCGGCCGGATCCAGGTGACCGAGGCGACGTACCGACGGCTCTGCGATCGGTACCGCTTCGAGGATTGCGGTGAGATCGAGGTCAAGGGCAAGGGTCGTCTCCGGACATACCTCCTTGTTAAAAGCGATGCTGGCGAAACGTAACGGAACCATCCGTCGTGCAGTCCGCGGACTGCCAAGCATTGGGAATGGCTGCTTCGCACTCGCTAGTGCACTGAACGACTGCCTCGGGAGCATCTCAGTGGAGCCAGGCGAGATACGATCAGGAGGAGGAGCACCCAGGAACGGAGAGTGGCTGAATGATAGAACGGCAGGGCTGACGGCCTGAACGGGACCGACGGCAAGGATCACCGTCACGCCCGCTTGCCTCGGGAGGGCGGCCAAGACCATGGCGCCCCGGACGCGCCCGGTGATCATGTCCACGGAGGACACGAGCACAACGATCACGAGCACGCCGGAGGCCCGACTGGCCTGCTCCAGGGCTTCCTCGCGCCGCACAGCCACGACGCCGCCGACTCGGTCGATCGGGCGCTGGAGTCCAGCGCCAAGGGCATCCGCGCGGTCAAGATGTCGCTCGTCGCGCTCCTGGTGACAAGCGGACTCCAAGTCTCCGTTGTCCTTGTTACCGGATCGGTCGCGCTGCTAGCCGACACGATCCACAACTTCGCGGACGCGCTGACAGCGGTGCCGCTCTGGATCGCCTTCGTCCTCGGGCGACGTGTCGCCAACAAGCGCTACACCTACGGCTACGGCCGCTCTGAGGATCTGGCCGGCCTGTTCGTTCTGGTGATGATCGCCTCATCCTCGGGCCTCGCCGCCTGGCAATCGATCGACCGCCTGCTCCACCCCCAGCCGGTCTCCAACCTCGGGCTCCTCGCCCTGGCGGGCGTGATCGGCTTTGCCGGCAACGAGCTGGTCGCCCTCTACCGGATCCGGGTCGGCAAGGACATTGGCTCGGCAGCCCTGGTCGCCGACGGCTACCACGCCCGGACCGACGGCCTGACCTCGCTGGCGGTCGTGATCGGCGCCCTCGGGATCTTCCTCGGCTTCCCTCAGGCCGACCCGATCATCGGGCTCCTGATCACGGTGGCGATCCTGTGGGTCCTCAAGGACGCGGCGGTCCAGGTCTACGCCCGGCTTATGGACGCGGTCGACCCGGCCCTGACCGAGGCGGTCGAACGGGCGGCGGCCCAGCCGGGCGTCGTCGAGGTCACCAGTGCCCGACTCCGCTGGATCGGTCATCGGATCGAGGCCGAGGCACACGTCACCGTCGATCGCGATCTGACGACGCTCCAGAGCCACGCCATCGCCGAGTCGGTCCGACACGCGATCTTCCACGACGTTCAGAAGATCTCCGACGTCGTCGTCCACGTGGATCCCTGCGACCACGCCGAGCCCGATCCGCACCAGACGACCATCGGGCATCTGCCGAGCACCCCGCGCCCGCGTACGAGCGTCCCATCGCTGGACGAGGCCCAGGGCGACTGACTAGTTCGAGTGCTGACATCCCGCGTCGGCGCATCACGATGGCCAGGACGGCGAGACTGGCCGTCAGCTGGATCGGAGGAGGGTGAGCGGCGGGATCTCGTCAAGGCACGTTTGCTGATGACGGTGCCGACGCCCCATGAGGCGGCGCCGAGGGGGTCACGTCGAGAGACAGAAGAAGTGGACACGGCGAGGCTCCAGAAAGCGAGTGGACGGAAGGGCGATGCGATCGATCCCGTCGCAGCACTCTCGTCATCTCAGCACGATTAGCCCGGGACTCGCCGATGCGCTCGTCGTGGAGTTCGTGTCGCCGACCTGATCGGAAGTATGCGCTCCGATTCAAGGCCAGCCGGTGCCGCGGACACCAGTCGGCCAAGGGGTCAGCCGCGCGTCAGCACGGGCAGTCGGGGGTAGGCGGATACGGGCAGTTCGGCCCGCAGTCGCAGTTCGTCATCGCTTTCACCTCCTTTCTCGAGACACAGGTTCGGGTCTGGCTCGCCGGCGGCGAGCGACACCTCCAGGGCGGCCAGGTGGCAGTCGAGTTCCGCCAGTTCGGCCTGGCTGCGAGCCACGGCCGCACGCTGCGCCGAGACGAGGGGGGCGAGATCGCGCGACATGGCATCGCACTGTCCGGCCAGGCACTGGTTCGCTAGACGGCCGGCCACAGCCAGATCGAGTCCGAGGCTCCGGAGGCTGACGATGAGGCGCAGACGACACAGGTCGTCATCGGTGTACTCGCGGTAGCCGTTGCCTCGTCGGGTAGCGGCCGGTAGCACACCACGACGCTCGTAGAAGCGGACGGCGGACGGGGCGATGCCCACCTCGCGAGCGATGTCGGAGACGGTTCTTGGTGCGACCGTACAGGTTGAACCTAGTTCAATGTCAAGGTCGTTCTTGACAGTCGCGCGGCTCAAAGGGTTAGGTTGTAGCCGTTGCAGATCGGGACCCTCGCCAAACGCCTCGGGACGACGGCCCACACCATCCGCTTCTACGAACGCCACGGGGTTCCTCCCGGCGGCCGACCGCGGCGAGAACGGCTGCCGGCGCGATCGTGGCAGTCATCGTCTACAGCCGACTGCGTCCCTCAGGCTGACCGTGGTTCAGTCCGGACCGGGCCATGAGATGCCGCCGTCGGACGACCTGAAGAACTCGGTCTCCCGACTGACCACGGCGACCGCCTGCCCATCGGACGAGGTCGCGATCGCGAAGGCTGACCCGGCATATCCCGTCTTGGCCCAGGTCCGGCCGCCGTCGGCGCTACGGTAGAGGCCATCGGTGGATCCGGCGTAGACCACCGCGCCGTCGGGCGTCGCGGCGAGGCTGGTCATCGGGTACGTCGGCGGCATCCCGAGGGGCGACCAGGTCCGGCCTCCGTCAGGACTCGTCGCCAGGCCGTCGACGTCGACCCCGAGGAGCCGCGTCGCCGACGCGTCGCCGACTGCCAGCGGAAAGAGCACGTTGTCTTGCCGAACTTGGGCAAAGCGCGCCCCGAAGTCCGTGCTCTCCCAGAGACCGCCGGTAGCGAGGTATGCCCACATCCGCGCCGGGTCCGACGGATCGCGGGTGAACCCGTGGATGTCGAGACTCGGCAGGTCGGTGGTGATCGGTGCCCAGGTCTTGCCGCCATCCCGACTCGCCACAAAGACCTCGTGCCCGGCGATGACGATCGAACCGTCCGCTGCCGGCGACATGCTCATGGCGTCGTCGCGGACAGGCAGGGCGGACCACGTTCGGCCGCCATCGCGCGACTCCTCGAGACCGCCGTGGTGGCCGAACAGAAGGTGCTGAGGATCCCCGCCGATGAACGCCAGCGAGTGGACATCTGCTGAGCCGAAGCGGGTCCAGGCGACTTGCGCCGCTGGTCCCGGCGCCCGAGTCAGCACCAAAGCCGTCGCACCGATCACGGCAACGGCGACCACCCCGACCGACCACCAGATCCTGCGGCGCGAAGAGGCCTTGGCTTCGCGGTGGCGCTTCTGCCTTGAGGGCATCTAGTTACATCGAGGGCTGGTGGGACGCGTCGAGGTACTGGCCCGGGCGTCGCGGAACTCGAGCAGGCAGCCCTTGCCGCAGAAGGTGTACTCGGTGCCCTCGTGGTCCAGGGTGAGACCTCTACCGCGGGCTTCCACGGGATCGACGGTCATCCCGCAGACCGGATCTTCTGTCGGCGCGATCGTGCGCTGTTCGGTCATGGCGTCGCGACCTCCTGCGCTTCGGCGATTTCGCAGATGCCGGCATTCACCGGCGCGGCGTGAGTCGCCGCGCGCTCGGCGTCGAGCGCCGCCTTGATGTTCGGGTAGGCGTCGGAAAGGCAGCACGAGCAGCTTTCGTACCAGCGCCGCATCCCTTCGTCGATGACGGGCAGGCCCTTCGCCTGCGGGACGGTGATGGCGTGCGCCTGCTCGGCCTTGGCGGCGTAGGTCGCGGGCTCCTCCTGAAAGGCCCGCAGGCAGCCGGCCCGGCAGAACGCGTAGGTTCGGCTCTCGTACTCGGCGGTGAGGCCGTCGGCCTCGGCGCGAGCGACATCGACCGTCATCCCACAGACGGGGTCGAGCACGCGCTCGGGTCGGGATCCACTCACTCGAAACGCTCCTTCTCAGGCTGGGGCGAGGGCTGGCTGCGCGGGCGCGGAGCCACGCCGGAGTTGCAGGCGGCGAAGCAGTTGTGCATTGGCGGCGACCACGATCGTGGATGCACTCATGGCGATCGCGCCGACCGACATGGGCAGGTCGATTCCCCACGGCACCAAGAGCCCGGCAGCCACCGGGATCGCGATGAGGTTGTACCCCGTCGCCCAGACGAGGTTCTGGATCATCTTGTTGTAGGTGGCTTTCGACAGCTCGATGGCGCCCACCACGTCGCGCGGGTCGCTCCGGACCAGGACGATCCCGGCCGACTCGACCGCCACGTCGGTGCCCGCGCCGATCGCGATCCCGACATCGGCTGTGGCGAGGGCCGGCGCGTCGTTCACCCCATCCCCGACCATGGCGACCTTGCGACCGCCCTCCTGGAAGCGCCTGACCGCGGCCGCCTTGTCGCCTGGGAGCACCTGCGCCGCGACCTCGTCGATCCCGAGACGGCGGGCGACCGAGTCGGCCACCGCCTGACTGTCCCCCGTGATCATCGCCACCCGGACGCCGAGGGCATGCAGGGCATCGATCGCCTCCTTCGACTCGGGTCTGATCTCGTCCTCGACCGCGATGGCCCCGGCGACCTGGCCGTCGACGATGACGTGCAGGACCGTCCGTCCCGCGCGATCCCAGTCCGTCGCGACAGGAAACGGCGCGAGCCCCAGGTCCGCCAGCAGACGCGGGCCGCCGACCGCCACCTCGTGACCCTCGACCTTCGCGCGGGCTCCACGACCGGCGAGGGCCTCGAAGGCGGTTGCGGTCGGGACCGGCAAGCCGCGACCGCTGGCTCCCCGGACGATCGCGCGAGCCAGCGGGTGTTCCGAGTCGGCCTCGACGGCGGCCGCCAGTTGCAGGGCCTCGCCGTCCGTCGCGTCGATCAGCGCGGGCTCGCCCTTGGTCAGGGTGCCGGTCTTGTCGAAGATGACGGTGTCGATCTCGCGCGCCCGCTCGAGCGCGATGCGGTCCTTGACCAGCAGGCCGTTGCGCGCGCCCAGGGAAGCTGAGATAGCGATGACGAGCGGGATGGCCAGGCCAAGCGCGTGCGGGCAGGCAATGACAAGAACGGTCGCGGTGCGGACGAGGGCGCCTTCGGGATCGCCCTGGATCCCCCAATAGACGAGGGTCACGATTCCCGCCGTGAGTGCGACGTAGAAGAGGATCGCGGCAGCCCGATCGGCCAGGGCCTGGGCCCGCGAGGCCGAGGCCTGGGCGGCGGCGACCATGCGCATGATCCCCGACAGGGCGGTGTCCTCACCGATCGCCCCGACCTTGACCCGGAGGCTGCCGCCGACAGCGACAGAGCCGGCGATGACCTTGTCTCCGGGCGCCTTGGGGACCGGGACGGACTCGCCGGTGATTACCGATTCGTCGACGTCGGCGGTCCCGTCGACGATCGTGCCATCGACCGGGACCCGAGCGCCGGGTCGGGCGAGGACCACATCGCCAACTGCCAGGGCGGCGAGTGACACCGTCTCGGTGCCGTCGGCGGTGACGCGTTCGGCCGTGTCGGGGAGCAGTGCCGCGAGCGCGGCAAGGGCGCCTTGGGCCTGGGCGATCGAGCGCATCTCGAGCCAGTGTCCGAGCAGCATAATGGTGATCAGGGTCGCGAGCTCCCACCAGATCTCGATCTCGAAGAGTCCGAGCGTGCCGGCCCATGACGTCACGAATGCGACGGTGATCGCCAGCGAGATCAGGGTCATCATCCCGGGCTGGCGGTCGCGCAGCTCCCCGACGGCCCCGCGGATGAAGACCAGCCCGCCGTAGAGGAAGATCATCGTGCCGAGGAGAGCCGGCGCGTACTCGATGCCCGGCAACATCGGGATCGAATACCCCACCCACTCCTGGATGTCGTGGCTGAGCAGGACGACCGGGATGGTCAGCGCGAGGCTCAGCCAGAACTTGTCGCGGAACATCGCGACCGAGTGCCCGGCATGCTTATCGTGGGCGGCGTGGTCACCGGCCGGCGGGTGCTCGTGACCCGCCATCGGCGCCGCCCTTGCAGCGTCCTCGAGGTGCTCGGTCCGCTCGGCGGCGTCGTGCTGATGGTCCATGGTCGGCCTACCCCTCGACGGTGATCGTCGCCTTCATGCCGCCAGCGTAGTGGCCCGCCACGTGGCAACCGGCGAGCGTCCGCCCGGCCGCGTCAAATGTGTAGGTAAGCTCCTTGGTTCCGCCGGGCTTCAAGGAGATCCCGGCGGGGTCGCCATGCGCCATGCCGCCACTCGACATCTCGTCCTCGTGCGCCATCTGCGCATCCTCGTCGCCGAGGTAGAACTCGTGATCGGTGGCACCGCTGTTGGTGAGGACGAAGGTGATCGGGACGCCAGCTGGGACGGTCAACTCCGCGGGCTCCATGCGCAAGGCGTCCGTCAGGTTCACCTCGATGCGAGTCGCGGCAGCGGAGGCTGACGGCACGGATGAGGCAGTCGCGCCCGCAGGCGACGTGGTCGCGCCGCTACTAGATGAGCAGGCGGCAACGAACAGGGCGGCGGCTGGGATGAGCGCGAAACGAGCGAGGCGCATTCGGCATTCCTTTCAGGCGGGATCGGGCGCAGCGAAAACGGCCACACCTCGGCGCATCGGTCACGGGAAGCGCGGCGCTGTTCACGCCCGTGTGCGGTCCCCCGATACTCCCTGGGGGTATTCTAGTGGGGCCGGCCGCTACCGTCCACTGGCGATGCTCCGCATCACAACGAGTCACTGTGGAGGGCGCAGCCCAGCGAGCGTGACCATGACGAGTCGTCGGACTGCGGCCTTGGACGGCAGGCTGCTCGCCGCAGTCGCGGAGAAGCTTGCATGGGGTCCCGACGAGCGGCCGGACAGTCCGCCCGCAAGGGTTCTGCAACGACGCGTTGGCTCCATGGAGGCGACCACTCGACCAATGATTCCCATGCTCTAGCAACCGCACTGACGACGACCGGAGATCCCGTCCGGCATCAGCTCCGCGCGCGGGATTCCGCCGGCGGCGTTGCCGCGGCGCCGAGGAGGCACGCCATGAATCAGGACCAGCTCGACGAACTCATGTACCAGGCACTCGAGACCGAGATCGGCGGACAGCGCGTCTACGAGTCGGCGATCTCGTGCGCCCAGAACGACGACCTCAAGGAGGAGTGGACCAAGTACCTCGAAGAGACCCGCATGCATGAGACGATCCTCCGCGAGACGTTTGGCCGCATCGGACTAGACCCGGAACAAAATTCGCCCGGGCGCGAGGTCCTGCGTTTCAAGGCCAATGGACTCGTGGAGTCGATGGGCATGGCGCTCAAGGGCGGCGGGCCGATCGCGGCGCAGCTCGTCGCCGCCGAGTGCGTGGTCGAGTCGGAGACCAAGGACCATCAGAACTGGGAACTGATCGGCGAAGCCGCGAAGGCCCTCGACGGCGAGTGGGCGGCCGCCCTCTCCGAGGCCTACGGCAAGGTCGAGGAGGAGGAGGACCAGCACCTCTACCACACGATGGGTTGGTCGCGCGAGTTGTGGATCGAGTCGCTTGGGATGCCTGCCGTGCTTCCGCCCCCGGAGGAGGAGAAGAAGGTCAAGACCGCCGTCGGCGCTGCCCGCGCCAAGCAGTCTCGCGAGGAGATGCTCTAGCCCCGACGTCCGGAAGGCCAGCTTCCTCTGGAGGCCGCTTGCCGATTGCCGATCAACCTGGAGGACTCCCATGGCGCCAGCACGAGCCAGCGGCAAGACGTCAACGACGGCCCGACGCGCAGTGAGCACCGACGACAAGCGGAAACAACTCGCAGCACATACACACGATCCGGCCGGGACCGCCCTGACCACCGATCAGGGCGTGCCGATCAATGATGATCAGAGCACCCTCAAGGCGGGAGATCGCGGCCCGTCGTTGCTCGAGGACTTCCACTTCCGGGAAAAGATCACGCATTTCGATCACGAGCGGATCCCGGAGCGCGTCGTCCACGCTCGCGGATCAGCGGCGCACGGCGTCTTCCAGGTGTACGAGTCGCTGTCGCGCTACACGAAGGCCGCTTTCCTGACCGATCCGGCCCGGCAGACCCCGGTGTTCGTCCGGTTCTCGACGGTCGCCGGCTCCCGCGGTTCCACGGACCTCGCCCGGGACGTCCGCGGCTTCGCCGTCAAGTTCTACACCGACGAAGGCAACTTCGATCTCGTCGGCAACAACATGCCGGTCTTCTTCATTCAGGACGCGATCAAGTTCCCGGACCTCATCCACGCGGTCAAGCCGGAAGCGAACAACGAGATGCCCCAGGCGGCATCCGCCCATGACACGTTCTGGGACTTCATTTCCCTGATGCCAGAGTCCATGCACATGATCATGTGGGTGATGTCGGATCGGGCTCTTCCCCGCAGCTTCCGGATGATGGAAGGGTTCGGAGTGCACACCTTTCGGCTGGTGGACGCGAAGGGTGGTTCGCGTTTCGTGAAGTTCCACTGGAAGCCGTTGCTTGGCGTCCATTCGGTCGCCTGGGATGAGGCGCAGAAGATCTCGGGCAAGGATCCTGACTTCCACCGACGGGACCTCTGGGAAGCCATCGAGAACGGCGACTTCCCGGAGTACGAACTGGGTCTCCAGGTCGTCGAGGAAAAGGACGAGTTCGCCTTCGGGTTCGACCTGCTCGACCCGACCAAGCTCATCCCCGAGGAACTGGTGCCCGTCCAGCGCGTGGGCAAGCTCACCCTCAACCGGAACCCGGACAACTTCTTCGCCGAGACCGAGCAGGTCGCCTTTCACATCGGCAATGTCGTCGCCGGTATTGACTTCTCGAACGACCCGTTACTGCAGGGTCGCCTGTTCTCCTACACCGACACCCAGCTCATCCGGCTGGGTGGCCCGAATTTCCATGAGATCCCCATCAACCGGCCGACCGCCCCGCTCTCGAACAACCAGCGTGACGGGCACATGCGCCAGCAGATCGACGCAGGGCGCGTGAGCTATCAGCCGAACTCGCTGGGCGGCAACGAGCCCACGCAGGTCCCGGCGGCGGCGGGCGGGTACGTGACGTACCCGCAGGCGACCGAGGGCGCCAAGGTCCGGACCAGGGGCGAGAGCTTCTTCGACCACTATGGCCAGGCGCGGATGTTCTTCCAGAGCCAGTCCGCGCCCGAGAAGGAGCATCTCATCAAGGCGCTGCGGTTCGAACTGGGGAAGGTGGCGACGCCCGAGATCCGCGAGCGCATGGTCCAGCACCTCGCTCAGATCGACTCGCACCTGGCCACGACGGTGGCGAAGGGTCTGGGGATCGAGCTACCGGGAACCGTCGCCGCTCCCCCGAACCGCAGCATCCCGGCGGACGGGAACCCGCGAGACTTCCAGCACCGCCAGCTGATCGACCGGGACATCGTGTCGGGGCCACTCAGCATGGCTGTCCACGTCCCCGGACCGATCGCCAGCCGGAAGGTTGCGGTGCTCGTCGCCCCGGAGTTCGACGGCGCCGGTGTGAAGGCGCTGGTCAAGGCCCTCGCCAAAGCGGGAGCGCAGGGAGTCCTCGTGGGACCGATCCTCGGCGCGATCCCCGCTGACGATGGGACGGCTCACGACGTGCAATTCAGCATCCTGACGACATCGTCGGTGCTGTTCGACGCAGTGTTCGTGGCGGGAGGACCCGGCGCGGCGGCCTGGACGACGGAGGCTGACGCCGTCGACTTCGTCCGCGACGCGTTCAAGCATTGCAAGACGGTCGGCGCGACTGGAGACGGGGTGGAACTGCTCGAGGCGGCACACATCCCGGTCGGTGGCCCGGCCGATCCGGATCCCGCCGACGACGCCACCGTCGTGGGTCCAAAGCTCACTGCGGCGGCGACCGCGCGCTTCCTGGCCGCCATGGCCGGCCATCGCCTTTGGACACGAGAACCGGAACTGCACCTGCATCTGTAGGCGGCGCGGTCCGGTCGCAATCGCGCGTCCTCATATCGGTCGGCTGGGAGGAGACGCCCGATGTTGAGCCCGACGCACATGACGCCTGCTCGACGATGGATCGTGGCTGGCGAGACATGGCCTGACCCGATCGTGGCCGATGACCGGACCTGAGCCAGCCGAGTAAATCGGCGGAATGTGAGTCGCACACACCGTTTGTGTGGGG
>Ga0183260_10002926_pt1 | contig 13927 bp, 11 predicted proteins | sample AntDrymUQ4972206_2_FD_129768 | JGI IMG/M metagenome (GOLD analysis project Ga0183260, IMG submission 129768) | Polar desert sand microbial communities from Dry Valleys, Antarctica - metaG UQ497 (22.06) (version 2) (version 2) | ecosystem: Environmental > Terrestrial > Soil > Desert | place... | reverse complement strand
GGTAAATTATGTATTACTTCATCTTCATCTTCAAGGTAAACATGATACAAAACCATCACATGAAGAATTAAAAGACTGGCTTCATAGTGGTCAAGTAGACGTAATGCGTCAAATTAAAAAATAATATTTTTTTTTAAAGTAATATTTTTTTATTATATATTTAATATAATAAAAAAACAATAAAAATAAAATATGTATAAATATACTAATAGATAAAAAGTATTCGAGTTTTGAAGAGAGGCAGCCATATAGCAATTTTTGATACTTTTAAAACTCATCAAGCAAAATCAACTAGAGAATCCAAGAGACAAAGAGGAATAATAGCGCACATAGCGTTAGAAAAAGACCCGAGTGGAAAAACAAGGACTTCCATAGCGCACATTTTAGCTAAGAAATATGGCATAGCCTGGCAAAATATTTACTCGGCCATTTTTAAAGATCTTGACGAGGTATTGATACCGGCAAAGGTAGTAAAGGAGGGCGGCAGATTGCCAATAAAAAGAGGTCCAAAAGCCCTTCAAATTGAGGGAATACCGTACTACGAGCTTACTAATACCGGCCTCATAATTGCATCAACTATTGAAGAAACAGGTGACATCAGGTTGCGAATGAAGCTGCTTGAGACTTATCTTTTAAATTCAAATGTGAATAATACTGGTATCAATGAAAATAATAGTGTATTAAATGACGGCATTTTATTACTATCACGGTATGCCCCATCCTTTATTTTGAAAATAATAAACGAGTACATTGTGGCATATAATCGTGGAGAAATAGAAAGAATAGACAGGCTCGACATTGAAAACCTGAAGAAAGTAATATCTAATCATATAACAATTGAAAAAGAATTGGTAGAGGCCTGTATGGTGCTATCTAATGATAAGAAGGAAATACTAAAGAACTTTATAGAAAAGATTAGTTAATGAACGGCATCTTGATGCTACCTCAAGTAATGAACGGGTATTATTTTCAGATCAAATGCTAATTCGGTATGAAAGAATACTAATTTGGCTTCATCTAATAAGATATTCAGATCTTTATATCTACTGCTAAAGTGGGTCAGACATAATCTATGTACGGAGGCCAATTTAGCTAGAGTTGCAGTTTCGATGGCAGTAGAATGATAGGATTCCATTGCCTTTGTAAGTTCGTTGGTTGAGAATGTTGATTCGAAGATCAGTAAATCACAATTTCTAAAAAAATCGCACAGACTGTCAGATGGACGCGTGTCTCCAGAAATACCAATTTTCCTACCAGGTCTTGTAGGGCCAACGATATCATGAGAATAAAATAATTTATCATCATAAATAACATCAATGCCTCTTTGAAGTGAGCCATATAATTCTCCTTCAGGAATACCTAATTCTTTTGCTCTTCCTACGTTGAATTTTCCAGGTCTCTCATTTTCAAGCAAACAATATGCATATGAACAAATATTAGGACCATGTTCGGATTTACAGTATAATATCTTATAGTCCTTCTCCTCTACAAGAGTTCCTTGAGAATTAGGAATTATATGAATGTCTAGTTGAAAAGTTAATTTAATCTGGAGTAATTTCATGTTCTCAACTAAGAAATCATAAAGTAGTTCTGGACCGAAAATATCAACCGATGTCTTTCTACCTTGTAGTGATAGTGTTTGTAGAAAACCCAATATGCCCAAGATATGATCAGAGTGCATATGAGTAATGAATAGCATAGTTTTCTTATTAAACCCCAATCTAGTACGAATAAAATTATATTGCATCCCCTCCCCGGCATCAAAAATCAATAAAGTTCCATTTCTATTTACTACAAGAGAAGAAAGCGACCGGTCTTCTGCAGGCATCGCTGCAGATGTTCCAAGAAAAATAACTTCGAGATTTACCATATAATGCTCAATCGCGTGACAAAATGGAGCACAAGGTTTTTGCAATCTCGCTACTCAAATCAATCTTGGAACAGGATCTTGGGATACTATTGGTAGAAACAATCTCATTTATTCCGGAACTTTTCAACAAATTTATGGATTTTTCATCTGATAAAGCATGAACGCACATAACAAAGATTTTACCGCAATTATTATTTTTTAATATATCCACGGCCCTTAATATAGTTCCTCCACTGGATATCATATCGTCAAGAATCACAATATCTCGATTCGTAACTGTAATATCTAGTTTTTCATCCATGGTAATATTTCCAGTGAATCTATCCCTATTTTTTTTTAACCCAATGAAAGAAGCATTCATAATTCCGGCCAACTCTTTTGCTCTAGGAACTCCTCCAAGATCTGGTGAAACAATAATAGGCTCCGTTAAATTAAAATTGTTAATGGCATATTTTGCCAGTAAGGGTATAGAAGAAATATTAAAAACATCATAATTGAAATAAGTTAATGCCTTAGTACTGTGTATATCAACAGTTATCAGATTACGGGTTCCAAAATATTCAAACAGTTTTGCGATCATAGACATGGTCACAAATTCGCCTTCCAGAAATATTCTATCTTGTCTAGCATAACCCATGTAAGGAATAACTGGGATAACTTTTGAAGCGCCAGAGCTATTACAATATGACAGCATCATCAAGGTTTGTAAAAAATGCGAATCTACAGGAGGATAAGTGGATTGTACAATAATGCATTTTTTATTATGTAAATTTGCATCAATTCTTATTTTACTTTCTCCATCAGAAAAAGTACGTAATTCGACTTCAACAGGATCAACATTTAAACACGAAGCAATAGAATTCCCCAACTCTATTGAAGAAGGTCCCGGCAATACGACTACATCTTTCATGACATGATTGAAATAATATGAGAATCTTAAAAATGTTGAACTATGAATGATATCATTTATTAAATATGATTAAATTTCCATAATAGATCAATTGGATTGATAGAATTGATATGTATATGCGATTTGTTATCAATATTCATAAAAATATACTATGGAAAAACATGATAAAGGATAAGGCAAGATCGAGAGAATTTCCATACTCAGGAATATGATTGAAAATTATTTACCACTTCATGTGACAAATATAAAGAGCTCAATTTGATGTAATTATGTATCAATATGAAATCATATTGTGCAATAAATGTAAGGGCTATTGCTTAATAATTAGCAAGACCTCAGAATCAATTTTATCCAACTGTTCTCTAATAGCTTGAATTACTTGTTCGTTCGCGTTTAGGCTAGAAAAATCCAATAATTGAAACCCATCAACCAATTGAACATTTGGAGATAGATCAGAATTTGAGGAAAATTTGGAGATGATTGATGGGAGATCTGCAGACATTTTGGTTGAAAAGCCATGTATCAATTTGCCATTATCCAATGAGAGACGCACTCTCCCAAATTTATCTAATATCAATATAGATTGCATTCTTGTTTTAAAGAATAATTTTTTTTTCTGATATGTATTAGTAAAAATACAATAATTTCCTAGTTTATGTTCCAAAGTAATATCCCCATCATGATGGAATAAGTCTTTTGCAATATCTACTAATTCTTCTTGTTTTAACTCTCTAGAACTGATATTATTCAAGTCTAGAGCAACATTACCGATAACAGTGACTCTCAAAATTGAACGATCGCTTATATATTCCGATTGAACGGATAGTGAATCTGGAGCCGCATTTTTTCTAATAGCTACATCTTTAATCTCCGTTATTAATTGAGTAACATCTTCTGGAGTAGGATTATTAATGGTTTTCTCTTTCTCTTCATAAATCATTCCTGTGGCTACACCTATAGATGAAATGACATCGGCGTAATCTGCCTTTTTGTATTCAAAACCGAGTTTCTTAGCAACAAGTGGTACCAAAACGGAAGCACCGCCTCCTCCTCCAATAACTACTATTCTGTTCTTTGATAATTTGTACTCTTTTACCATTGGAATTATATAATCGGATATCTTTGAAACAGAAATATCTAAAACTTGTCTAGCAATTTGCTCAGGCGACATTCCCATATAGGTAGCCAACTTCGTAAATGCAATCCTAGCTGAATCCACATTTCCATATGCATTATCATTCTTAGGGATGAGACCTAATGCATTTGCGGCACATGTATTGGTGATCCCGTATGCTTTTCCTCCAGGAACTTTGATACTAATATAGTCATTTGGATCATTATTCAATGGACTAATAGGTACAATTTCACCCTTTATCAATTCGTCAGGATCGGCAAAACAAGAATACTCTAATCCTGCAATATGTGAGGATCGAGGACCAACATCAATAATCTTTCTCTTTGATGAAAGTCTCAATAAAGACCCCCCAGCAACCCCACATATTCGTACATCAAGTGATCTTATGCAAGTTGGATGTTCCATTATGTTCACATAGCGCATCTCAGGCTTTCCATCCTTAATTATACTAATGTTAGTTGAAGTACCACCAACTTCAATAAATATACCTTCTAAAACCTGCAAAAAAAGTAAAGCCCCTACAACACTTGCAGCTGGACCTGAAAGCACTGTTATTATAGGCTTGTGCAAAAATGAATCCAATGTGGTTACACCACCATCACCTTTCATTATCATTACCGGTACATCTATGCCTAAGTTATTGACTGCAGATTTAACAAAATTTGCGGTACTTGTGGCTTTTGGAAGAATGCTAGCATTAATTGTTGCTGTCAAAGTTCGGATCTCTAACCCATAAATTCCAGTTAATTCATGCCCGGCAGTACAAGGAAGTTTAGAATGTTTCATTACAAATAATTCGTTACTTGGATCATCAACTCCGAAAGCCTCACTTACGACTATTGATTGAGCTCCCTCGGAAACCAAATTCTCTATGGATTTTTCGATCCCAGGTTCTTCCAAATATTTAGAGGTATCCAAAAAGGTATAACAGGTTCTTAGAAATTTATTAGAATTTAGGGATATATCTTTAATGTGAGTTCTTTTCACGACATTCGTTTTTTCCATTCCTACCCCCATTCCAATAATGCCAACTTTTGATACGTCTCCTTCAAGAAAGGCATTGACAGCTTGGGTAGTACTATGAGAAATTAACTCTATTTCTTCCCGGTCTATATTGCACATCTCAATTAATGAGGATAAGGCGTTAACGATACCGACAGAAACACCCCCTTCTAAATAGTGTGTTGTTGAAACAGATTTTTTTCCAAGTATTTTTTTTTCAATTACGTCAATAGCTACGGCTTTGGTAAAAGTGCCCCCTACATCTATTCCGATCCTAATTTTTTTCATACCTTTTGTTCACTCGCTTTCATAGAAACCAGAAAAACGTTTCTTTCATACATTCTAAGTAATTTAAATGCTACCACATCCAAGAGTTACATTTGTAGCGAGACATCAAATATTATTTCTTTAAATCCCATATATCTAAGAATTGACTGAAAGTTTTTTTTATCTGCAGAAACAAGAATTTCAAGCTTGCCTTTGCTATTCTTACTCACGTCTCCAGCATATTTGAGATAATTCTTCACATCTTTTGCAACTTCAAATGAAGAATTGATGAACTTAATGGATGGCAAAATAGCTTCAATATAATTTTTAACAAATGGTAAATGGGTGCTACCCAATGCAATAACATCAATTGTGTTATCAATATTTGAGTCAATTATTTCTCGGATTTTATCATAGGTGAATTTCTGATCAAATAAAAATGATCCACTTTCAACTAGATTAATAATCTCTGAAGAATCTACCTTATCCACAAAAATCTGCTGAGGTATTTCTTTTTTTATCAAGTAATTGAACTCTTTGCTATCAAGTGTACCTTTTGATGCCATTATTGCTATGTGTTTGTTCCTACTCAAGTTTATTGTCTTATCAAGCGGTAGTTTTGTTGAAATGATAGCTGTCGAAAAATTGTTTTTAATTTCATCGTAAATTTGAACAGACGGGGTATTTGATGCCATTACTATTAGTTTTGGCTGATATTTCTCTAAAAATTTAATGGATTTTAGTATTATTGACTTTAATTCACTCTTTGTCTTATTTCCATATGGAAAATTCTTTTTATCTGCAAAATACAAAATGTTCTCAGATGGAATAATCTTTCTCAATTCTCTCACAACAGATAGTGAACCCAATCCTGAATCAAAAACCGCAATTGGCCTATATAGCATATCTAACAGTATTTAATAAAGAGGTAAAAATGTTTGAAATGTAATTATTTTCCAATACAACAATTACCCTCAGGGATATGATATCCATGGGGACAGATCTTGGGATGTTTTAACAAGGTGCATAGTGCATCGGTAAAAATTTCTTTCATATGATGTTCAATGCCACAAACCATCTCTTCATCTACATCAATTTTTAAGGCATCTTTCATAAGTACTTCTAACAGTCGAGTGTTTCGTATCATTTTTTTCCCAATGTTCTCACCCTCTTTTGTAAGTGTCACTATGGAACCTTTTTTATAATCAATTAAAAGAGAATCATTTAACTTATGAAGCATTTGAACCACTGATGGTTGTGTAACATTTAAAATTTTGGCTATGGAGCTAACCTTTAACTCTTGGCCATTTTCTAAAATAGACCACATTGCCTTCAAATACATTTCAACATGCTCGGCTTCTGCGGTGCCTACATACAATTGCTCTGGGAGTCCAGAATTTTTTGAATAAACAGTCAATGTATATGATTACACGGTATTATTTTTTAACTTTATTGATTCAAAATTAATTGAAGTAAAAAAGTTAAAGGTAAATTCATTCATTTTTAATAGAGCGTCAACAGACTTATTACGAGATAGAACAATGCAAGTTTCGTTCGTTTATCTTAAATTGTAAAAGGACCTGTTTTTTGTTTAATATCAATTCTACTGACTGGATTTTACTTTTGTAAAAGACAACCTTTTTTCCTTTTTCATTTATCACAACTCTATCTGTAAATAACAGTCCAAGCTCCTTGAGTTTTTTTATTTTTTTATATGTTGAGCTAACAGGCAAGTCATTTTCCTTGCATATTTCAAAAACGGTTTTGGATTCTTCAATGGTAGACATTACAATCTTGTAAGAAAATCCTTCAAACAATTCCTTCAATAGAATTGAAGCAGTTTTATCTTCTTGATTCAATAAATATTGCTGATTAGATAACATCATTTAGGCTACCCTAATTGTTAGGGTAACCTAATATTTAAACGGTGTTATATTATTCAAGTTTACTCAAAAGTTTATTATAATTTTTTCAGATTGTGTATACTCTATGGTTCCTATTTCAAATCTGGTTAAAATTTATTGCGATATTTAGATAATTCGAAAAGAGCATCAGTATGATAAAATACATTTTAACTAAGTGTCATTGAAACTAGTTTTTTTGTTGTTTGAGTAAAAGATGTTGTTTCTAGTGCTAGGATACCGAGAATTTAATATCTAAACAGGTAATTATTACGAACAAAAATGTGTAGTAGGGCTCGCTATTTTACAACAATCTCACCAACCATCGATGGGTGGTAAACGCAGTAATAATCAAAAGTACCCTTATTATCAAATTTTAAGGTGAACGCTTGTTTTGAAAGTATAGCGTCTGAATCAAATAATTGACCCTCATTGGGATCGCCGTCTGATCCGGAAGTAGTGGTATGTGATACGGTATCTGCATTATACCATGTAATTGTCTCACCCGAGTTTATGGTAATTGGATTTGGTGCGTATGAGTTGTCACCGCTGATACCGTTAATTGTTACCAGGACGGAATCTTTAGGTACAACACTAGATTGTGTTAATGGAGATTGAGCTTTTGGAACGGTACTTTGTGAGGTGGGCAATATTTTGTACAAATCCCCTGTAAAGCTTAGGACATACATATACCCGTCAGGGCCTACCTGAATATCGGTAATTCCACCGAAACCTTGTCCAAACGTAATAGGGATACTTTCAACGGTATTATCCACTTTTTTATCCGCTAATGCAGCTGCACCCCCTACATACGTGTTATTTATGTCAATATCATCACGTGCCTCATTCAAAGTAAATCTATATAAATTGCCATTATTAATGTCACCTACAAACATATTATTTTCATATTCTTTACCCAACTTATCTGAATTCAAAAATTTTAGTGCAGTCGGACCAATAGGAATATGCCAAGCAAATTTGGGTTCTGCATATTTTCCGTTTCCAAAACTCACGAGATCGCTTGGAGTTGCCCCGTTACCCAACAGATCATCGTTAGAGAATCCCTGAATTAACGACCAGCCACTATTAAAGCCAGGAAAAACCAGGTTAATCTCATCGCCTGCTGTAGGACCATTCTCTGTATCCCATAAGTTACCGGTCATAGGATCAAAATCGATACCGAAGCTATTCCTAATACCCATTGCATAGTAAACACCTAAAGGCAAGTCAGCACCAAAGATTGGTGCATCATCAACTAATCCACCGTCTTGAGTAATTCTGAGAACGCCGCCTAATCCATTAGGTGCTGGACCATTTCCTATATTTTGTGCCTGAGTCCTATGGCCTCCAACCTCCCCTATTATCATATAGACGTTATTGTCCGGTCCAATTGTGACTTTACCTCCATTATGATCAGTTCGATTAAGATTATTGGGAATTGCAGTCAAATCCAAAAGGAGGACAGGATCTATTAATTTACCATCTACATACTGATAACGATACAGTCTATTTCCTAACGGGTCAACATTATTGGAAACGTCACTACCATCCTCATTATTTCCAGATTCAGTGTAGTATAAGAAAACAAAAGTTTTTCCATCCAAGTGTGTTGAAGCAGCAATCCCTAATAGTCCACGTTCGATTTTTGCAGCCACCGATAGATCAAGCAAAGGATAATCTTGTACCTGACCATCGAGTACCCTCATAACCCTACCAGTGTTTTTTTCAGTAACCAATATATCATTATTTCCCACAAAAGTCATGCTAGTTGGAAATGTCAAATCGGAAGTAACTTTTTCGACTGTTAGACTATCATCATTGATTGTAGGCCCGTCTGGAGAGGGTTGAGCTTTAGAGTATGCTCCATAAGAAAAATAAACGGAAGAATAGCTTGAAGAGAATAGTATTAAAATAATAGTGAAAAAATAAAGCAACAGTTTAATGTTATACATAAGTTTTATCAACAGAAAAAATAAAGCATGAATTAATTAAAAGGTTACGTAGTATTGTTTTTAAAGATATTCACCAAAAATAAGAGATTTAATGTACTCAAGTGGGTACTTCATCTAATTATTAATAAAAAATCAAGATTTAATTTAGAAATTATGAGTAATGCTAAATAGGACCATAGAAAACCTCTTTTGAGAACAATTGCAGATAATCGATCTAACACTGGAAATTGATGAATATATTCAAGTTTTTCCGGATTCACCAAACGTCAGCATTTTACAGTGGTCAAATTTCGACAATCACAAATATGCTTCAGAAGTATTATTTTCTAGTACCCATGTAGGCACACATGTAGATGCTCCTTATCACTTTCAAAAGCATGGCATTACAGTAGAAAAAATTTCTCTTAACAGACTGATAATTAACGAAAACTTAAAGGTATTAAAAATTGAAAAAGAAGATGACGAAAAGATCGAAGTTAGTGATCTAAGAAATCACGACATTATGAAGAATGATACCATCTTAATCAACACAAATTGGGTATTGAATAGATCTTTAGATAAATATTTCAATAAAAACCCTGGACTATCAGAAGCGGCCGCAAAATATCTGGCAGAAGCCGAGATAAATCTAGTAGGAATTGATGGTCCTAGTATTGATCCCGCTACTGATCATGACTTTAATTCGCACAGAATTTTTAGCGCTAATGACATTCCAATCATAGAAAATCTGATAAACCTAGACAAACTACTTAATAAAAAATTTACCTTTGTGGCATTACCATTAAAATTAAAGAACTGTTCTGGCTCACCCATAAGAGCACTTGCCATAATGGCTTGAATGAATCACAAAAGTATACAGCAGCAAAGATTTTGATATCAGTCGAATCAATTACCTCGATTCGTTATGGATTCGTGATAAGATGCTGAATAAATTTCCTAAAGTTCAAGGATGTGAAATGAACGAGCAATTGGAGAAATTTTTTTTAGTTCTATGTACTTGGTATAGATTTAAAGTCAACCCATAGACACATAGAACTTTTCTAACATTAATAGTTAAATAGTTAAATCACAAACCCTGATCCATCGAACCCAGGTCAACAACACTGTTCATATTTTACCAGAACATTCGTGTTGATTTTGTTTTTGCAACGGTATGAGACAAATTCACTTTTCTATGGTTGAGAATTAAAATCCTGACAACTGAAATAGGAAATAGGACGATCCATATGCATAGATTTTAACAAATACTTTTCTTATTCTTAGATTTTGTATTACTGATTAGGCCAACCAGTCTATAACCATATTCAAAATTATGTTTAACATGATTAATCCCATGAGTCAAATGCGGTTCGAATTTACCATCCATAATATTTTCTATGTAAAATTGGACCTTTTTGATTGAAATTTGTGAATGCCTAATTTGTTTATCAGTTAAAGAACGACCAAGTTCGGATTCGATTTCTGTTTTAAAATCTTTTAATTCAATGAGCTTACCATATCGAAGAACTTTATTATAATTATTACAAATGTCATGTAGCTTTTGTAATTCTTTCTTAGGTAATACAGATAAAGATTTTTTGACTTGATCAGGATCTCTCTGAACAATTTGTGCTAATCTTAATACCATTTCATCTGTCATGTATCCAGTGTTTACTAATTCAGAGGCATAGGACTGACTATTGTCTCGTTTAATATCAGTGTAGGTTTTTTTCATAGCAGATGGCATCCTAACAGTATTTTGAGTATCAATAGGTTCGTTTGAATTTTTAATAGATTTTCCTGGCAAAAATTGTAGTTCTTTTGATGGATAAGAATAAGCATGCTCTATCAAGGATGATTTTTTGGATTCATAGTAAGTCTTTAACTGAAAAAGAGATACCTTTTTGCCATCTAAATCTGACTTGAAAAATATTATAGAAAGTACATCCACTAGTAAGCTAGGAAACTGAACTTTCACATTTTTATCAAAAGTATCATAGGTATGAAGGAAGTCATTACAAATTTCAAAAACAACATTGTCGAAAGTAGACAAAGTAAATGGAATAGAATTAACCCTTTTTTTTATCAAATGATCTATCAAAAACTTGTATGACATAATAAAAAAATCATATACGTCGCTCTTTTGTAATACAAAGGTATTTTTTTGTATGACAAAAGTTATCGTTTTCAATAAAATCATATATGGATCTACAACCTTAATCTCTGGAAATAAGGTTTGAAAATCCTTCATTATAGTAATTAAATAATCATCATCATTTTCTAAATCATCAAGCCAATTAATCCCGAGTTCTTTATAACTTTTCGTAAACAGAACATTGAAATCAATATTTGAGTCGCTATCCATTTTTAGACATGGTATATGGTATTTTTTTGTTATTAAACATTAGAAAATAATGTAGGTGAAGAAAATTATATTAAAATGTTATCTAAATAAATATTCTAGTTATTTTTTTTTTGGTCATCGTCAAAATTACCGTCAGGATTATCGATAGCCCAGGGAAACCATTTGCCAATTATTTTCGCCCAATCAAATCTAAATGTAAAAAATAATACCACAGCTAATATTAACACAGTTATTAGAGGAACTAAAATAGTTGAATATTCATTACTAGAATCCGTTACAACAAGGAATCTATCCATTATTGGTCGGCCCAGAAATACGGTGCCCCACACAATTGTTGCCCCTAGGAAAAACTTGCCTGCGAATGTAAATAGAGCAAATCTAGACGGACTGTATTTGGCAATTCCTAGAGGAATATATACCAGATCATCTGGTATGGGAGTTAAAGCGGCCACAAAAACCCCTATGCCACCATATTTGCTTAACACTTTCTGAAGAGGAAGCATTCGGGTTTTTGTCTTTTTACTTAGAATGTTCCTACCATAATAGCTTGCAATAAAGATTATTGTTTTTGCCAGAACTGCCCCAATAGTACTCAATAAAACAATTAGGTTTGGGTCCAGACTTTTATCTAAAGCTGAAGTGACTAAGACTGGAAAATAAGGGACTGGAATGAATGGAATAATACTACCTATAAAGCTGATTAAAAATATACCGATGTAACCTGAACTACTGTAAAAAGAATATAGGTCCGGTATATCGATCAAACAAAAGAATATTAAATTAACAAATATAACTACTTTATCAATTTTATCAATTTTATTAATTTTTTATAATAAGTATAGTAAATATTAGAAGTCTTTACCCTCCCTTTTGTTCCTTCTTATCTTTGTCTCTCACGGACTTTCTCATTGAAGCTATAACTTGTTGACGTCTAGGTTGAATAAATAGAATATACAGTGAGCCGGCCAAGTATATCGCTAGTAATATGACTTGTCCCAAAACAGTTTCTAAAGTGGGATGGATCCCAGTCATAGTTGCCACGTTAATATCGAATCTAGGAATTATACCCAGCAGATGAGTGGTTGGAATCCATCCGAGCTCTTGGAATTCACGTATAGCATTACCCAAGAATGTTATCGACATAAAGGCTCCAACTCCCATGGTAAGTCCAAACAAAACTCTTAATGGTAGTTTCTTTCCCAGTTTTCGAATTATAAAGACGACTGCAATTATTACAGCCATGCCCACTATTAACCCTGCAAGTACGTATAACTCCATATATTTTGCAAAAGAAAATAGAGCTTGATAAAACAAGACTGTTTCAAAGCCTTCTCTATACACAGTAAAGAAAGACAGCAAAACAAATACCATAAAACTACCAGTAGTCGTTGCTTGCCAGACTTTAGCTTTAACAAATTCAATCCATTTCTTAGTTTCAATCTTGTTTAGAACCCAGAAGCTGACCCAGAATAGCACAGCTACTGCAGAAATGCCAGCAATAGCCTCGATAAGTTCTCTTTGTGCACCAGATATTTCTATTATGAATTCAGCAATAACCCATGTTACAGCAGTCAGAGCAATAGCAAACACAACTCCAGCGTATACGTGTTTTTTGTACTTTTCATTTCGTGATGCCTCCAAGTATGTCAAAATGGCACCGAGTATCAAGGCAGCCTCCAAACCTTCTCTAAAAATAATTGAAAATGATGAAGAGAATGCAATAGCAGGTGCAACTACCCCGATACCCGAAACAAACCGTTCGGATTCATCTAATCCACTTTTAAGTTCGACAATCTTAGAAACGACTTGATCGGGTGGAGCATTTGAAGTAATTAGGTTACGCAATTCAGCAAATTTTATCTCCATGTCAAGGGTAAAATCTGGATCAATCGGTCTCAAGGGTATTTCAATATTTTCATAACTGTCAAGATAAGCTGATCTAGCGGTTGCTAGTGCCTGAGAGGAATCATTCTTGCTATATAGACTGACAACCTCATCTAGTTTTACCCTGATTGTATCTATATTATTACGAACTTGGCCCTTGAAATCTTCCGAGGTTTCGCCCATGGAACGCCTTTCACCGGTGTAAATTCCAAATCCCTGCTTTAAAGAGTCGATATTGGCAGCATTGGAAACAAATGAAGAAGGCATGGTAAAGTTTCTGGAATTGTTTGGTTGTTGTTCAGTATTTGAAGACCCCAATAACTGTTTGGAAACTTCTAGATCATCTTTTATGTTGGAAATGTAAGCCTCAATGTCGGCTAGTGAAGTTTGATTTTTGACTAGAGCACGTAGATTTTCTCTCATATTTATTTCGATTTGCTGCATTAAAGTTGAATTTACCTCTTCGATCGGAGCTTCTAAATATTCATAGTTATCCAAGTAGGCAGCAGACACATTTTTGTCTGCAGCAACATAATCACCATTTTGAATGGACGATATTGCATTGTTTAATGAAGTATCTATGTTATCATAGTAGACTTGAAGAGACGAATCAACGGCGTAGGATACGGCACGAGCAGGAATATTGTTAAATTCATTTAGAT
>Ga0183260_10002925_pt1 | contig 13928 bp, 14 predicted proteins | sample AntDrymUQ4972206_2_FD_129768 | JGI IMG/M metagenome (GOLD analysis project Ga0183260, IMG submission 129768) | Polar desert sand microbial communities from Dry Valleys, Antarctica - metaG UQ497 (22.06) (version 2) (version 2) | ecosystem: Environmental > Terrestrial > Soil > Desert | place... | reverse complement strand
GACGAAGAAGAGGACGAGGAAGGAGAAATGGTTCGGCGCGACGATCACGGGGCCGTCGGCGGGGCTCTTGGCCGAGTCGATGCAGCGGGCGCGGAAGATGATCAGCAGGTACGGCGTCAGGAAGTGGCGCACGATCTCGTACATCCAGTCAGGGCGCCGCCGGCGCGTGCGCTCGTGGTAGCGCGCGAAGTGCTCGGCGGGCCGAGGGTCCTTGTAGACCTGCGGTTTCATCTGCACGTCCGCCATCTGTAACGCGATGCTACCCGCGGCGAGGGGCTCGGTTACGCCTACTCTCGCGGCCCCTACTCGTGCGCCCAGCCGCGCGAGCGCTCGAGCGCGCGGTGCCAGCCGGCGAGCAGCGACTCGCGCTCGTCGGGCGACATGCGCGGCTCGTAGCGCGCGGCCTCCCGCCACATCGCGCGCAAGTCGGCCTCGCTCCAAAGCTCGACCGTGACACCGGCGAGGAAAGCCGCGCCCATCGCCGTCGTCTCAGCGACCTCCGGCACGATCACCGGCACCCCGAGGACGTCGGCCTGGAACTGCATCAGCCAGGTGTTGACGGTCGCGCCGCCGTCGGCCTTCAGCTCGGCGAACTCGACCCCCGAGGCCGCCTCCATCGCGCGCACGGCATCGACCGTCTGGTAGCCGATCCCCTCGAGCGCGGCGCGGGCCAGGTGCGCGCGGCCCGAGCCGCGCGTCAGGCCGACGATCGTGCCGCGGGCGTACGGATCCCAATGCGGTGAGCCGAGGCCGGTGAGCGCGGGCACGAAATAGACGCCGTCGTTCGACTCGAGCGATCCGGCGAGCGCCTCGGTCTCGGCGGCCTGCCCGATGATCCCGAGGCCGTCGCGCAGCCACTGGACCGCCGCCCCGGTGACGAAGATCGATGCCTCGAGCGCGTAGTCGACACGATCCCCGAGCCCCCAGGCGATCGTCGTCAGCAGGCCGCTGCCCGGCGCCGGCACAGCGCCGCCCGAGTTCTCGAGCACGAACGAGCCCGTCCCGTAGGTGTTCTTGCCCTCGCCGGGCCGGTGACAGAGCTGGCCGAAGAGGGCCGCCTGCTGGTCGCCGGCCATCCCCGCCACCGGCACCTCGCCGCCGAACTCGGTCGTATGGCCGTAGACGTGACCGCTCGGCAGCGGGTCGGGGAGCGAGTCGGGGCGAACGCCGAGCATCTCGCAGAGCTCGCCGTCCCAGTGGAGCTTGCGAATGTCGAACAGCAGCGTGCGCGAGGCGTTCGAGTAGTCGGTGACGTGGCGACCGGTCAGCTTGAAGGCGAGCCAGGAGTCGATCGTCCCGAAGGCCGCGCCGGGGTCGACGCCGCCGTGGGCGATCAGCCACTCGATCTTCGTGCCGGAGAAGTAGGGGTCGAGGACGAGGCCCGTGCGCTCGCGGAAGAGCGGCTCGGAGCCCTGCTCGCGCAGCTCGTCGCAGCGGGCGGCCGTACGACGGTCCTGCCACACGAGCGCGCGATGCAAGGGCTCGCCGCTCGTTCGATCCCAGGCGACGACCGTCTCTCGCTGGTTGGTGATCCCGATTCCCGCCAGCCCCGAGCCGTCGATCCCGGCGCCGGAGAGCGCCTCGCCGGCGACGGCCTTCGTCACCGCCCAGATCTCGGCGGCGTCGTGCTCGACCCAGCCCGGCTGCGGATAGTGCTGCTCGAACTCGCGGTCGGCGCGACCGGCGACCCGGCCGCGCTCGTCGAAGACGATGCAGGTCGACCCCGTCGTCCCCTGGTCGATGGCAAGGATCACCGACGGGAAACGTACACGCGCAGGATGTCCACGAGCTGCCGCCCCCGATGGCGAAACCCGGCGGCGGTGCGCCCGGTGGCGCGGTGGTCGAGCTCGAGCTCCAGCTCGACCGTCCGCAACCCGGCGCGGTGGGCGTCCACCGCCATCCCGGTCTCCATGCCGAAGCCGCGCGCGAACGGCACCAGCGCGTGGAGCGCCTGCGGCGCGATCGCCCGCTGGCCCGACAGCGGCGCGGCCGGGCTATCCCCCGTCCGGCGCCGGATGACCCAGCTCGCGGCGCCCAGAGCCAGCCCGAACCCGCCGCCGACACGGCGCGCGAACATCGCGACCGCGATGTCCCCCTCGCCGCGCTCGACGGCCTCGACGAGCCTGGCGAGCTCGCCCGCCGAGGCGCCGAGGTCGCCGTCGGCGAGCACGACCAGCGGCGGCTCACCCTCGCTGTCGAGCAGCCGCAGCGCGGCGAGCGTCGCCGCCCCGCCCTTGCCGAGGCGGCGCGGTGCGCGCACGAGCTGGGCGCCGCACTGGAGAGCGACTTGGGCCGTGCAGTCGGTCGAGGCGTCGTCGGCTACGACGATCTGCACGCCCGGGAACGCCGCGCGCAGGGCCGCGATCGTCTCCGCCAGCCGGTCGGCTTCGTTGCGGGCCGTGATCAATACGCACACCACGGCGGGTATCGTGGCGCACCGCGTCCCCGGACCCGACCCAGGAGGAGCAGGTGGCAGACGTCGAGGCGCACATCACGGGCACCGTCTGGAAGATCGAGTGCAAGGTAGGGCAGGAGATCGAGGACGGCGACACGCTCGTGATCCTCGAGTCGATGAAGATGGAGATGCCCGTCGAGGCCGAGGACGACGGCAAGGTCAGCGCGATCAAGTGCGCCGAGGGCGATTCCGTCTCTGAAGGGGACACGCTTGTCGTCCTCGAGTGAGGCCGCGGTAGCGCAGCTCGCCTCCGGCAAGCTGCTGCTCGACCGCCCCGCCGACGGCGTCGCGCGGCTGCAGATCAACAACCCGGCGCGCCGCGGAGCGCTCGATCACGAGATCCTCGACACCCTCGCCCAGGCCGTCGGCGGCCTCGACGCGCGCTGCCTCGTGATCACCGGCGAGGGCAGGATGTTCAGCGCCGGCTACGACATCGGCAACTTCGACGACGTGAACTTCGAGCAGGCCGCCGAGCAGCTCGTGGCCCACCCGTTCCACGCGGCGATCGAGGCGCTCGAGGCCTACGAGTACCCGGTTCTCGCCGCGATCAACGGCCACGCGATCGGTGGCGGGCTCGAGCTCGCGATCACCTGCGACATGCGCATCGCGGCGCGCGGCGTCAAGCTGGGCATGCCGCCCGCCAAGCTCGGCCTGATCTACTCGCACACCGGCTTGCGCAAGTTCATCGAGGCCTGCGGCGTGGCGAATACGAACGAGCTGTTCCACAGCGGGCGCAACGTGGACGCCGACCGGGGCGAGCAGATCGGGCTCGTCAACGGCGTCGTCGAGCCCGGCGAGCTCGAGCAGCACACGCTCGATCTGGCCGGCGAGATCGCCGCGAACGCCCCGCTGTCGCTGGCGGGCAACAAGCGAATCGTCAACACCTTGCGTGCCGCCGACCTGGCGCTCGACGAGCAGGCCGAGCGCGAGCTGGTCGAGTTGCGCGAGTCGTGCTTCGCGAGCGAGGACTTCCGCGAGGGAGTGCGCTCCTTCGCGGAGAAGCGCCCGCCGCAGTGGCGGGGGCGCTAGCTGCTCAGCGCTGCTGGCCCGTCGGGCGCACGAGTACTTCGTTGACGCTCACGTGCTGCGGCTGGGTCAGCGCATAGACAATCGCTGCCGCGATGTCCTCGGCCTGAAGCAGATCGCCGATCTGCTTCTCCATCTTCTTGATCCCGTCCTTGACGATCTCGAGCTCGTTGTGGCCCTGAAGCTCGGTGTCGACGAAGCCGGGCTCGACGATCGTGACGCGCACGCCGGCGTGCAGGACCTCCTGGCGCAGGCCTTCGGAGAAGCCGCCCACCCCCCACTTGGTCATGTTGTAGACGGCGCTCCCTGCCGCGGCCATGCGACCGGCGACCGAGGAGAGGTTGACGATGTGGCCCGAGCCCTGTGCGCCCATGATCGGCAGCGCGGCGTGGGTGCAATACAGGAGGCCGAGCAGGTTGACCTCGATCATCCGGCGCCAGTCATCGGTCTCGGCGCCCGCGACGGGTCCGAGCAGCATCACGCCCGCGTTGTTGACGAGCCCGTCGAGGCCGCCCAACCCCTCCTTCGCGCCTTCGACGAACGCACGTGCCTGGGACTCGTCGGTGACGTCGGTCTCGATCGCGAGCGCCTTGCCGCCGTCGCCGGTGATCTTCCCGGCGAGCGCCTCGATCCGGTCCGCGCGGCGCGCGGCAAGCGCGACCGAGGCGCCCTCAGCCGCGAGCGCGAGCGCGGTCGCCTCGCCGATCCCGGACGAGGCGCCGGTGATCGCCACCACCTGACCGTCGAGCTTGCCTGCCATCGAGCGGGAGCCTATTCAGCCACGTGCGGCGGCGTCATCCACCGCGCTTGGCCGCCGTGCGACGGTCGAACCACTCGCCGGCGGTGCCGATCGCGTAGGCGGCGCCGTGGGCGACACGGCCGATCGCCGAAGGGTCCACGGGCTCGATCGCCGCGGCGGGATCGGAGCCGAGCTCGACGGCGGCCTTGCGCGCGGCGCCCTCGATCCGCCGCAGCTTGCGCTCCCAGCGCCCGCAGAACTCCACCAGCTCGGTGTCGCCGCGCCCGTCCGCCACCTGCGCCAGGTAGGCCAGCAGGGTCGTGAGCGCCTGCATGTCCTGCACCGCCAGCCGCAGCGCCTGATTGCGCTCGAGCGCGCGGTCGCGCACCCCTCCTCGCGCCCAGGCGAGCTGGGTCCCCACACCCTGCGCCGCCGGATAACCGTGCAGCCCGTAGCGGGCCGTGACCGGGCCGAGCTCGTCTATCAGCGAGCGCACCGCCTCGACGCCCTTCTCCAGCGACTCGGCCGCGTCGAAGCCCTCGAGCCGCGCTGCTAGCGAGGACCAGTGCCGGACGAGCTGCCGGCTGTAGGCATACAGCTCGCGGTAGCCGCGGTTCTCCGTCGGGTGCAGCTCACGCGCCACCCGTTGATCCTCTCAGAACTGTCCCGCACCGGAAGGTGCGGGTCGGGGACCGAAGCGTCCGGGGCCGTACCTACCTTCCCATGGGACTCGTCACTCAGGGAGAGAGGACCAGCATGCCGCCGCTGATCACCTACGACGAAGCGCTCGCGCTCGGCGAGATCGAGGACCACGCGGAGATCGAGGCCTTGATCGAGCGCGCATGGAAGGCGCGCGTCGAGCGCTTCGAGGACTCGACCGACATGTGCTCGCTCGTGAACGCCAAGTCGGGCGGCTGCGCCGAGGACTGCGGCTTCTGCGCGCAGTCGCGCTTCGCCGAGGCCGACACGCCGATGCACGCCATGATGACCCCGGAGCAGATCCTCGAGCACGCGCAGGCGGCCGAGGCGGCCGGCGCGCACCGATTCTGCATGGTGACCCAGGGGCAGGGACTCTCGAAACGCGACTTCAGCAACATCCTCGAGGGCGCCAAGCTCGTCTCCGAGCAGACCAGCCTCAAGCGCTGCGCCTCGATCGGCCACATGTCGGTCGAGCGCGCGACCCAGCTCAAGGAGGCCGGGATCCAGCGCGTCCACCACAACGTCGAGACGGCCGAGAGCTATTACGACGAGGTCTCGACGACGGTGCGCTACGAGGGCCGCATCCGCACGATCGACGCCGTCAAGGAGGCGGGCCTCGAGACCTGCGTCGGCGGCATCCTGAACCTCGGCGAGTCGCGCGAGCAGCGCGTCGAGATGGCGTTCCAGCTCGCGAAGATCGACCCGACGAGCGTTCCCATCAACATGCTCAACCCGCGCGCCGGGACGAAGTTCGGCGACCGCGAGTACATGGACCCGTGGGAGGCCGTCAAGTGGATCGCGATCTTCCGCCTGATCCTGCCCGAGGCGCTGTTCCGGCTCTGCGGGGGTCGCGTCGAGAACCTCGGCGAGCTGCACTCGCTCGCTGTCAAAGCCGGCATCAACGGGGTGATGATGGGCAACTTCCTGACGACGCTCGGCTCAGAGCCCGAGGATGACCGCGCGATGTTCGAGCAGCTGGGCCTGAACGTCGCGCGCCAGGAGGACAACGGCTCGAACCCACGGCCGGACAACCGCTCCGGCTGGCTCGACGGCGAGACCCCGGACACCCCCATCGACGAGCTGATCTCGAGGCAGGAGGAGGCCCCGCTCTGGGATCCCTCGACCCAGCTGCGCCACAGCAAGAAGAAGACGGTGCCCGAGCGCCCCGACGGCGCGCCGAACGTCGGGCTGCCGGAGGTCGTGCAGGTCGAGCCGCGACGGTTCGCCGCGTGATGGACGAGCTTCAGACGCGCTTGGAGGAGCTACGCGATCGCGGCCTCTACCGCCGCATGCGCCTGATCTCCGGGCCGCAGGGCCCCCGGGTGCTGCTCGACGGCAAGCCCGTGCTGCTGCTGTGCTCGAACAACTACCTCGGCCTCGCCGACCACCCGCGCGTGCGCGAGGCGGCCGCCGACGCGGCGATGCGCTACGGCGTCGGCGCGGGAGCGTCGCGCCTGATCTCGGGCAACATGACGATCCACCGGCGGCTCGAGGAGGAGCTCGCCGCCTTCCACCAGGCGCGCGCTTGCCTAGCGTTCGGCTCCGGGTACCTGGCCAACGCGGGGATCGTGTCGGCCCTCGCCGGAGAGGGCGACGTCGTCTTCTCCGACCGCCTCAACCATGCCAGCATCGTTGACGGCTGCCGCCTGGCGCGCGCGCGGACGTTCGTCTATGACCACGCCGACACCGACCAGCTCGAGTGGGGGCTGCGGGAGGCCGACGGACGTGGAGCGTTGATCGTCACCGACGGCCTGTTCTCGATGGACGGCGACGTCGCGCCGCTCGAGCGCATCGTCGAGCTCGCGGGCCGCTACGACGCGCGCGTGATGGTGGACGACGCGCACGCGGTCGGGACGATCGGCCCTGGCGGGCGCGGCTCGGTCGCCACCGCGGGGCTCGAGGACGAGGTGGACATCGTCGTCGGGACGCTCGGCAAGTCGCTCGGCTCCTACGGAGCCTACGCCTGCTGCGACAAGGAGATGGCGAAGTACCTCGTCAACACAGCGCGCACGCTGATCTTCTCCACGGCGCTGCCGCCACCGGCCGTCGCCGGGGCGCTGGCGGCGCTCGAGTTGTTGGTGGACAACCCGCGCCGGGCCGAGCGGCTCCAGGACAACGCGCGCGTGCTACGTGCGGCGCTTGCCGAGGAGGGCCTCTCGACCGGCTCGTCGGAGACCCAAATCCTGCCGCTGCTGATCGGCGACGCCGAGGACACGATGGATGCGAGCGAGCAGGCGCTGGCGCGCGGGATCTTCGCGCAGGGCATCCGCCCGCCGACGGTTCCGGCCGGCCAGTCGCGTCTGCGCCTGTCGGTGATGGCGACGCACAGTCAGACCGAGCTGCGGGCCGCCGCGCGGTCGCTGGCGGCCGTCGTGCCGGAGGCACTGCCGCGGACGGTTCCGGTGCGGGCGTCGAAGGGAGAGCTCTCGGAGCCCTCGGCCCTCGGAGCGGAGGCGGTCAAGCCGGCCAAACCCGCCGACGACTGGCTCGAACCCGAGCCCGAAGCCGCGAAGCCGTTCGACTACCTCGCCGACGCGGCCTGAGGGGCACTGTCCTGCCTAGTGGTCGCAGGGCGACCAAAATCCAGGACAGCCCGCGGCGGCAACTAGCTCGCGCGTGCGCGGGATCTTCATCACCGGCACCGGGACCGGCGTGGGGAAGTCGATCGTCGCCGCCGCTGTCTGCGCGGCTCTGAGCGATCGCGGCGAGCGCGTCGCAGCGTTCAAGCCCGCGGTCACCGGGCTCGACGACCAAGTCGGCGAGTGGGCACCCGACCATGAGCTGCTCGCGACTGCGGCGAGCACGGGGCAGCGCCCTGATGACGTCGCGCCCTACCGCTTTGGTCCGGCCGTCTCGCCCCACCTCGCCGCCGCGCTCGCAGGCGAGAGGATCGAACCGGCGCTGCTCGCTGAACGGGCCCGCGCCGCGGCCGAGCGCGCCGACGCGCTCGTATGCGAGGGCGTCGGCGGCTTGCTCGTCCCGCTGAGCGGCGACTACCTCGTCCGCGACCTGGCCCTCGAGCTTGGCCTACCGCTCGTCGTCGCCGCCTCGCCCGGCCTGGGGACGATCAACCACACGCTGCTGACGATCGGGGCCGCGCGGCAGGCCGGGCTGACCGTCGCGGGAGTCGCGATGACCCCCTGGCCTGCTCACGCCGGCGAGCTCGAGCGCTCGAACGCGGACACCGTCGCGCGGCTCGCCGGGGTAGAGGTGGAGCAGTTCCCGGACTGCGAGCTCGGAGCGCTGGCGGAGGCCGGTGGCGCGCTACCGCTCGCACGTTGGCTCGCTGCTCGCAACAATTGAGTGCACATGAGCGATGGACCGGCCAAGCCCGAGCCCGAGCACCAGCCAGAGCTGGTCAAGAAGCTGCTCGCCTACAAGGAACGTCATCTGGAGCACGGCCGGATCTACCGCGGCGCGTTCGTCCTCGCCGGCGTGATCGTGACGCTGATGGGTCTGGCGATGCTGCTGCTCCCGGGGCCGGCCTTTCTCGTCATCCCGATCGGCCTCGCGATCCTCGCGCTCGAGTTCGCGTGGGCCGAGTCGCTGCTCGAGAAGGCGCTCGTCCAGGGTGAGAAGGCGAAGCAGAAAGCCGCCGAGACCTCCACGCGTCAGCGCATACTCACCGGGATCGCCACCGCGCTCGCCGTCGCCGCGGCGATCGCCGCGGCATGGGTCTGGGACATCCCGCTGCTGCCGGTCTGAGCGAGCTCAGCCGGGGTCCGTCGAATCCCCTGAAGGGGCGACCGGAGCCCAGCGCTGCGCGACCTCGGCAAGCTTTCCGTGGTCCGCGATGTAGTGCTCGAAGTAGCCGCAGCTGGTGCAGAGGTAGTTGTCCACCTCGGTCGCGGTCACGACCATCTCGGTCTGGACGTACACGCTCTCTCTGGCGCCCCAGCCGAAGCCGCCGCGGGCGGCGCGCACTGCGTCCGAGCCGCACTTTGGGCACTTGCCGCTCTTCATCTCGCGGAGCCTCTCACGCGGGGGTCTCGGCCTGCTTCTTCGCGCGCTCGGCCTCGCGTAGCTCGATCCGCCTGATCTTGCCGGTGAGCGTCTTCGGCAGGTCGGCGACGAACTCGATCTCGCGCGGGTAGGCGTAGGCGGACAGGTGGTCGCGCACGAAGCGCTTGATCTCCTCGGCCGTCTCATCGCTCGGCTCGTGGCCCTCGGCGAGGACGATGAACGCCTTGACGAGGTCACCGCGCTTGGCGTCCGGTGAGGCGACCGCCGCGGCCTCCTTGACGGCCGGATGCTCGACGCAGGCGGACTCGACCTCGAACGGCCCGATCCGGTAGCCGGCCGAGATGATCACGTCGTCAGCGCGACCGGCGTACCAGATGTAGCCGTCGGCGTCGGCTTCGGCGGCGTCGTTGGTGTGGAACCACTCGCCGCCGAAAACCTCCTCGGTGTCCTCGGGCCGGTTCCAGTAGCCGAGCGGATAATGCGGGTTCGAGCGCGCCTTGAGGCAGATCTCGCCGCGCTCGCCGGCCGGCAGCGGCTGCTCGTCCTCGTCGAGGATCGCGACCTCCCAGCCGGGCACCGGCCGCCCCATCGAGCCCTCGCGCACCTCGACGCCGGGGAAGTTGCCGCACAGCGGGTAGCTCTCGGTCAGGCCGTAGTAGTCGAGCACCGTGAGCCCGTACTGGTCGCGGAACCAGCGGATGACCTCGGGGTTGAGCGGCTCGCCCGCCGAGCAGGCGATGCGCAGCTTCTCCATCGGGTAGCGCTTGCCGGCGTCGGCGACGCCCGTCATCGCGCGCAGCGCGGTCGGCGTCGTGAACATGTTCTCGACCCCGTGCTTGGAGAGGAAGCGCAGGTGCTCCTCGGGGTCGTAGCCGGCCTCGCGCGCCTGCACGAGCGCGACCGCGCCGTAGCGCCAGGGGCCGAGCAGCGGGCAGATGCCCGCCGCCCAGGCCCACTCGCCCGAGCCGTGGAAGAGCTCGCCGTCGCGCACGTCGTGGCAGAACTCGAACTCCTCGTGCGCAAGCAGGTAACGGTGGGCGTGGAGGATGCCCTTGGCCTTGCCAGTGGTGCCGGAGGAGTAGTACAGCTGGGCCGGGTCGTCGGCAGCGGTGTCGGCAATCTCGTAGTCGGCTGGAGCCTGCTTGAGCGCGGCGGCCAGATCGACGTCGTCCTCGGCGCGCTCGCCGCCGTCGGGCGAGTCGAGCACGAACACGATCTCGGCGAGGCCCTCGGAGATGCGGGCCCGGTTGGCGCTGTCAGTGACGAGCGCCTTCGCGCCCGAGTCGCGCAGCCGGTGCTCGATTCCCTCGTCGCCGTAGAGGACCGACATCGAGAGCAGGATCGCGCCGGTCTTGTAGGTGCCGATGAAGACTGCGGCCGTCTCCGGCAGCGATGGCAGCAGCGTCGCGACGCGGTCGCCTCGCCCGATGCCGTGCGCCTCGAGCACGCCGGCGAACTTGTTCGAGAGGTCCTGGAGCTCGCCGAAGCTGACCCGGCGCTCGTTCCCGCGCCAGTCCTCCCACACCATCGCGAGCCGGTCGCGCTCGTGCCTGTCGCAGACGTCGGCCGCGATGTTGTAGCGCTCGGGCACCTCCCAGCTGTGCGCCGCGCACATCTCCTCGTAGCTGCCGAGCTCGTACCTGCGAAAGCCCACTCGGCCGCGGACGCTATCTCAGTCCCCACCCGCCGCATAGTCAACGATCGACTTGTCGATCAGCCACTCGACGGGGGCGCGGTCGTCGGTGTAGACGCGGCCGCCCTTCAGAGGCGGGCCGAGGCGCGCGGCGGCGTCGCGTGCCGTCGAGCGCAGGCCCGGCGGCAGAGTCGGGAGGGCCGCCCGCAGCTGCGCCGCGGACACCGGCCGCTCGCTCGCAACGATCAGCGTGTTGGTGTCCTCGATCGGGTCGCGCTGGAGATGTGGAAAGACCTCGCGCATCGTCGCCGTCAGGACCTGCTCGAGCTCGTCCTGGCCCTCGGGGTGGCCGGCGTTGACGATCACGACGCCGCCGGGCGCGAGCCTGTCGCGCGTGAGCTCGAAGAACTCGCGCGTCGCGAGGTAGAACGGGATGTAGGGCTGGCGGTATGCGTCCACCGAGATGACGTCGTAGCGGCCGTCGGTGCGGCGCAGGAACGGGCGCGCGTCCTCGTGGAAGAGGCGCAGGCGCGGGTTGCTCATGTCGAAGTAGCGCTTGCCGATCTCCGACAACTCGGCGTCGATCTCGACACCGTCCACGCGCGCATCGGGGAAGAACTCCTCGTAGGCGCGCGAGGTCGTACCCGCGGCGTTGCCGAGGATCGCGACGCGCCTCGGCGGGCCGCTGCGGGATGCGAACGGAAGCACGAGGTGGCCGTCCCAGACGTCGCCGGTCAGCACCGTGTCGGGCTCGTAGACCGAGTGCTGCGCCTGGCCCTCGTTCAGCTCGAGCAGGCGCGTTCCGTCGTCCTGCTCGATCACGCGCGCGTACTGGTACTCGGTGTCGGTCTCGTGGATCACCTTGCCGCTGTCGGTGCTCGCTTTCAACGTGCCCGCCGGCAGCGCGATCAGCAGCACGATCGCCGCCGGCGCGAGCGCGTAGCGGCGCAGCGGCCGCAGGCCGAGCACGGCCACGAGCGCGATCGCGAGGGCGAACACGAGGAACGTGCGCCGGGTGCCGATCAGGGGGATGAAGACGAGCGCCGAGAGCAGCGTGCCGGCGAGGCTGCCCGCCGTCGAGAGCGCGTACAAGCGGCCCGCGACCGTCCCGGCCTCCTCGACGGTCTGGACCGCCAGCCGGATCGCCCACGGCGAGACGGCGCCGAGCAGCAGCACAGGCACCGCGACCAGCACCAGGACACCGACGAGCGACCCGAAGAACGCGCCCGCCGAGATGCTGTCGAGCGCGTCGACGGCGAGCTCGAGCATCGGGTCGGCCACGAACGGCACCAGGGCCAGCAGCGCGGCGGCGGCGAGCGTCAGCAGGCAGAGGCCGCGCAGGTGTGGGTGGCGGTCCGCCCAGCGCCCTCCGAGCCAGTACCCGACCGACAACGCGACGAGCACGATCCCGATCGTGTTCGCCCATACGACGGTCGAGGCGCCGAAGTACGGGGCGAGCAGGCGGACGGCCGCGATCTCGGCGCCGAGCGAGCCCGTTCCGACCACGAAAACCAGCAGTGGCAGGGGCGGCATTCCGACCAGCACGATAGCTAAGGTCGGCCGTCGTGAAGCCAGTCTCGATCGACCACCAGCGGCTGGTCTCGGACGATCGCAACCACCTCTGGCACCCCTTCACGCAGCAGCGCGGGTGGACGACCGAGGAGGAGCCGGTCGTGATCGAGCGGGCCGAGGGCACGACGCTGATCGACAGCGCAGGGCGCACCTATATCGACGGCGTCTCTTCGCTGTGGTGCAACATCCACGGCCATCGCCACCCGCGCATCGACGCCGCCGTCCGGGAGCAGCTCGACCTCGTCGCGCACTCGACGATGCTCGGCCTCTCCCACCCCACGGCGATCAAGCTCGCCCGGCGGCTGGTGGATGTCGCCCCCGACGGGCTGACGCGGGTCTTCTACTCCGACAGCGGCTCGACCGCCGCCGAGATCGCCCTCAAGATGGCGTTCCAGTACTGGCACCAGCGGGGGGGCGAGGACGCGAGCAAGACGCGCTTCGTCTCACTCCGCGACGCCTATCACGGCGACACGCTCGGATCGGTCTCGGTCGGCGGGATCGACCTCTTCCACTCGCTCTACCGGCCGCTGCTGTTCGACGCGCTCCAGGCCGAGCCCGGGGACGCCGGCGACCTCGAGCGCGTGCTGGCGGAGAACGAGGGCGAGGTGGCCGCGGTGATCGTCGAGCCGCTGGTCCAGGGCGCGGCCGGGATGCTCGTCCACCCGCGCGGCTACCTGCGCAGTGTGCGAGAGCTGTGCGACCGCCACGGCGCGCTGCTGATCTGCGACGAGGTGGCGACCGGCTTCGGGCGGACCGGGCGGATGTTCGCCTGCGAGCACGAGGACGTCATGCCCGACCTGATGTGCCTCGCGAAGGGGATCACCGGCGGCTACCTGCCACTGGCGGCGACGCTCGCCACCGAGCGAATCTACAACGGCTTCCTGGGCGAGTTCGACGAGCTGCGCACCTTCTTCCACGGCCACACCTACACCGGCAACCCGCTCGCCTGCGCGGCGGCGCTGGCGACCCTGGAGGTGTTCGAGGAGGAGCGCACGCTCGAGCGCCTGGCCCCGAAGATCTCGCAACTCGGCGAGCTGCTGCGGCCGATCGAGGCGCAGCCGGGCGTCGCCGAGGTGCGTCGGCGCGGCTTCATGGTCGGGATCGAGCTGGCCGAGCGCTCGCCCGGCGAGCGGATGGGCCACCGCGTCGCCCTGGAGGCGCGCTCGCGCGGGGCGATCGTGCGCCCGCTCGGCGACGTCGTGATCCTGATGCCGCCGCTCTCGATCGAGCGCGACGAGCTGGCGCGGCTGGTGGCGATCGTGAGCGACTCGATCGAGGCGGCGACGGGTGGCGAGCAGACCCAGCCCCAGGCCGCTGCCGCCTGAGCGGCCGGCCTCTAGGCTGAGATCGTGCGCATCGACCGCCCGCCGCCCGGTGAGGAGCTGAACGAAGGCGTCGAAACCGACGCTCGGCTGGCCTCCTCGGCGATCGTGCTGCGAGACACTCCAGAGGGCAAAGGCGGGCCCGAGGTCCTGCTCGTCCGGCGCAACCCCGAGCAGCGTTTCATGGGCGGCGCGTGGGTCTTCCCCGGTGGCGCCGTGGACGACGAGGACCCGGGGCCGGCCGACACCGCCCGCCGGGAGCTCGCCGAGGAGGCGGGGATCGAGCTCGAGGGCGAGGCGGAGCTCGTGCCGTTCTCGCGCTGGATCACGCCCGCCGAGGTCACCGTCCGCTTCGACACCTGGTTCTTCGTCCTCGAGGCGCCCGAGGGGGCGGAGGCCGTGCCCGACGGCAGCGAGTGCGTGGAGGCGCGCTGGCTGACACCGCAGGCGGCGCTCGACGGCGGCGGCCGCGCGGAGCTGATGCTCGTCTTCCCGACGATCAAGCACCTCGAGGCGCTG
>Ga0183260_10002923_pt1 | contig 13929 bp, 13 predicted proteins | sample AntDrymUQ4972206_2_FD_129768 | JGI IMG/M metagenome (GOLD analysis project Ga0183260, IMG submission 129768) | Polar desert sand microbial communities from Dry Valleys, Antarctica - metaG UQ497 (22.06) (version 2) (version 2) | ecosystem: Environmental > Terrestrial > Soil > Desert | place... | reverse complement strand
TCTTGCTCGTCCGCCAGGCTGGAGCGAATCCACCTGCTCACCGACCACGTCACCGGCACCTCCGGCCGATCGGCAGGTGTCTTTCCCCGGGGAGCGGACCCTCCTCAGGTTTTGTCCGGGAATGAGTGGTGTTCGTGCGTTACGAGCCAGTGCCCGCGTTCCTTACGCAGCCCGATGGTCAGGCGCAAGCGGTTGTCAGGATCTTTTCAGTTCCTCTTGGGTTCCGCAGCGCAGCAACGCGTGCGCGAAAGCGACATCATCACCCGCGGTGACGACGAGCGAGACGATCTCAAAAGAGGCGCCCAGGCCCGATGGTCGCAGCCAAACGCTCTCATTCGCCGCTGAGATGCGGGTACCGCCGGCTGCGAGTCAGTCAGTAACGCGCAGGCGTCCGGCAATCTGTTCAACGTCCACGGTTCCGCCGGCGGCCCCCATGACAAGCTCGAAGGCGGCTTCGTTTGCCAACTCAGGGGCCCGTCCGTTCAGGTCGAGGAAGACGACCGTGGCAAGCCACGCCAAGCGCTTGTTTCCATCAACCAGTGCGTGGTTGCGGGCGAGGGAGTGCAACAACGCCGCCGCCTTGAGCTCAAGCGTCGCATACGCATCTTCCCCGAAAGCACTGGAGCGTGATCGCGCCGTCGCCGAGTCGAGTAGCCCGACGTCTCGAACCGGACCGGCGTCCAGGGTACGAACCAGGCCCAACAGGTCCTCGAGGTCGAGGTACTCGACCTCGGTCAAACCGCGCCGAGGCGCTCGAGCACATCACCCCATTGTTCGACCATACGGCTCGAACTGTCGCGTACCCGGGCGGCGTGGCCATTGCGTTCGTAGCGCTCCAAGACCGCCCTGCGGACAATCTCCTGACGGGAGGTCCCCTCTGCCTTGGCCAGAACGCTCAGGGCGCGCTCCAACTCCTCGTCCGTACGCACGGTCATCGCCATACCGCCATGATACCAGATTGGTATCAAGCGGTGGCCGGCCACCGTCTCTATTCACCGACCCCGTTGAACCCGGATCAGGAGTATTCGGCGCCGACGCTTTCAGATGTGGGGTCGTCGCCGCACCGTGAGGGCGTAGGTTCTTGGAGTCTCGAGATCATTCTATGGGGAGGTTAGGTGGAGGCTCACGAAGTCGTATCTCGAAACGCCGACCGCTACGTCGAGTGGCTCACTCAGGCATGCTCCTTCCCGTCGCTTGCCGGCGAGCCCCAAGGGCTCGAGGACATGGCGTCGTGGCTCGAGGCGCGTTTCGAGGCCATTGGGGCCACGACCGAGCGGCTTACCTTCGAGGGCGCGCCCGACGCGCTGCTCGCAACCATCGGCCATGGGGCGGTAACTGAAGACGAGGCGGCCGGCAAGAGTGTGCTCGTCTACGACCATTACGACGTTCAGCCTGTGGACCCCATCGAGCTGTGGGACAGCAAGCCGTTCGAGCCGGTCATCCGCGACGGTGTGTTCTTCGCGCGCGGAGCGGCCGACAACAAGGGCGATCTCGTGGCGCGCCTTGCCGGGCTCGAGGTCTATGCGGAGCTGCACGGCGAACTGCCCTTCGGCGTCAAGTTCTTCGTCGAGGGCGAAGAGGAGACGGGCTCTCCGTCGTTCGAGGGAATCGTGTCGCGCTACGGACACAAGCTTGCTGCCGACGGCTGCATCTGGGAGGGCTTTGGCGTCGACAACGCAGGCCGGCCCGAGCTCGTGTTCGGCGCCAAGGGTCTCGCTTATGTCGAGCTCGTCCACAAGGGTTTGGCGAGCGATCAACACTCGTCTTACGCTTCGATTGCGCCGAGCCCCGTCTGGCATCTCGTCGAGGCCCTCGCCACCCTGCGCAGCCCGGACGGCACCGTTCTGATCGACGGTTTCTATGACGATGTCCAAGCTCCAGGAGCCGACGAGGTCGAGCTGCTCGCTGCCATCCCTTTCGAGGAGGAGGCCGAAAAAAAGCGCTTTGGGATCGATCACTTCATCGGGGGGGACACGGGCGTCGATCTCGTGCGCCGCCATCTCTTTGGGCCCACGGCCAACATCGCCGGCATACATGCGGGCTTCACCGTGCCCGGCGCTTCCAAGACGGTGCTTCCGCGCGAGGCCATGGCCAAGATCGACTTCAGGCTGGTTCCGGACCAGGATCCCGACGACATCGTCGTGAAGCTGCGGCGTCACCTCGCCAAGCACGGCTACGACGCAATCGAGGTGTCCACTCATTCGATGGAGCACCCGAGCCGGTCCCCCGTCGACTCAGTGATCGGGCGCGCTTCGATAGCGGCCGCCAAAAGGGTCTGGGACGAAGGGCCCGTCATCGCCCCGCTCATGGCAGGCACGGGGCCCATGTACCCGATCGCGAACACGCTCGGCATCCCCATCGTGTCGCCGGTGGGCGTCTACCGGCCGGAGTCGAACATTCATGCGCCCAACGAAAACGTGCTCGTCGATCAGTACCTCAAGATCATCGAGTACACGGTGGCGTGGCTCGAGGTCTTCGGGGAGCAGACCGCAGGGGCCTAGCGCCTCCGTAGTGTGGGGAAAAATGGTCGCTATACGACGCGAGATCCCCACACTTGCTCAGACCAATCACACCCGATCGGTCAGTAAGGAGCCAACTGCTCCTCGGTGGGCTCCGCTCAGCAGTACCACGGTTCGGTGAGATAAGGAATCGTCGCGCGCGGGCGCGCTTCGAGCAGCCGGTTCGGCCGCTCCGGAGCCCGGCCGAGCGCGCCGGCGGCAAGCCGCCACACGGCTTCAAAGATGTCGTGGCGCTCGGCATCGGAGCCGGCGACAAGCTCCATCACGTCTCGCTGGAGCCGATCGACCCTCGGATCCTCGTGTGCCCACTTCCAGGACAGCGACGCCTCGTCGAAGTCGCCGACGAGGGCCTTGACCTCGTGGTCATCGAGAAGTCGCGAGCCATCGGGGATAAGAAGCCGGATCCCGTACTGCACGGGTGCGACGTTTGCGACGAGATCAAGCTCCCAGATTGCGCCTAAGAGATCCAGGTAACCCTCGAGGGTGGTCCAGGGTGTGAACGCGACAAAGGTCGGGTTCAGAGTTAGGCCCGCACCTTTGCACAGCGCAGCGGCGCGCCCGAAGTCCGCCCCTGAGTGGTTCTTGTCGAAGATGGCGAGAATGCGCTCGTCGACGCTTTCCACTGCGCTGGTGACAAACAAGCACCCCGTGTCCTTGAGCCGAGGCACCAGGTGAGCTTGCTTCAGGAGATGCTCAATCTTGATCGTTACGTCATAGGTGAGGTCCGCCCAGCGGTCGTGGACTGACTCGATCACGGCGCGCGCATGGCCGGGAGCGTTGAAGAAATCCGGATCCCCGAAGGTGATGTGCTGCGCGCCTGCCTCGACCTGCTGCGCGATGTCGCCGAGCACGACGTCTTTCGCCACGACGCGAAACCTGCCCCCGTAGACCGGTACGACGGGGCAGTGACTGCAGAGATGTTTGCAGCCGCGCGTCGATTCCGTGTAGCCGACCTTGCGGACCTCGCCCGGCCCCGCGTGCAGATGCGCATAGTCCTCGAGGGCCGGAAGGCCGGTCCGGTCGGGGACAACGAACCTCTGCCGGCCGAGCGACACGACTGTCTCATGGCGGCGCGGGGCGGAGCCTTCCGACAACCGCCCCACAAGCGCAGCGAGCGGCGCCTCGAACTCACCTCCGATGATCGAGTGCGCCCCCTCCTTGCGCAGGAAGTGCTCGTTCATCGGCGCGTAGAGCCCGTAGAAGCAGTAGTGCGCGTCCGGGTTCAACGTTCGCACGCTCTTGAAGACCTCGATCGCAAGCCTCGTCGCCGTGTGCATGGGCACGTGGAAGGCGATTACGTCGGCGGCCGCGATCACATCGCCGTCGAGGGACTGGACGGCGAGATCGAGGCACTTCACATGTGCCCCTTCCCGTTCGAGCCACGCGGCCGGCGATGCAAGCCCGAACGGCTGGCGGCCAAGCTCGTAGGTGGACACCAAAACGACGTTCATTCGATGGCGATGTCGAGCAAACCGTGCGCGGCGCGGAGGGCACCCTCGACCTCCTCAGGGCTGGGGCCGCGTGCGAACATGAAGCCCAGATAGCGGTCCCCCTCCGGGAGTGGTTTGAGGTCCCGACCCGGCGCGACAGTGATGTTGAGGCCGGCGATACCAGGAACCGCGCGCGCTGCTGCCTGCCCACGCACCTCAAGCAGCTTGCCCCGGCGAGGGATTGGGATCATCATCACGCCCGAGGCGGCCCAGGTTCTCCCGCGCTCCCGCTGGGGCAGCCCGAGAGCGCCCCTGAGAATGAGCTCCTCGAGAGTCACTCCAAATCCGAACTGCAGCGAACGCGAGCACAGCCCCCCGATCGAGCGCGCCGCGACCTCGAGCATCCGGACATCGCCGTCGTGAACGCGCAGCTCGGCGTGAACCGGCCCCTCGGTGAGCCCGATCGCAGTGGTCGCCCGAGCGGTCACCTTCGTGATCCCCTCCTGCAGATCGGCCGGGAGGCGCGACGGGGTGACATAAATCGTCTCCTCGAAGTAAGGGCCCTCCAAGGGATCGGGCTTGTCGAACAGCGCGAGGACCTCGAGGTCGCCGTCCCTCAGCATCCCCTCGAGAGCGACCTCAACTCCGGGCAAGTAGCTCTCGACGAGGAGCGGTTGACCGGCGGGGACACCGGCGGCCTCGCAGATCGAGCGCGCCGTGGCCCCAGCGAGCGCCGCCGAGGAGGCGTCATCGGCTCTGATCACTCCCCTGCTTGCCGACAAGGACACGGGCTTGATCACGACCGGGTAGCCGACCTCCTGTGCGAGCTCGGGAATGTCGGCGCGCGGCGGGGCAAGCCGGTAGCGAGGCTGAGGTATCCCGCCCTCGTCGAGGGCGCGTCGCAGCGCCGCCTTGTCTCGAGTGGCCGCCGCCGCTGCCGGGGGATTGCTTGCAAGACCGAGCCGCTCGGCGGCGAGCGCCGCAACGAGCACTCCCCCGTCGTCTGTGGCGACGACTGCTTCGACCGGCGTCGAGCGGGCATAGGCGGCGATGGCCTCGGCGCCGGCCTCCGGCGCTTCGAAGTCGAGGAGGAGCGGGGCCTCGGCCATGGCGTCTGCAATTGCGAACCGACCGTTGGAGCCGATCACGACGTCCACACCAAGCGCTCGGGCGGCGTCGAGAAATTCGGCGGCCCTGTAAGACTCAGAGGGCAAAAGCAGCACCACGCGGGGCCGCCTCGGCGGGACCGCAGACTCAGCATGGGGCCGCCTCGGCGGGACCGCAGACTCAACGTTCACCATGGCTCTATCATGACGCAAGGGATACGGAGGGCCCCCTTGAGGGTCCCAAGGACTGGAGTGATGTTGTGAAAAGGCCACTTGGATTGTGGCAGCGCAGGGGCGGCGGGGCGGAGGCGCCTCAGGCGCCGCTTGTGATGATCACGGAAACGGCTCTATCAACCATCCTCGAGATCAGGGAACGGGACACCGAGCCCGGTCGTCTTGCCCTCTGGCTCGAGATAACGGGCGCCCAGGGATCCGAGCACACCTATGACATGTACCTCCTGCCCGTCGATCAGGCGGCGCCTGAGGACACCGTCGTTGCGCATGACGACCTCTCGATCGTCGTGCCCGCTTCAGGCATCGACAAGGTGCGCGGGGCGACGATCGATTTCGAGGGTGACCCCTACCAGGGCGGGGGGCTGATCCTCAGAAACCCCAACAAGGCAGGCCCCCCAATGGGCATGCTCCCGATTCTGCCGACGCCCGCTCCGGCGAGCGCAAGCCCGGCCGTGGGCAGCGCCCCGCCGTCGGACCTATCAGGCGATGTGGCCCAGCGCGTCTCCCAGGTGCTCGATCAGTCGATCAACCCGCAGATCGCGTCTCACGGAGGGCGCGCCGAACTCGTGGCGGTGGACGACGGTATCGCATATCTACGGCTCTCGGGCGGGTGCCAGGGCTGCGGCATGGCGACCGTGACCCTCAGCCAGGGCATCGAGGTAGCCATCACAGAAGCCGTGCCCGAGATCACTCGTGTTGCCGACGTGACCGACCACGCGTCCGGCAGCAATCCCTACTTCGAAGCCTCGAAGAAATAGCAAGTTCTTTTTGCCGCGACAATGGGTGACGTGGGAGCAAACGGCGGGATCACCGACATCTTCAACCGGCCGCTGCGCGATCTCCGCATCTCGGTCACAGACCGCTGCAACTTCCGCTGCGTCTACTGCATGCCGAAAGAGGCCTTCGGAAGGGATTATCAGTTCCTCGAGCGGCGCCAGCTCCTGACCTTTGAGGAGATCGAGCGCATCGCCCGCATCTTCGTTCCCCTTGGCGTCTCAAAGATCCGCATCACCGGCGGCGAGCCGCTCGTGCGCAAGAACATCGAGACGCTCATAGCCAAGCTCGCAGCCATCCAGGGTCTCGACCTTGCGCTGACAACGAACGGCTCGATGCTGCCACGCAAGGCCCGGGCCTTGAAGGACGCCGGCCTCACAAGGGTGTCCGTGAGCCTCGACTCGCTTGACGACGACGTGTTCAAGCTGATGAACGACGTCGACTTCCCGGTTTCCGGGGTGCTCGACGGCATAGAGGCAGCGGCTGCTGCAGGACTTACCCCCATAAAGATCAACATGGTCGTGCGGCGCGGGTTCAACGAGGGCAGCGTCGTCGAGATGGCGCGCCACTTCAAGGGGACCGGTCACATCGTGCGGTTCATCGAATACATGGACGTCGGCGAGACCAACGGCTGGCGCATGGACGATGTCGTGCCGGCGTCCGAGATAGTGACGATGATCGGTTCCGAGATGCCGCTTGAGCCCGCCGAGCCCAACTACAGGGGCGAGGTCGCCGACCGCTACCGTTACCTCGACGGCTCCGGCGAGATAGGAGTCATCGCCTCGGTCACGCGCTCGTTCTGCGGCGACTGCACGCGGGCACGCATCTCGGCGGAAGGCTCCCTTTACACCTGCCTGTTCGCGAGCAAGGGCTATGACCTGCGTGAGCTCCTGCGCAGCGACGCAGACGACGCAACCCTTGCCGAGGCCATCACCCAGGTATGGCGGGTGCGGGACGACCGCTACTCGGACCTCCGCGCCGAGGCGGCAATCGGCCCGCCCCGGGTCGAGATGTCCTACATCGGCGGTTGATCTAGAAGGCGAGGCGCCAAGCCGTAATCCCTGAGACGCCGGCATGAAACCGGGCTATCAGGGCGCCACAATGACGCGGCCGGTCAGGCGCTGTGCGCCACCAGGCGTTCAACCATGGCCTCGTCGGCGGCGATGTCGATCGTCGTCCACGCCATCGCGATCGCCCCTTCGAGCGCAGCTTTGTCGGCAATGTCGGTCGCGCAGTGAGCGGCGAACTCCGGTTGGTGGTTCACAGCTGGTAGGGAGTCCAGCCCGAGCATGGGATGTATGGCGGGAAGGGCGAGCGACACGTTGGCCATGTCCGTGGATCCTGATGCGCGCTCGCGGTCCTCTCGCGAGAGGTCGCTAAACGTCCGGCCGAGCGCCTCGGCGTTGCGCCGGTAAAGCTCGACCATGTCGTCGTCGAAGACGAACTCGGAGTAGGGCTTCTCCCTGGGCTCGTAGCTGAGCTCGCATCCCGTCGCGAGCGCGCCGGCTTCGAAGCACCGCTTGACCCTTGGCTCGAGCACCGCAAGGTCTTCGAGCGTGCGGCTTCGCACCTGCCACCTGCCCCCTGCGGACTCCGGGATGATGTTGGATGCGTCACCGCCCTTGGTGACGATGCCGTGAATGCGGTCCTTGGCCGTGATCTGCTGACGAAGCAGCCCAATTGCGACCTGCGCCACGGTAACGGCATCGGCGGCATTGATGCCCTCGTGAGGGTAGGCAGAAGCGTGCGCCGACTTGCCCTTGTAGGAAATGTCCATGGCCTGACTGGCTATGAACTCCTGCCGCGCCAGTTCGTGCGGAGAAGGATGGACCATCATTGCCGCGTTGACGCCCTCGAAGGCTCCGCCGTCGAGCATTATGATCTTGCCCCCGCCGCCCTCCTCGGCAGGCGTGCCCATCACCTTCACCGTGATCCCGATATCGTCGGCAACCTGCGCAAGCGCAAGCCCGGCGCCCACTCCGGCGGCTGCGATGACGTTGTGTCCGCATGCATGTCCGATACCGGGCAAAGCGTCGTATTCGGCGCACACGGCGATGGTCAGCGGGCCGCTTCCCGCGGTGGCAACGAACGCCGTCGGAAGCCCACAGACTCCGTCCTCGACGTCGAAGCCGGCCCCGGTGAGCATCTCGGCGCACCAGGCGCTCGAGCTCTCTTCCTCGAAGGCGAGCTCAGGCTTGCCATGGATACGATGGCTGAGGCCGACAAGCCCTTCGCTGATTTGCTCAACAGCTGCGCGCGCTTGCTCTTTGGCCTCCATGTATCCCAAACCCTAACCCTTGTAGCCGGAGCGCGCTTCTCGGGCCTATTGTTTGTCCGGCAAACCGCCGGTAAGGGAGCTGCACGTGACATCGAAGATCAGGCTCGGGGTCGTCGGCTGCGGCGACGTCGCCTTTCGCACCTACCTGCCCGCCCTTGAGAGTCTGGCGGAGGAGGCTGAGGTGGTGGCAACATGCGACCTCGCCTTGCCTCGCGCCGAGACGGCGGCGAAAGTCTGCGCCAGATGGTCGTCCTCTGTCGGCGCCTACGGAGACTACTCCGAGTGCTTGGACCACGCAGGGTTGGAGGCAGTCGTGAACCTGACGCCCGGCCCTCAGCATGCGACCATCACACGCGCCGCCCTCGAGCGAGAGGTGCACGTGTTCTCAGAAAAGCCGATCGCCAACAGTGTCGAGGACGCCGACTCGCTCATGACTGCAGCCCAGAGCCGGGGACGATTGCTGATGTGCGCGCCGGCAACGATGGTGACCGATCGCTTCCGCTGGCTTGCCGAAGTCGCTGCCTCCAACCGCTACGGACCGCTCACCTTGATCACAGGCCGGGTCACGGGGATGGGGCCCGCCCTGTGGCGCGACTACGCCGGCAATCCCGAGGTCTTCTACGGCCCGGAGGTCGGTCCCCTGCTGGATCAGGGTGTCTACATCCTTCATGGAGCAACTGGTCTCCTGGGGCCGGCTCGCCGAATCCAGGCCATGGGCACCATCGCGATTCCACGACGCAGTGTCATGACAAAGAACATTCAGCAGCACACGATCGAGGTGCGCACCAACGATCATGTCCTGCTGCAGCTCGAGTTCGACGCCGGCCACGTGCAGCTCCTGGCCAGCTTTGCCACGCCGGCGGGCGAGCCGCCGAGCATGGAGGCTCATTTTACAGGCGCAAGCGTGAGGCTGCCGGCCGATCACTGGTACGAAGCTGAGGGTCCCGTGGATGTCTGGGCCCTGGACGACGAGCCATCCTCGGACGGTTGGAGGCGGCAGGATCCTCCCTCGAGCGGCGCCCCAGTTGACACTCTGATCGGCATGGGCCCCGCCCACTTCGTGGCCTGTCTGCAAGGCAGGGAAGAGCCGGTGCTGACCGCAGCGCACGCCCGTCACGTCCTTGAGATCGCCCTTGGGGCCGCCGACGCCGCACGCTCGGGTGCCACCGTGGAACTCGAGACGGTTTTCTAGATGGCACCCAGCCGCATCGCGCTCCAGCTCTACACGATCCGGGAGCTTGCCATGAAAGACATGGCAGAAGCGCTCAGAGCCGTTGCCCGCATCGGTTACCGGGCGGTGGAGCTCGCAGGATTCGGAGGGTTGGCTCCGCCCGACGTGAAGGCGCTGCTCGAGCAGCTTGACCTCCACGCCCTCGGCGCCCACATCCCCTACGAGCAGTGGTTGAGTGATCCCGAGGCCGCACTCGACGACCTCAATGTCATCGGATGTGATTACGCGGTGGTCCCGTCGCTGCCCGAGGAGCTGTGGGACGGCGCCGAAGCGATCTCGTCGAGCGCAGCGACGCTCAATCGCTGGGGGGAGCTGTGCCGGGCCAGGGGACTGACCTTCGCCTACCACAATCACGCGGCCGAGTTCGAGGCCTCGCACGGCTCAACGACGTGGCAGGCGCTCACCGGCAGCACCGACCCCGAGCTCGTCAAGCTCGAGCTCGATGCCTACTGGGCTCGCTTCGCCGGCGTCGATCCCATCGAGCTGCTCGGCGTCCACGCCGGACGCATCCCGCTGCTGCACGTGAAGGACATGGCCGGCGACGCAACGCGCGCCGACAGACCCCTCGGGGACGGGGTCATGCCGTGGGCCGAGATCCTCGAGGCGGCAGAGGCGGCCGGCGTCGGGTCCTTCATCGTTGAACAAGACGACCCCCAGGACCCGCTGCAGGACTCGGCGACGAGCCTCCGCCACCTGAGCGGGCTCGGAGTCAACGGCCCTTAGCTCGGCGCGACCTCGCAGGGCGTTCAGCCGAGTTTCAGCGCTCGTGCGCAATTACTACGGTGGGCGAAGAGGTCTCTGTCAGAAAGGAAAAGCCATGGGAGAGTTCGCTAAGCATTGGCGCCGAACCGTCAGGCGAGGGCGACTGACCCTGGGGCTTGTCCTCGCAGTCCTCACGATGGCGTGCACACAAGGCCGGCCCACCGGAGGCGTGCGCAGCTCGGACACACCCCCGATTCCTCAGCCAACACACGCCCAACTGGCGGCCGCCAAGCTCGCCGGGCTGCCGGTGGCTCCGGAGAGCGAGCGGGTCGACATCGCCGGACCCACATTCTCGGACCCAACCAACATCACCAACCCGCTTTTCCCAATCAATGATCTTCGCTCGGCGATCCTGAGCGGGAGGGTTGACGACAAGCCGTTCCATACAGAAACAACGCTCCTCCCGGAGACGAGGATCATCGAGTGGGCTGAAGGGGAGGTGGTCAAGACACGCGTCTCCCAGTACGTCGCCTACCTAGACGGACGCCTCCAGGAGACGGCGCTCGATTTCTATGCGCAGGCCGACGATGGGTCCGTTTGGTACTTCGGCGAGGAGGTCTTCGATTACCGTGACGGCGCCATCTTTTCCACTGAGGGAACCTGGCTGGCGGGCAGAGATGGCCCGCCTGCCATGATCATGCCCGGAGATCCACAGGTAGGTGATGTGCATCGAGCCGAAAACATCCCCGGCGTGGCATTCGAAGAGGTCGCCATCACGACCGTCGGCAAGACCGTGGAGGGACCGACCGGGCCGGTCAAAGGCGCGCTCGTCGGACGGGAGCTCCACGATGACGGAACCTTCAGCGACAAGGTCTTCGCCCCAGGCTACGGCGAGTTCTTCTCCGCCCACGAGGGTGACGTAGAGGCGATGGCCCTGGCCGTGCCCTCGGATGCCTTGCATGGACCGGTCCCCGAAGATCTGGACACCTTGTCGGGGGAGGCCGACGGAGTCTTTCAGGCGACCACATCACGACGGTGGAGGGTGGCTTCTGTGGGGCTCAAGGAGCTATCGGCAGCCTGGGATCATTACGGGAAATCGGATGTTCCGCCCCGGCTCGCCCGGGAGATGAACGGGGCCGTCGCCAGCCTCACAGCGGCCCTCCGCTCTCGTCACCAAGCCCCGGCGGGGACTGCGGCCATCGACGTCGCTCAGGTGGCGCGCGACTTGAGACTCCGCTACGAGCCCCCCGCCGACATAGATCTCGCGCGGATGAAGCTGTGGGCGAGGCAGATTCTCGTTGACGCAGGGACGAAGGACCTTGGGGGCCTGACCGGTGATGTGGCCACGCTCGAGTGGACCCGTGAGCGAATCGCCCACACACTCGCAAAGGTCGACGTCGTGCGCATCGACACCCACCTGCTCGCGCTAAACGGCAGTGTGGCGGACGAGGACTTCGAAGCGGGGAGCACGGCGGCCCAACGCCTAATCCACACCCTCGCCGGAATCGGTTCAGCGTCAACTCGATGAATCCGCACCGGCGCCGGTTGTCGTTCTAGGGGAGCTCCACAAAGCGCCCGAGGAAGCTTCGCGCCGAGGGCGTGTCGAGCCTGTAGTCCGTGTTGGTGGCGCGACAGACAGCGTCGCCCGTCACCGTGACGGCGACGACGATGTCGGTCTCATCGGCGCCGGCGCCGATGAAGTTCGGACCGCCCGAATCCCCGTAACAGGTCCCGCCCTCACCCGTCGCAGGATTCTGCGACAGGCGCAGCCATGTCTTGGTCAACGCCCTGAACTCGGAGACCGCAAAGAACCGCTCCATCGCGTCGGGGAAGCTCGGCCGGCCTCCTCCGACTTGACGCTCCTGCACGCCGTAGCCAACCGCAGTGAAGTCCTGGCCGTGGAGGCCGTTGTCGGCCGCCAGGCGATCGAGCAGGTGCAGGCGGGGAAGTCGCGCAGGCGTTCTTCCGGATACCGATCGGTCGGTAACCACGACGGCGACATCGGCGAGGTCAGCGCTGTCGTGCCCGTAACGGGGGTTCGTGTGATAGGTGGCGGGTATGAGCGGCGAGTTCTCGTCGAAGGTCGGGTCAAAGGTAATCCACACCTCATCGGGATCAACGCCGACGGAAGGAAGGAAGACCGTGCAGTGGCTCGCCGTCACGAAATCCCTCTTTGAGATGAGCGTGCCCGAGCAGAGCAGGTCCTTTTGCCCGGGCTCCACGTACTCGGCGACGAGCGCACCGACGTTGGGATGGCGGTTGCCGTCACGCCGACCGTAGGTGATGGCCTGCGCCGGAGTAACAGTAAGCATCAGCATTGCGCAGGCTGCAGCAACAGCAGCCAGTCTCTTCTTCATTTATGCCCCCTTGGCTATTACGTGATCTCAAGACCTTACTGGAAAAACCAACCAATAGGGGGACTCACCCCCGCCGGTGCGGAGATCCTTAGTCGCTGAGCGGTGGGCTCGAGGCCGCGTAGATCTGGTTGGAAGAGATGAAGTCGTCGGTGAGGTAGAAGGCTTCCTGGGTCATGGATCGCGTCGTGCGGCTAAAGATCAGAGAAAGCTCGCGCCGCCCGTCCTCGTAGTGCAGGAACACTTTGATCGTCGAAGCATCGATCTGGATCTCGTTCCACGACGGCGGGGTAAGCCCTCGCACCCGCCGGGTCGTCGCCGTGCTCGAGTTGCAAATCAAGATGCCGTTCAACCCCCAGAAGAACGGGACATGCTTGTGGCCGGAGACGACGACATCGACATCGAGCTTGCCTACCTCGGCAAGGAGGTCGCCGGCATCGGTGATGATATTGCGCTCTCTCCCGGTCCCCGGTATAGGGACGAGGTGGTGGTGGATGGCAAGGATCTTGATGTCGCCGGGCTCGTCGAACTGCTCACCTATCCATGGGTAGTACTCGCGCCCGATGTGGCCGTCGTTGAGGTCGGGCTCCGAGGAATCGAGCCCGACGATGGTGAACCCGGAAGCCCTGAGGCGCTCGGTCCGCTCCGGATCAAAGGCCTGGCGATAGCGCCAGAAACGCCGGCCAAAGTACTTCTCGAAGTGGACGTATCCGACGTTGCGAGAATCATGGTTGCCGGGGATGACGAGGGTGGTTCCCTTGAAGTTGTCGAGCCACCGAGCCGCCTCCTTGAACTCCCATTCGTATCCCGCCGCCGTGACGTCTCCCGCGACGACAATGACATCGGGGTCCATGTCGTTAACACGTGAGATGGTGGACTTCATGAGGTCCTCGTCGAAGGTGATCTCGCCGCAATGGATGTCCGTAACTTGTGCGATGCGCAGCGGTATGTTCGGGATGGACATCGAGATCTTTCTCGCGGACGACGACTCTTGCTTGAATCATAGGAGATGAGCTGGTGACTACCCCGGTGATCCACAGTCTCGTCAAAGCGCTCCAAGGCGTCACAGCGCTTGGGTCGCTCGGCGAGGACACCGCTCTCAGGATCGTCGGAGTTTCCGCCAACCTGCTGTGGCCCGAGGGGAGCCTCATCTTTGCAGCCGATCATCCTGCAGAGGGCCTCTACATCGTCCTAAGGGGGCGCGTGCGCGTCTTCGAGGACAACGGCGGCCGGGACCAAGACGTTGCATTCATGGGGCCTGGGGACTTCTTCGGAGAGGCCTCGCTGCTGCTCGACACGGA
>Ga0183260_10002922_pt1 | contig 13930 bp, 14 predicted proteins | sample AntDrymUQ4972206_2_FD_129768 | JGI IMG/M metagenome (GOLD analysis project Ga0183260, IMG submission 129768) | Polar desert sand microbial communities from Dry Valleys, Antarctica - metaG UQ497 (22.06) (version 2) (version 2) | ecosystem: Environmental > Terrestrial > Soil > Desert | place... | reverse complement strand
GCAGCCGCGCCTCCTCTTCTTCGCCGTGATCGATCTCGAGATTGCTCCACCGCACGAACACATGTTCCCAGTCGATTCGGATGGATATGGAAATCCGAGTCGATTGGTCTGTGGCTGGTCAGGCGATGAGGGAGTAGCTGGCTTTGGGGTCGTCGTGGGGGCGCTGGTTGGCGGGGCGTCCGCCGGCGAGGTAGAGGCGCTCGCGGAGCTGGTCGGCCCAGCGACGCGCGTCGGCCTGGTGATTGAGCTCGAGCGTCATGAGCGCGAGCAGCTTGGCCATGCGCGCGCGGTTGGTGAACGAGCCGGCGCGGTCGCGTAGGCGGCGGTCGAGCTCATGCAGGATCTGCTCGACGGCTCCCGTGGAGTGCGGTCCGTGCGGGTCGCGCGTGGCGACCTGCCCAGCGATCCGCGGGCCGTAGGTCGCAAGCCAGTTGAGGATGAGCGTGAGCGGCCCGGGCTCGCCCGCTGTGTGCTCGGCGTCGATCGCGTCGGTCAGCTCACGCCATGCTCGCGGGCTGTGAAAAGCGGCTGGGAGCGCGCGCGTGACCGGGTGCGTGTGATCGGCGAGCAGGGTGTCGGGGAGATGGTCGCGCAGCTTGCGTCCGAGGTGCCATTCGCAGAGGCGATGCTCCGGCGCCGCCGCCGTGAAGGTCGTCTCGATCGCGCACGCGAGGGCTTTGTCGGCGTCGCTGACGACCACTGTGGGTGCGCCTTGGAGGGCGCCGAAGAACGCCTCCCAAGCGGCTTGATCCTTGCGCGCGAAGGCGTCCACGCGCCACAGTCGCCCACCCTGTTGGCGGCCGTGCTCGTCGACCTCGATGCCGATCGCGGCGAAGACGTAGAAGCCGCGCCCGGCGCGCGCGCCCGTCGTCACGCGAAACCCGCGACTGTCGATCAGCACCACCGCAGGCCAGCGCTCGGGCAGCTCGCCCTCGCAGACCAGGTCGCTGAACACATCCACCCAGTTGGCGACAAGCTGCCCGTCGCGCGCCGGATCGCGATCGCGCCAGTGCCGCCGGCTCGGCGCCGCCTCAGGCAACCGATCGGCCGCGTGCCGCGCGGCCAGCGCCGCCGACTTGTAGCTCGCGCCGCGCGCGACCGCCACCAGCGCTTCGCCGACCTCGCGCGCGGCGAAGCGATACTCGCGCGCACCGGCCTGGCCCTCCCACCGCTCAAGCGCCGTCGAGCACTCCTCACAAAACGGATGCGGCTCGCCCTGACGCGTCAACACCGGCGTGAAGCGATGGGGCGCATCCCCATTCAGCGGCCGACACAACCAGCGCTGGCGACGATGCGGCGCTTTCCCATACAAGCCCGCCCGCACCACGACCCCGCCCGCGTGCCCGGCGACCCGACACTCCGGAATCTCCATGACGCCGAACGTAATACGCCGCCCGGACATATCCATCCGAATCGACTGGGAACACATGTTCGCATACCGATCGGGCGTGTGGGCGATCGCTGCAGAGGCACGGCACCAGCCGGGCGGTCCCGACCCCGACATTGCCCCGTCTAGGACCCGACTGGGTCAGTCCCGCCAGAAGGCGCATACCCGGCACGGAGCCCGGTGAACCGCGTTCGACAGCGATTGCCCCTCGCCACCGATCGGGGTCCGAGTGCCGGACCGGTCGGCGGCCCTGCTAGGAGGGTTTGGCGAAAGTCGGAGCCGCACAAACTGCCTGCAAGTAGGGCACTTTTGCGGGCACATCGGGGTGCTGCACGATGGCTTACCCCAACCCTGTAGCGCATCCGAGCATGGGCGAAATCTTAGCCGCGGAGGGGTGCGGTGAGCATCGAATCGCCGCTCGATCCGGGCGTCAGGCGCTACGTCGAGGTTCTAGCTACCGCTGGTGTCGCGACCTTTGAATCTTGCGAGGGCGGAGAGGGGTACTCGATGCCGGAGCCCACCGTCAGGTTTCATGGCGAGCATAGCGAGGGCTTCCGTGCCCTCGCCATCGCCTTAGAGCACGGCCTGCCCGTCCTCGATCTTCGCCGCTACTGGGCGATTATCGACGGCGAGCCGACCGGCACCTACTGGGAACTGACCTTCCGTCAGAGGCGCTTGCAGTGATCGCACTTGGGCATGCCCCCGGTGCCGCTCTCGCGGTTCTTCGCATCGATGTTATTGCCCTCAGTGCACTGGTTGTTGTCGTGGTAGACCGCCGTGCCGGGCAGCTTGGAATAGAACGGGTTGACCTTCATGCGACTTCTCCTGTGGGTCATCCCGGGAGACCGCCTGCGGTCACAGGTCAACGAAGTCTGACCGGGATATTGGCTAATGGTCGCAAACATCCCGGCTCATCGGCCTGCGAGCGGTGTCGGTCGGTTATGTGATCGGGTCGGCTCGCGTCTTCCCGAGCGCACAGCCAAGCTTGGCGAGGATCGTCAGGTCGGCGTGAAGCCGGACTCGCTCAAGGCCGCGTACGCGCAGCGGGAGCAGCGCCCATTCGTGCTTGAGCCGTCCGAACTCGCGCTCGACGGCTCCACGGCTGCTGTACAGGTCGCGCGACCGCTTCGTGTGGCGCGGGATCAGGGGGTGCAGCCGGTCGGCCTTGACCCACACGCTCGCGGGCTTGCACTCGCCCGTGGGGCAGCGCCACTTCGTTGCCTTGCGCTTGTAGTCGGCCCCGGCGAACGTCCACTCGCCGTGCTCGCAGCACGGCGCCTTGTGATCGCCACACCCTCGACGTGGACCCGCGAACCCTCATGGCGGACTATGAGGCGTGAATCAGCGCCGCGTACGGCAGCGCGGAGCATTGACCATGAATGAGGTAAGACAACCCCCGATCCGAGGTATCGTTCCCGGCCATGCCCCAGACTCCCCAACGTCTGCGGGGCCTAATGAGTTTCGCCAAACCCTCCTAGTAGCCCTTGAAGTCCCCGCCCGTGACCTTCAGCGCCTGATCGATCTCGCGCGCGGCGCGCTTGCGCGAGCGCAGGACGCTCGAGTTGATCCAGCCCGACACGCCCGCCGGGCAGTGGCGCGCCTTGACGACAGTCACGCACGAGTACGAGCGGCAACAGCCCTTCGAGTTGCGGTCGATCGTCTCCAGCGGGCACTTCGGCGACGGGTTGTAGAGCGTGCACTTGAAGCAGTGGCGGCGCACCATGTCGCCGGGGACGAGCCAGAAGATCGTGGTGCTGTCTGCCTGGTACTTGAGGTTGTAGCGCTCGTGCGAGAGGTCGCTGATGAGCGGGTGATCGTCGATGTTCTCCTGGATGCCGACCTGCATGGTGCGGGGGTCGCGGCAGGTGCCCACCGGCGCGCTGCCGCCGTTGCACTTGAAGCCGGGATCGTCGGGGTAGGCGCCCTTGCGGCACTCGGTCTTGAAGCGCGAGTTCGCGTCGTCGCCACGGCAGTCGAAGTCCAGGTCCGCCGGGCCGCAGAGCACGCGCTCGTAATCGAGGAAGCGCTCCGCGTACTCGACGCCGTCGACCGACGCAGCGAACCAGCCGCCCTTGTTCAGAGTCCCCGAGTCCCGCTTGGAGCTGTAGCCCCAGATGAAGCCTCGGCCGGCACCCCTGCCCGTGCGCATCGGCGGCGCCGGGCAGTCGTTTTTCACTCCGCCGGTCCTGTCGCTCTGGCGCCTGCTCTGGCGCCCGAACACGCGGCCAACGGGGACGACGATCGGATCGCCGTTCTTGTAGACGATCGGCGCATCGGGCTCGGGGCCCTTGCGCATGGCGAGTCCCTCGACGCCCTTGGGCAGGAACTCGGCGGGCTCGGAGCGCACGACCCGCCACGGCTCGTAGCAGACGTGAATCCTTCCGCGGCCCACGGCACACTGGCTCGGCACGCCGCTGGGCAGTGGCTTGGTCTGGGCGCCGTCGTCCGATCCGCCACAGCCGATCAGCGCGATTCCGGCGCCGCCCACCGCGGCCTCGGCGATCAGTGCGCGGCGCGTCATCGCGCCCGAGGCGAGGCGATCGCCCGCCTGGCGCACGAGATCGTCGAACCTCACCGCTGCTCCCCCACGCCGTCGACGTGCACGATGTCGAGTGCCGGTGCATCATCGACGCCCCAGGCCGGCGCCGCGCGCCCCCAATCGGTCTCGCGCATCGAGTCCGGACCGGCAATCAGGACGGCCCCGGCCGCGATGTCCGCCGCCTCGCGCAGGTGCTCGATGGCGTCGGGAGCGCCGACAGCCGCGACCACTCCCTCGCGTGCGATCGCGACGAGCGCGGGCAGTCCGTCGGGTACGAGCTCCTGCGGGACGTCTGCGAGCACCACGGACACGAGGCGGCGCCCCGCGCGCGCCGCGACATGCCTCGCCGCCGCGCCACGCTCCAGCGCAATCACGCTCACGACCGCCACGTCGGGGCGCTCCCGCGTGACGGCCTCGAGCGCCTCCTCGATGTCAGCACACCCCGAGCAGCCTGGAGCGTGCACGACCATCAGCGCCGGGCGCTCCTGCTCGCCGCCGACGACGACCGTTGCTCCCCCCGCGCCCAGCGCCGCCAGCTCGACGGGCTCGACCGGGTCATAGAGCTGCGGACCCGCGGACGGCGCGGCAGCCGCCGCGGCGCTCCCGCCGTCCAGCCGAGCGCGTAGCTCGCCGACCTGTCGCAGCAGCGTCACGGCGCACGCCGTCAACAGGGCGATCACGACCCACGCGAACGCGAGCGAGACGACCCAGACCGTGCTCATCGACTTTCGGCTCGCCTGACGGGCGCGAGCGCGCCGGCGAGACGCCAGGCACAGGCGGCACCCAGCGCCACCGTCGTCGCCGCCACGAGCTCGGCGAGCGGATGTGACCACGCGGCGCCGCCGTGGGGTGCGAGCACGAGCGCTCCGGCGAGCGCGCTCAGGGCCGCGTTGCGCACGAGCCCGGCGGCGGGGTCGCTCGCGCCGGAGCCCAAGCAGTTGCAGGATGCCTTTCGCGGCTGGGCACGCAACCGCACGAGCGCCCACGAGAACGCAACGAGCACCGCGAGCGCGAGCAGCGCGACCGCCCGCGGCTGCACCCCGGCGATCAGCGCCGCGGCGAGGGCGAGCTCGCCGACGGGCACCGCGAAAGTCAGCGATCGCGCCGCGGTGTGGCCGACGACGGCGACGAGGACCTGCTCGAAGGGCACCCGATCGCGCAGCTTCGCGACGGCGGCGAGGACGAATGTCGTCGCGAGCACGAGCATCAGCGCCTGGGACATGGGCGCACAGGCTACAGAGGCGAGTTGGCCGCCGCGGCGAGTACCGTTCGCGCGCGATGAAGCGTCTGCGCGCGCTGCGAGACCCCTGGATCCTCGGGCTGCTTTCGGTGCTCGCGCTCGCGCTCGGGCTGCGGCTGTGGGGCATCCGCTACGGCCTGCCGGTGGCCTACAACCTCGACGAGCGCTCGCACTTCGTGCCGCGCGCGGTCGAGTTCTTCGCGAGCGGCTCGATCGACGCCGACTACCAGCTCAACCCGTCCGGCCTGATCGAATGGATAGCCGGGGCGCTGGCGATCGTCCACCGCTCGAGACAAGGCGTCGTCAACACGTGGAACACCGACCCCGCCGAGATATGGACGGTCGCGCGACTGGCCAGCGCGCTGCTCGCGACCGCCGCCGTGGGCTTCATCTATGCGGCCGGCGCGCGGCTGCTGGACCGCCGCGCGGGACTGATCGCGGCGGCGCTGCTGGCAACGTGCTTCCTGCCGGTGCACTACGGCCACCTCGCGCTCAACGACGCGCCCTCGCTGGCGCCGAGCGCGCTCGCGCTGTTCGCGATCGCCGGCGTGCTGCGCTTCGGCCGCGCGCGCGACTACGCGCTGGCGGGCTTGATGCTCGGTTTCGCGATCGGCTTGAAGTACAACGCCGGCTACCTGCTCCTGGCGCTGCTCACCGCCAGCGCGCTGCGTGCCAGCGGCCGCTTCGGCGAGCTCGGCGGCGAGGGCCGCTGGAAGGTCGGGCCGGCACTGACCGGCCTCGCGCTCGCGGGCATCGCGCTGCTCGCCGGCTTCCTGATCGCCGACCCCTACGCACTGCTTGACTTCGGGCGCTTCCGCGAAGACCTGGAGCACCTGTCCAACTACACGCAGGGCTCGCTGCTGCTCGGCGAGACGCAGCGCAGCGGGTACCTCTACTACCTGTGGAGCATCGGCTGGGGGCTGGGCGTCGTTCCGGCCGCACTGGCCGTCGCCGGCGCGGTCGTCTTGGCGCTCCGAGACCGCCTCACTGCGCTCGTCCTGCTCCCCGGACCGCTCGTCTTCTTCGCCTACGTCGGCACGCAGGAGCGTCATTTCGCGCGCTACGTCATGCCGCTGTTTCCGGTGCTCTGCCTGCTGGCCGCCGTCGGCGCGGCCTGGCTTGCGACATGGCTCGCCAGCCGCGCGGGGTGGCAGGGACGGCGGGCGGCGGTGCTCACGGCGATCGTCGCCGCGATCGCCTGCGCGCAGGGGCTCGTGTACGCGGTCCACAACGACATCGTGCTCACGCGGGAGGACACGCGCACGGCGGCGCGCGAGTGGATGGTCGACCACATTCCGCCCCGCACGCGAATTGTCGTCGAGCCGCTCGTGCCGCGCGAGTGGTACCGCGACGGCGGCCTGCCCGACTCCGACGATCCGCGTGCCGGCTTTCGCTGGACGCGCTTCGTTCGCAGCGCCGCGGACATCGAGCTGCTCGCCAAGCGCCATCCGCGCTCACGCAACGCGGCCGACTTCGCGAACTACACGTTCACGCTCTTCCCTGGCCTGTTTGACTTCTACCGTGACCGCGGCGTCTGCTGGATCGTGTCCGGCTCGGGCCAGTCGGGCCGGGCATTCAACAACCCCAAGCGCGTCCCCGAGGCGATCCGTTACTACCGCCGGCTCGACCGCGAGGCGACGCTGCGCTTCAGCGCGTCGCCGTTCGGCCCCCCCGGCTCCGGCCCCGACCATCCGTTCCAGTACGACCACACGTTCAACTACTACCCGCTGGACTACGAGCGCCCAGGGCCCGTCATGCGCGTGTACCAGTTGCGCGACTGCACCCCGCAGCGCGGCGCGGTTGCCTAGCGCTCGCGGGTCTAGGCCTTCCGTGTCCCACAGCCATCCGTGTTGTGCCTGACACCCACGGCGTGCGCGCTATGCCTCGGTCAGGCGCCCCACGTGCCACGGCCATTCGTCGTGCTCGGCGTCCAGCCAGCGCTGGGCGTCGGTGCGCCCGAGCTCGATCAGCTCATCCATGAACTCCTCGCCCAGGAACAGATAGCTATACAGCTCGCCATGCATCGGGTTGCGCGCCGCGTCGGTGATGCGCCCCAGCAGCGCCAGGTTGGGAGCGCGCAGCATGGCCCAGACGCTCTTGTAGCGGCGCTTGTAGACGTCGACGGCGATGCGGCCGATCCTCATACGGTCCGACGGGATGACGAAGATGTAGGGGATCTTGCGGCGGCGGCCCTCCTTGCCGGGGTCGACGCCCTCCTCGACCGCCTCGTTGATAGCGGTCAGCGTGGCGACGTCGCTCGTAAGCTGGTCGGCGAGCACGCTCAGCAGCGACGACGCGCCGTCGAAGAGGTCGGGCTGGGCCGTCGCCGGAAGTTTCTTGGGGACGACGGCCGAGTTCAGGCCGATCACGATCATCCGCTCGGCGCCGAACGCGATCGCCGGGTCCAGCGGCGCATTCAGCCGCACCCCGCCGTCCCCGTACCAGCCGCGGCACGACGCGGGCTCGCTGACCTCGACTGCCGGGAAGATGACCGGGATCGCCCCCGACGCGAGGACGTGGACGTTGGTGAGCCGGGCCGCCACGTAGTCGATCGCCCGCTCCTGGTTGACAGGCGGCGTTTCGCCACCCTGGTGAAAGACGATGCTGCGACCGGTCTCATACGACGTGGCGACGACGCCAACCGAGCGCAGCGGCGACGCCTCGTCGGCGACGTTGTCCGCGATGCGCCCGAACTCGATGATCCGGTTGAGGGTCTTTCGCAGCGGCGCCGTATCGAGCAGGCTCGGCACCCGTTTCACGGGAAGGCTCATGAAGGTGCCGACGAAGCGGACCAGCAGCATGAGCGCGGACGGAGAGAGCAGCGAGCGCATCGCGTCGCGGTAGCGCAGCCCGCGCCACACCTCCACGGCGCCCGCGGTCGCCTCGCTGAGCGGCAGATGCGCGTTCGCCGCCAGATAGGCGGCGTTGATCCCGCCGATGCTGGTGCCGACGATGATCTCCACCCGCTCTCCCCGCTCCTCCAAGACCGGCGCCAGCACCGACAGCGCGCCCATCTCATACGCGCCCCGTGCGCCCCCGCCCGCGAGCACGAGCGCGATCCGTCCCTTGGAGCGCTCCTGCCCAGCTATGGCTTGGTCGTCTGTTGCGACGACGGCTCCCCTCTGTGAACGCGAATGGCTTGACGACTGCCCGTTGGCAGCCTAGCGGCTCGAGCGCCTGGTGGCCATCGGCTTCGCCGCCCCCAGCCCGCCATGTCTCTCGGCCTGCCATGAGCACCGGGTGGACAGGACACAAGCACGAGGCCCGCGAAGCAGTACCGCCCCACGCCCGTGTCAGTATGTCGAGCATGGCCGAGACACCTGCGGATCCCGCCGACGCGCCTCCGCCGTGCCTCCCTCGCCCCTCGGATCCGTCCGACCTGGGGTTCGTGCGCAGGCCGATGGTGCGCTGGTTCGATCCGCACCAACTCGTCGACACGGCCGTCCGGGCGCAGCTCTCAGGCATGTTCAGCTCCTACGCCGACAACCGGGAGCTGCAGGCGCGGGAGCCGGCCGAGGTCCCGGATCGCTCCGGGCAGGCCGATCTGTGGCTCGACTACGTGGCCGACCTCGGCGACGGGTGGAACTCGACCTACACCATGGCCAGGCTCCTGGCCACCGAAGGGCTCACGCTCGACTCGGCCGGCGAGACCCACTCCACCGAGCGGGGGCGGATCCTCGTCATGGGGGGCGACGCGGTGTACCCGGTTCCCAAGGCCGTAGAGTACGAGAACCGCATGCTCGGCCCGTACCGGGCGGCGCTCCCCTGCGCCCGCGCAGAAGCTCCTGAGCTGTTCGCCATTCCGGGAAGCCACGACTGGTATGACGGGCTGGTCAACTTCACGAGCATCTTTTGTCGCAACCGCTGGATCGGCGGCTGGAGAACGTGCCAGCGGCGCAGCTACTTCGCGCTCAAGTTGCCCAACGGCTGGTGGCTGTGGGGCATCGACATCCAGTTCGGTGCCTCCATCGACGAAGTCCAACTGCAGTACTTCGCCGACGTCGCCGCCGACCAGGTGCAGCCCGGGGACCGCGTGATCGTGTGCATGTCCAAGGAGGTCGAGAGCGGCAGGAAAGAGGGCGAGGTCCATTCCGACCGCGACATCGAGTACCTCGAGCGCGAGATCATCCAGCCGAGCGGCGCCCAGTTGTTGCTGTACCTCAAGAGCGGCAAGCACTACTACTCGCGTTACGAGCAGGAGGACGGGCCGCGTCACCACATCGAGTCGGGCGGCGGCGGCGCGTTCCTGCACCCCACCCACAACCTGCCCGAGCGCGCCGACCTCCCCGGAGCCGACGGAGCCACCGCCTACCGCAGATCCGGGACCTATCCATCGGCTGCCGCGTCGAAGCGGCTGCGGAAGCGGATCTGGCTGATGCCTGCCTTCAACCTTCCGCTTGCCGCGGTGTTCGGCACCGTCCAAGTGCTGTTGGCGTTCATGATGGGGCTGCATCTGGACGACCGCCACGTGTCGCTCGGCGTCGGCGACCTGCTTCGGGCGATGTGGGAGAGCCCGACGGCCTTTCTGCTCAGCCTGCTCGTGTTGGCTTCCCTGGTCGGGATGGTGCGCTTCGCCCACGACGCCAGCGGGATCGGCCGAGTACTGCTCGGGTTGGCCCATTCGACGCTGCAGGTCGCGAGCGTCGCCGGGGTCATGATCGCCGCCTCGCACCTGTCGACCGCCCTCGGGCCTGAGGGCGCATGGTCCTTGCTCGCCTTTCTCGGCCTCGTCTGGCTGCTGGGCGCCATCGCGGGAATGGTGGGGATGGCGGGCTACCTGTGGGCCACCAACTGCCTTGGCCTTCACGGCACCGAGGGGTACGCACCCCTGCACCACCAAGACCTCAAGCATTTTCTGCGTCTGCACATCGAGGCCGACGGTGCTCTGACGGTGTACCCGATAGGCGTCGACCGAGTCGGCCGCAAGTGGACGCTGTGCCCGGACGCGCCTGCGCATGCCCCCTGGTTCGCCCCAGATGGGTCCGAGCCCGAGCCGCATCTCATTGAACAGCCAATCAGAATCGGACAACCCGACGCTGACGCTTCGGGCCCGACCACATCATCCTCACCGGGCACTACCGCATCCGGCCGTGGCCGGCGGTGGCGCGCCGGTTCCAGCTCACCCGCGTGAGCGCGAGCTCGCACGTTGCGCGGCTACGACGAGGAGATGACTGGGACGACGAGGACGACAGTGGTCGGAGCTCTTGCGAGCTCGCACGCTAATTCGGCGCGCTGCCTGTCGGGGTGGTGCGGGCGCTTCGTCGCTGCAACAGGATGCAGGCGGCCACGACACCGCCCACGATCAGCAGCGACATGAGCGGCAGGTTGTAGCGCGGCTTGGCCACGAAGACGGCGTGCAGCAGCATCGAGTAGGCGATCAGCGCAAGGCACATCCCGACGAGCGCGGAGCGGCGCATGACCGCGACGGCAAGCATCAGCGCCAGGCAGGCGAGGACCAGGACGACGTGGTAGGCACGGGTGACGTCCGACTTGTTCGGCGACCCGGCGCGGCTTGAGAGAAACCACGTGCGCGACACCTTGGCGGCCATCATCTGTGCGAACTCGAGCGGACGCCCGAGCGCGTAGCGGCGCAGGTTCCTTCGCGTCTCGGCGCGCAACGCCTTGTCGCGCGACAGGCCGGGCCGCTGCTCGGCGACGTAGTCAAGGACGTCGGAGGCCTTCAGCTGACCGTTGGGGATATCGCGCAGCAGGGGGTCATCCGTCCGTACCCGGTCGCCGAGCTCGAACTTCATCCCCTGCGTCGTCCCGTCTCCGGGCAGGAATGTCCCGACGAAGAGCGCCGGCGCGTCTCCCTCGGTGACGGGCGTGAACTGGCCCGTGCGGTGAGAGGCGTACAACGTCCACGGGGCGAGGCCGAGCACGAAGGCGCCGAGCAGCACCGCTGCGGGCGGCAGCGCCACGCGCGCGCCGCCGCGCCGCCAGAGCGCCATGGCGGCGAGCGCGGCGACGATCATGGGCGCGAGCATGAGGTCGGTGCGCGTCAGCACGGCGGCGGCGAACAGCAGCCCGGCGAGCACCCACCAGCGCAGGCGCCCGTCGCGCAGCAGCGCCCAGGCGACGGCCAGCATCGCCCCCGCGATCATCAGCGCTCCGAGCGGCTCGGACTGCAGCGAGCCCGCCAGCGTCACGAACGGCGGATAGAACGCCACGAGCGCCGCGGCGAGCAGGCCGGCGACGGGCCCGGCGGCCACTGCCGCGATCGCGAAGCACACCGCGATCAGCAGCGTGCCGGCGAGCGCCTGCAGCCAGTAGGCCGCGGGCAGATCGCGCTCGTTGGCGAACACGCGTGAGGCCGCGAACATCGCCGGCGCGCCCGGCGGCCAATGGAAGCTGCGGTAGGTCCCCTCCGACAGCTTGAAGGCTTCGCGCGTATAGCCGCGCTCGTCGGTTGACAGCGTCGGGTCGTGCCCGGCGGCCGCACGGGCCCGCAGGCCGCCGCCGAGCAGCACGATGGCCGCGAGCGCGAGCGCGATCCAGCGTTGACGAGAGGAGAGCGGGCGCCGAAGCACGCGGGTAACTAACCCACGTACACCGAGCAGACGAACAGCCCGAGCCAGGCCGCGCCGAGCACCTGCAGCGTGCGATCACCGAGCACGACATCCTCCGGGCTGGACGCCTCGCCGCGCTCGACGAGCAGCGCGTAGCGCATCAGCGCGACGACGAACGGCCCGATCGACAGGCCCCACCACGGCACGCCGGAGTCCGACGACGGGTGCTCGAACGCCCACAGGCAGTAGGCGCCGACGGCCACCGCAGCGGACATCGTCCAGACGAAGCGCAGGTACTCCAGCGAGTACTCGGCGAGCGCCGGACGCGTCGAGGCGTCGCCGATGTGCATCAGCTCGCCGTGGCGCTTTCCGGCGACCATGAACAGCGAGCCGAAGCAGGCGACGATGAGAAACCAGCGGCTGAGCGGGATATCGGCTGCCAGGCCGCCCGCGACCGCACGAACGATGAAGCCCGAGGCGACGACGGCGATGTCGAACACCGGCAGGTCCTTGAGCCAATAGGTGTAGGCGGTCGTCACGACCTTGTAGGCAGCGACCGTGACGCCGAGCTGCCAGTTGACCAGGAACGCGACCACGAGGCCGCCCGCGAGCAGCACCGAAGAGGTCACGACGGCGAGGCGGATGCCGACGACGCCCGCGGCCACCGGCCGGTGTCGCTTGGTGGGATGCACGCGGTCCTGCGCGATGTCGCCGACGTCGTTGAGCAGATACGTCGCGGCCGAGACGAGGCAGAAGGCAACGAAGGCCAGCGAGACGTCGGCGAGCACGGATCCCTCGTCGAGCACCCCGCCGGCGATCGGCGCCGCAAACACGAGCAGGTTCTTGACGAACTGCTTGGGCCGCATCGAGCGTACGAGCCCGCGCAGCACCGTCGCGGGGCGCTGCGGTCCAGGCCGGTCGGGCGGCGGGGAGTCCGCGACGTCGGTGGCGATCGCGCTCACGGTTTCACATTCTCGTGCACCGACCAGCGTTTGGAGCACGCGACCGTCCGCGCGGGCACCCTGACGGCGATCTTCACGCGACCTCGAGGTCCGCCACCGGACGCCGCGCGCCCTGAAACGTCCACCAACGGTTGCCCAGATAGCTGACCGGGGTGGCGATCACGACCGCCAGCGCCTCGGCTCCGAACTCGGGCAGGCCGCCGCTCTCGACGAGCACGTGCACCGCGATGACGTTCGTCAGCGTCGCCAGCGCGGACACCGTGGCGAAGCGGATCGCCTGCGCGCCCATCGGCCCGGTGTGCGCCCTGAACGTCCAGCGCCGGTTGACGAAGAAGTTGGCGGCGAACGAGATCGCGTTGCCGAGCGCGGCGCTGAGCCGGTAGTCGATCCCCAGCGGTCCGTGGAAGAGCGCGAACAGCGCGAGCGCGAAGGCGTAGCCCGCGCAGCCGACGCAGATGAACCTGACGACCCGCGTCAGCTCCTCGCGCCGTGCGGTGGGCACGGCCGGGGGGCCGGGCACCTAGCGACCCTCGGTGACCGCGAGCAGCGAAGCTTCGCCGGCGAGCGTCTGGCTCGTGGCGGCGCTGATATGGACCGGCACGATCTCGCCCGGCTGCGCGAGGCCCTCGAAGTTGACCGTCTTGTTGTGGCGCGAGCGCCCGCGCAGCCTTGAGGCGTCGGTGCGCGAGGAGCCCTCGACGAGCACGTCGAGCGTGCGACCGACGAAGCGCTGGGCGCGCTGCGCGGCGCGGCGCTGAACGACCTCGACGAGGCGCTGCATCCGCTGCACCTTCACCTCGTGCGCGACGAGCCCGTCGGTCAGCGCGCCGGCCTCGGTGCCGCGGCGCGGGGAGAAGACGAACGTGAACGCGCCGTCGTAGCCGACCTGCTCGCAGACCTCCAGCGTCTGGGCGAAGTCAGCCTCGGTCTCGCCGGGGAAGCCGACGATGATGTCGGTCGTGATCGCGGCGTCGGGCACGTGCTCGCGGATCAGCGCGACGCGGTCGAGGTAGCGCTCGCGCGTGTACGTGCGCCGCATCGCCTTGAGGATCTGCGAGGAGCCGGCCTGCAGCGGCAGGTGGATGTGCTCGCAGACGGAGGCGAGCTCGGCGTGCGCGCGGATCACGTCCTCGCGCATGTCCTTCGGATGCGGGCTGGTGTAGCGGATGCGCTCGATCCCGTCGATGCCGTCCAGGCGCCCCAGCAGCTCGGCGAAGCTGATCGGTCCCCGCCCACCCGCCCGCGCACCGCGCAGGTCGCGCCCGTAGGAGTTGACGTTCTGGCCCAGCAGCG
>Ga0183260_10002921_pt1 | contig 13930 bp, 13 predicted proteins | sample AntDrymUQ4972206_2_FD_129768 | JGI IMG/M metagenome (GOLD analysis project Ga0183260, IMG submission 129768) | Polar desert sand microbial communities from Dry Valleys, Antarctica - metaG UQ497 (22.06) (version 2) (version 2) | ecosystem: Environmental > Terrestrial > Soil > Desert | place... | reverse complement strand
TCAGGCCGCGCAGTCGCGGCAGATCGGCAACCCATCCTTCTCGCCGGCGCGTTGGCTGCGATGGTGGACCAGGAAACATGTTGCGCAGGTGAACTCGTCCTCCTGCCGGGGCAGCACCTGCACCGACAGCTCCTCGTGGGACAGATCCGCACCAGGCAGCTCGAATGCCTCGGCGGCCTCGGCCTCGTCCTCGTCGACCTTGCCCGAGTTCTTGTCGTGCCGACGGGCCTTGAGCTCCTCGATGCTGTCCTCGGACTGCTCTTCCTCGGTCTTGCGAGGAGCGTCGTAATCGGTTGCCATGAAATCCCCTCCGCGAGACACCAGTCTCGCGATCTGACTCGCGATGCCGCCAGTCGTGTGTTGCTGTCCGAGGGCGCAGATTGTGCCTCATGATGCCTTGTTCGATCACATCCACTCGGTGATCGCCCCTGCGATGTCGGACACATCCGGGGCGCTGTCCACAACGCCGGGCCATGCCGGTGCATTCCGCCGTGCCGCAACGTTGTGAACGTCGGCACGTACTTCCAATGGCTGAGGGTCACTTCCAATGGGTTCGACCCCGTTGGAAGTGCCCGCATACCACGTGAACGTGGTACCGGGCCACCCACCCGGCAGGACGTTGCTCAAGGAGTAGGCATCTGCGATCGGATCAGGGCGTCGAACGCCCGGTCCGGGAGTACGCGACGGCTGGCGAGGAGCGCATGCGCAACCGGACCCACGACATAGCGCGCCCGCGGGCGCGGCGCTGCTGCGGCCTTGACGATCACCGTGGCCACCCTGGCGGGCGACGACGCCAGGCTGGTACGCCGGCCGTTGTACGCCGACGCCAGACGCTGACCCAGCTGCTGCTTGAACGGTGCGTACGGCCCGTGATCGTCGCTCAGCCCGGTGCGCATCGTGTCCACCGTCGTGGCACCGAACTCGGTCAGCACCGGTCCGGGTTCGACCAGCACCACCTGGACACCGAACCCAGCGACCTCCAGGCGCAGCGCATCGCTGATCGCCTCGACCGCGTGCTTGGACGCGTGGTAGAACCCGCCACCGGGGAAGGTGAAGCGTCCGCCCATCGAGGAGATGTTGATGATCCGCCCGCTGCTGTGCGCCCGCATGTCCGGCAGCACCAGTTGGATGAGCCGCACCAGTCCGAAGACGTTCGTCTCGAACTGCCGGCGGACATCGGCCATGCTCGCCTCCTCGATGGGCACCTGCAGGCCGTAACCCGCGTTGTTGACCAAGACATCGATCCGACCGTGGCTGCGCTTCACCGCCGCGACCGCCCCCACCCGACTGTCCTCGTCGCTGACGTCGAGCGGCAGCGTTGACACGCCATCCGCGATCACATCCGCCAGCGTCTCGGGACGGCGCGCCGTCGCGATCACCCGCCACCCGGCTGCGGCGAACCGTTCGACCGACGCTCGGCCGATCCCGGTCGAGCACCCGGTGATCATCACGGTTGGGGCACCATCTCGCGCAGCAGTCGCTCTCACGGGGGCACCTTAGAACCCGCAGGCTGTCACAGCGCTCTGAAACGTCTCGAGCAGCGCGGGTGCGCAGGCGATGACGAGGCGTTCTGACGGCTCCCCACCCTCTGCACCGGTGACGACGGCACCTGCCTCTTGAGCGATCAGGCCTCCGGCGGCCAGGTCCCACGGCTGCAGTCCTTGTTCGACGTACGCGTCGACACGACCGGCCGCCACGTTGCACAGGTCCAGTGATGCGGCACCGATCCGGCGGATGTCACGGACCAGGGGCAGCAGTCGGGCAACCGCGGTCGCCTGGCGGGTACGTCGCTCGACGTCGTAGCCGAAGCCGGTGGCGACGAGGCACTGGGACAGCTCTGGCGGCTCCGGTACGACGAGCACCTCGGCGGGCGCGTCCACCGCGCGGCGGAACCAGGCACCGGCATCTTCGGCCGCGCTGAACTCCGCGCCGGACACCACGTCGAGGACAACCCCGGCCCGGCACCTTCCCCCGACTTCCACTCCCACCGACACCGCGTAGGCAGGGATGCCGTAGACGAAGTTGACCGTCCCGTCAATCGGGTCGAGCACCCAGCGGACACCGCTCGACCCCGGCTCGACGCCCCCCTCCTCGCCCAGGAACCCGTCGTCAGGCCGGGCGGCGCTGATGACGTCACGGATGAGCCGCTCGGCGGCGGTGTCGACCGCGGTTACGGCGTCGGTGGGGCTCGACTTCGTTGCCGTCACAGCAACGCGGCCGGCGGAGCGGCGGTCGCGGATGAGGGCTGCGGCGTGGCGAGCTGCGGTCAGCGCGAGGGCGCTCAGGCCCGGCAGGTCGACTGTCACGGCATCGGGCTCGCACCCACAGCGGGGGCGTCCACGCCGCACAGGGCCGATCGGCAGGGGTCGCGAGGGTTGCGGCAGCAGTCGGGTGGGCAGCGGTCCCAGCTGGCCGGCAGCGTCCCGGTCACCGCCCGGTCGATGGCAGTCTCGCCACGTTCGACCGCCGACCGCTCGAGCAACAGGTCACGGACCATCGCGACGAAATGAGCATCCACCCCGGGCGTGGCCGCGCGGGCGAAACCCATGCCGAGCTCCTGCGCCGTCGTCGCCGCCTCGGTGTCGAGGTCGAAGATGACCTCCATGTGGTCGGAGACGAAACCGACCGGCACCAACACCGCGGCCGGGGTGCCGGAGGCATGCAGCTGCCGGAGGCGGTCGTTGACGTCCGGCTCCAGCCACGGCACCCGCGGGGGACCCGACCGTGAGCAGAAGACGAGGTCGTGCCCGCGCGCTCGACCCGTGGCCGAGGCGACCGCCGCGGCCACGGTCGCCGCTACATCGTGGTGTTGTCGGACGTACGCCCCCCCGCCCCCGGTAAGCCCGCCGCTCGCTTCGTTCATCGCTGCCGGGATGGAGTGGGTGACGAACAACAGGTGCGCCTCGTCCTGATGCTCTGGCAACAGGGTGGCCAGCGCCCGTGCGGTGGCGTCGGTGAACGGGGCCACGAAGCCGGGGTGGTTGAAGTAGTGCCGCAGCCGATCGAGCTGCGGCACGCCCGGCAGACCGGCGACCGCAGCGAAGAGATCCTCCCGGTACTGACGGCATCCGGAGTACGACGAGTACGCGCTGGTCAGGAAGCACGCCGCCCGCTGGACGCCATCGGCCGCCATCGTGGCCACCGTGTCCTGGAGGTACGGTCCCCAATTGCGGTTCCCCCAGTAGACCGGCAGCGGAAGCCCGGCCGCAGCGAGGTCGTCGCGGACCGCGGCCGCCAACGCACGACACTGGTCGTTGATCGGAGAACGACCGCCGAATGCCTGGTAATGCGTGGCAACCTCCGCAAGCCGGTCCGGTGGCACTCCCCTGCCGCGGGTGACGTTCTCGAGGAACGGCAACACGTCCTCATGACCTTCGGGGCCGCCGAACGACACCAACAGCAGAGCGTCGTACGGCGCCACTGACGGCGCGCTCTTGCCTGCTGACCGGCTCGCGGACATGGGCAGTCCTGTCTGTCTGGCTCGCTAGGCTCGCAGCCGTGCTCGATCCGTACCGCCGCATCTTGAGGCTACCGGGAGCACTGGCCTTCAGCTCTGCGGGCCTGATCGCGCGCCTTCCCATCTCGATGCTCAGCCTCGGCATCGTGATCTTGGTTTCGACGCGTACCGGCTCGTACGGCCTGGCCGGGTCGATCTCGGCGGCCGAAGTGATCGCCGCCGCTGTGGTCTCGCCGCTGCAGAGCCGACTGACGGACCGCTTCGGCCAGGCCCGAGTGATGCCGGCGACGGCTGGTGTCTTCGCCGTCGGCGTCTTCGCCCTCGTCGTCTCCGTGGAGAGCGGCTGGTCGTCGCCACTGCCGCACCTGTGCGCGGTGGTCAGCGGAGCTGCGTTCCCCCCGATCGGGGCCAACATCCGGGCCCGATGGCGCGCCATCGTGACCGAGCGCCGGATGCTCGACACCGCGTTCGCCTTCGAAGCCGTGGTCGACGAGATGGTGTTCATCATCGGACCGGTCCTGGTGACGTTCCTCGCCACCCAGGTCGACCCGTTGGCCGGCGTGGCGAGCACCGCGGTCCTCTGCGTGGTCGGGACCCTACTGCTGTCGAGGCAACGCGTGACCCAGCCGCCGGTCGGGGGCCAAGGTCACTCCGCTGCGCTGGAGATCCCCCTCGGATGGCGGGTACTGGCGCCGCTGGTCCTCGCGGCGATCGGTCTCGGCAGCCTGTTCGGCAGCACGGAGGTGGTCACCGTCGCCTTCGCCGCCGAGGCCGGCAATGCCAGCGACGCCGGCTGGCTGCTCGCGCTGTGGGCCGCTGGGAGCCTGCTGGCCGGCATCATCACCGGAGCGGTGACACTCGAGCGGGGCCCGCTCCACCGGCTACGCCTCGGATCGCTAGCTCTCACCATTGTCATGGCACCGTTGACGTGGGCGCCGAGCGTGCTGTGGGTGGCGTTGCTGCTGTTCGTCGCCGGCTTCGCCATCTCACCGACCCTGGTGGCCGCGATCTCACTGGTCGAGCAGTGCGTGCCGGCCGCTCGGCTGACCGAGGGGATCACCTGGGTGACGTCGGGCTTGGCGACCGGCATCGCGCCCGGAGCGGCAATCAGCGGCGTCGTCGTCGACGCCACGAGCCCCTCGGTGGCTTTTGCAGTGCCAGTCGTCTCCGGGGCGTTCACCGTGGCGGTGGCCTGGGCGATGCGCGTCCCGGTGAGCCCTCCCCCCCGATACGAGCCAACACCCGCTCCATCAGGGTGAGCGACACCGGCGCGTTGCGTTGGCGAGCGAAGGCGTGCCGACAAGACTGGGCAGGACCGTTCCGATCCGTAGGAACGGCGCATCGGGAGGCAACACATGCGCGACCTGCGTCTCGTGGGAATGAGCGAGGACCGCCGTTATCTGGTTCTGCGCAACGAGACCGGAGAGCACTTCCGCGTCCCGGCTGACGAACGTTTAGGCGTCGTGGTTCGAGGAGATCGGCCCCGACTCGGACAGGTGGAGATTGCAATGGACAGCGCCTTGCGGCCGCGAGACATCCAAGCCCGGATCCGTGCCGGCGACTCTCCGGAGGCGGTCGCCGCTGTCGCCAAGATGCCGCTCGACAAGGTCATGGTGTACGCCGTCCCGGTCCTCGCCGAACGCGAGCACATGTGCGGCCGAGCGCAACGGGCGACGATTCGGCGCAAGCACACGTCAGGTCCGACGAGGCTGCTCGGCGACGCGGTCGACGAGCAGTTGCGCGCCGTGGGGATCGACCCGTACCAAGTGGCATGGGACTCCTGGAGACGGGAGGATGGTCGATGGGCAATCCAGGTGACGGCCGACGCCGGACCAACCGGCACGTACGTTTTCGACGTACCGGGTCTCTATGTCGTCGCCGCCGACGACGGTGCCCGGGCACTGATCGCCGACACACCACCCGCGAACGACCCAACGGAGATGGCCATTGCGTCCGCGGTTGCCGAGGCGCAGTTCAGCGGTGCGCCAAGTGGGGCGGTAACCGCCGCCGAGCCCACGGAGCCTAGCGTCACCTCGATCCAAGCCGCCCGCTCATTGCGCGAAACCATCGACGAGGCGCCACCTCCTCCCGAGATTCGAGCACAGGCTCGGGCTGTAGGCGACGACGACCTGGACGCCCTGGCACGCGCCACGTCAACCGAGCAGAACGCGTCACCCGCCAGCGGGCTGAGTCGACGCCGACGTCGCCCCAGCGTCCCGAGCTGGGACGAGATCATGCTCGGTGGCGGCAAACCGCCTCGCGAGTAGTCGTCACCGCAGCGGTAGTCCGACGACGAACTCCTGCTCGATCTAGGCGGCCGCGCCGGACGGCCGCAGGCGCACCACGAGTGCTATCGCGCCGCCGAGGTTACCGCGGAGCGCCGCCGCACCGAGCGCTCCAGCTCGTCCGGATGACGACCGCGCAGGGCGTAGGAGTCGACGGACAACAGCGTGCTGAGATCGTTGAGCACCAGCTACGGGACGACGACCGGTGGGGCACAACTTGGCTTTTCGACGCCGGTTGCGGCCGCATTGGGCCGCGATATCTGGTGCTACTGCTCGCGCTATTCGTCGGGGATGAAGTCGACGGACTCGAGCATCGCCTGGAGCGTGCGCCAGTCGGACTTGGAGCAGTCGGTGTCGCACTGGGCGTTGACGACTACGCGTTCACCGTCGACATCGAGAATCCACCACCGACCCATGAACCCTTCCACCCATCCCCACGAATCCTGCCCACTTGAGAAGAGCCGGACTATGTCGTTCACACAGGTGCTGGCGTCGACCTCGATCGGGATCCGGACATCGACCCACAGCCCCTGATAGCCGTCCACGTTGATCACCTGAGGCTTGCTGACATCGAGCAGGGGCTGGCGGCGCAACGCACCGGCAAGGTCGCTCACCGTCGGCCCAACGACCCTCCCCGTGTGGTCACGGCAGGGGTGCGCGGGCAATATCGTCCCCTCGGCTGAGGCCGTCGAGACGAAGAAAATCCCCGCCCAGCCCGATCCCGAGGCGGAGCGCGTGTTCAAGAAGCTGCCGTTGACTGCCTTGACCTGGTCGGGCGTGTAGACCTCGTAGGACAATGTCGGGGTCACGCGCACCGCATACCGTCCCTGCCGCAGGATCGCCGGACCGATCTCCTGCGGCAGCTCAAAAATCGCACCCATCCCCGGCGAGTACGTGGGAGTGGTCGGCTTGGGGGTGGTGGTGACCTGGCTCGGGCTGGTCGGCCGGTTGGCCGGGCCAGGAGCGGAGCGGTCGATGTCACCGGCAATGCGCATTCCGCCGCCGATCAGCATCACGACGGTGATGAAGGCCGCGACAACGCCTGCCGCGGTGCGGCGGGTGCGGCGCCTGGCGGTCGTGACGAGGGAGTCGAAGGAGGGTGGGCGAACCTCGTTGCCCACGCTACGTAGCTGGTCAAGGTCAGACATGGTGTGGCTCCTCCCTCTCGTTGAGAAGATCGGCCAACCGGCTCCGCGCCCGAGACAGCCGAGACTTCACAGTGCCTTGTGGAATGCCGAGCTCAACGGAGATCTCGGCGGTGCCGAGATCTCCGAGATGGTGCAGCACCACGACCTGACGCTGGTCGGCGTCGAGCTGGGCCAACGCGGTGACGATCGCGACGTGCTCGGGTCCGACCTCGACCTCCGCCAGTGGGCCGGGAACAGCAGCCTGGTACTTGCGCACCACCAGGGCGTGCCGCCAGCCGGTACGCAGCCGGTTCAGCGCAACCGTCCGCACCCAGGCCTCGGGGTTGCCGACGCGGGCGAGCTGGCGCCTTTTGCGGATCGCGGTGACGAAGGCTTCCTGCACGGCGTCCTCGGCGTCGGCGAGGTCGCCGCAGATCGCGAAGAGCTGGACCACGAGCCGCCGGTACGACGCGGAGTACAACTCGTCCAGATCACCGGTGTCGCGCACGGTCCACCTCCTCGCGCCTCTGGCTACTGTCTCGCGCTACTTGGCGGACGCGAAGGTGACGGACTCGGCCATCTCGGTGAGTGTGTCGAAGTCGTCCTTGGAGCAGCCGGTGTCGCACTGGGGCCCGACCACCACCCGTTCACCGTCGACGTCGAGGATCCACCAGTGACCCACGAATCCTTGGTGCCACCCCCACGAATCCGGCCCACTCGAGAAGAGTTCAACGGTGTCATCGACGCACCCGTCGGTGACGACGTTGTCTGGGATCTTCACCTCGAGGTACAGCCCCCGATTACCGTCCAGGGCCACCGGGACAGGCTTGGTGACCTCGAGGACGGGCTGACTTCTTAATTCGCCGGCGAGATCGCTGACCGACGGGCCCACCATCCGTTTGTCGACGTGGTTAAGGCAGGGGTGCGCCGGCAACGTCGTCCCCTCGGCCGAGGCCGTCGAGACGAAGAAGATGCCGGCCCAGCCCGATCCCGAGGCAGAGCGCGAGTTCAAGAACCTGCCGTTCAACACCTTGACCCGGTCTGCTACATCGACCTCGTAGGACAATGTCGGGGTCACCCGCACCGCATACCGTCCCTGACGCAGGATCGCCCAACCATTCTCCTGCGGCAGCTCCATCACCTCACCAGCCTGAGGGGAGTACGTGGGCTTGGTCGGCTTCGACGTCGGCTCCGACGTCTCAGTTGCAATCGGCTCGGTCGAATCGCTGACACCGGTGGGCACAGCGTCGGCGGCGGTCGAGTCGGCACTGCACGCGCTCAGCACAAGAGCCATCGCCGCTAGCACGGCCGGTACGCCACGAACTGTGAGACCTCGCATCATGATGGGCTTCTCTCCGCGCAAGGACCACCGGCCCCCAAGCATGACTCGCCTTCGATCAGGGACGACTCCCTACCCACACGAAGCCTGAGACGCCGTCTCGGTTCCCCGACTACCCGAAAAGTTTTCGAGAAGCGACCACCAGGACCTGCTGTGAACAGCCTCGTGCCGATCCGCGCCTGATGACACTCCCACGGCCCGTCATAACGCGCGGATCGTGGGTGGTGTCCACAGGTAGGCGGTTAGCGGGCGACCGGGCGCTGGGTGTCGCTGATCCAGTGGCTCCATGAGCCGGGATACAGGGCCGCGTCGTAGCCGGCCACGGCGAGGGCGAGAACCTCGTGCGCGGCCGCCACTCCAGAACCGCAGTAGACGCCCACAGCGACGTCGTCACCGACGCCGAGGGCGGCGAAGCGTGCGCGCAGCTCCTCCGCGCCTAAGAACCGCCCGTCGGCGTCCACGTTGTCGACCGTCGGAACGCTCACGGCACCGGGAATGTGGCCGGCCACCGGGTCGACGGTCTCGGACTCGCCGCGGTACCGCTCCCCCGACCGGGCGTCGAGCAGCAACCCATCCGAGGCGAGGGCGGCTGCGGCGGCAGCGTCCAACACCGCCGACGAGCCAGGCCCGGCCACGAAGTCGCCTTGCGGCGGGGTGACATCGGCAGCAGACACGCTGCCACCGGCGGCGACCCAGGCGTCATATCCGCCGTCGAGCAGGAACACCCGGTCGTGCCCGTGATGGCGCAGCAACCACCACGCTCGGGCAGCTGCCAGGCCGTCGCGCTGGTCGTACACCACGACGGGAACGTGCCGGCGAACCCCGGCATGCCGCATGGCGGCCGCAAAGCGCTCCGGGTCGGGCAACGGATGCCGGCCACCGTCGCCTGCCGGGGCGGACAATTCCTTGTCCAGGTCGACGAAGACGGCACCGGGCACGTGACCGGCAGCATGGACGTCCCGCCCTGGCGGACCGTCCAGGGACCAGCGGACGTCCAGCAGCGTCACCGGCTCACTGGATACCAAGAGCTCGGCCAGCCGGCCGACAGAAACCAGGGGATTCATCGCAACGCCCCTCCCTCGAACGGCAGCACATCTGGTGACAAGGCGGCGGCCTTCGCCCGCGCGGCAGTCATCCGCCGGCGGTGATGTTGTCGGCACAGCACCTCATAGCCCATCTCGTCTCCGGCACCCTCCGCGTCCAGCATGTCGGAGTCCGTGCCGCCAACCACCATCACCTCGCCTTCGGTGACCATCTCACCCCCGACGGTTCGAGCGTTGTGGGTGGCCCGCTGCCCGCACCAGCACAGCGCCTCCACCTGCAACACCTCGGTTCGGTCGGCGAGCTCCACCAGCCGGGCAGAGCCTGCAAAGAGGCGCGTCCGAAAGTCGGTGAGCACCCCGAACGCGAAAACGTCGATCTGCAGCTCGTCGGCGATGCGGGCCAGTTGCTCCACCTGCCACGGGGTGTAGAACTGCACCTCGTCACAGACCAGGTAGTCGATACGGCCCCCTGAGGTCAACGCGTCGACCACGTAATGCCAGAAGTTGAAGTCGTCGGCGACCTCTACCGCACCGATGACCAAACCGAGCCGGCTCGACAGAGTCGCGGTGCCAGCTCGGTCATGGCTGGTGAAGATGGCACCGACCCGTCCCCGAGAGGCGTGGTTGTGATCCATCTGGAGTGCCAGGGTCGACTTGCCGCAGTCCATGGTCCCGGTGAAGAACGCCAGCTCCGCCACGAGGCATCATCCTGCCCGATCGCGCTGGCGGGCTCGGGCAGGAGTCACCGCCGCGGAGCATCCACCAGCAGCGGTACGAGCATCTCCTGAGGTGTCAGGGAACCGTGGAAACCGATCATCTTGCCCTCCACGGGGAAGAGTCGCCGCGAGAACGCGGCAAAGCCGTCGAGGCCGGCCACCAAGACGTCACCGATGCGTGGCCGCACAGCTGGTGCGACCGGTCCGAACCAGCCAGCCTCCTCGGCGGCCGCCCGGGTGAGGATCGCCGCCCGGTCGCCCAGGCGCTCCCGCCACCGCGCCGCGACGTCGCCGTCGGCCCCTGCCCGGCAGTAGACATGCCGCAGCCTGGCTTCCCCGCCAAGCAGCACGACATCGTCGAGCAGGTCCGGAAAGTCGTCAACGTCCAGCCTGCCTTCGGTCGCGATATCAACCATGCCGTGGTCGGCGGTCACCACCATGACGGAGTCCGAGGGTAGGGCCGCCCGTAACCGCAACAGCTCGTCGTCAACTTCGGCGAGCCGACGACGCCATGCCGGTCCGGTACAGCCCACGTCGTGGCCGAGATGGTCGAGCGTGGACTCGTACGCATAGGTCAGGGAGCAGTCCGCCTTCGCCACCTCTGTCACCACCGACAGGCGCTCCCACACGGTGTCCGCACCGTAGTAGACGGCGCCGCGCTGGCTGCACACCGTCAGGCCGGTTCCTTCGAACGACGCCTGGTTCACCGTGGCCACGCGGGCCCCGGCTGCACCCATCTGCTCGAACATGCTCGGATACGGCTGCCACGTCAGCGGATCCACATCGGCGGACCACTTCAGCGCGTTGAGCAAGCGGTCGGTCCCGGGGATCCGGCTCGTATAGCCCACCACGCCGTGCTGCCCGGGGGCCAACCCCGTCCCCAACGACGTCAGGCTGGTCACGGTGGTGGACGGGACCCCAGAGGTGAGCGGCTCGAGCGAGTCGAGCGAGGAGAGGTACGGCGCGACGTCGCGGGAGGAGTCCAACAGGTGCCAGCCGAGACCGTCCACGAGGACGACGACGTATCGTCGGGCCGGCGGGAGGCCGAGCGCGTCGGCGAACCCTGGCAGGCCCATCGCGCAGGCGACGCTCGGCAGCAGGTCGGACAGGGAGCGCTGCCCGTACCGAGGTAGGACCTGGTCACCCGCCACGCTCATCGACGAGCGGTGGCGGCCGAGAGGTCCCGGGCAAACGCAAGCAGCCGGTCGACAGCTCCCGCTCCATCGGCGGCGGTGCTGACCCGCAGGGAAAAGTCGTCGGCGGACACACTGCCGGTGTAGCCGTGGTCGGCTTCGCAGGAAGGGTCGCTGCACACGGCCGGCTCGAGGTCGATCCGTCCCACGGCACCCCAGCCGATGGTCACCACGGCCTCGCTCGCGGCGTCGTCGGGCAGCGCGGACCCGGCGAAGCGCTCCGGGTTGGCCACCATGCGATTGACCACGACCGAAGAAACAGTGGTCAGCGGGATGGCCTCGGTCGTGGTGGAGGTGTACGGCTCAGGCAGCAGGTCGTCCGCGGGGTGCTCGTCAGTGTGACCGACCACCAGCCGAGTCGTGGTCAGGACCACCACCGTCACGTGGCGGCGGACCTCGTCCCGGTCGAACGTCGGCTCATGGTGGACGACGAAGGATCGCACCGGCTCCGCTGCCAGCGCAGCGACGATCCCGTCGAGCACGATGTTGGGGTAGTAGCCGCTGGCCTCGACCGCATCCCTCAGGTCGGCAGACCGATCCAGGTGGGCCTCCGGGGAGGTCGGTGGACGCAACCCAGCACCTCGGTGGGAGGCGCCGCGAGAGCCGGACTCAGGCATGGCGTCAGTCTTGCACGCCGGGCGGACGGTTCATCCGGCGTACGTACCAGTCGCTGCGCGCGTCGGAAGCCACTGCAGCGGCTCCGGTGGCATGAAGGACGGTGGCGCCGCCCGCCCCCGCCAGCACCAGGTCCAGATCGAGCCGAGATACCTCCGGCAGGTCATTCTTGAGCCGCGCCACCCGCTGGACCAGGTCGGCCACGGCGGCGAGGTCCACCAGCGGCGAACCCCGGTGGCCAAACAGCAGCGGAGCTGACTTGATCTCCCGAACCATGGCATCGGCATCGGCGTCGGTCAGCGGAGGAATGCGGTACGACCGGTCGGCGAGCAGATCGCTGGGAGCACCGCAAACGCCGAAGGAGACGATCGGCCCGAACAGCGGATCCTCCAGCGACTCCACCGAGACAGGCACGCCCGGAGCGGCAGTGCGTTGCACCACAAAACCTGCCGTAGCGGCCGCGTCGACGAGATCGCTGAGCGTGCCCCATGCGGCGGCCATCTTGTCGGCGCTGTCGATGGAGCGCCGCACGTGTGCCAGGTCGGGTCGGTTTCGCAGGTGCTCCGCCGTCGCCTTCAGCACGACATTCCAGCCGAGCTGGTCAGCGCCAGCCACTGCCTCCTCGAGGGTGGCTACCTCGATGCGCTGCCACAAACCGATTCCGTATGCGTCGAGCACCTCGCGCAGCTGCCCGTACGACAACCGGGTCGTCTCAGTGCCCCCCGCCACCGCGTCTCGCACTACCTCGCGCGCGTCCCTGGGTCGGATGTCGGCCAGCTCGGCCACCTGCCCTGTCGGTCGCGCCAGCCAGGTCGAGTACGCCACCGCGTGGGCCAGTGCTCGCACCGCCACTTCCGGCGCCGAGTACAAGGGCACCGAGCCCAGATCTTCGGCGCCGGTCGCATCGGGAGCGAAGGTGGCCACGAGCGGCTTGTCGGACTCCTCGGCCACCGCTACCAGCTCGCGGGAAATGCCCGCGCCGGAGGTGGCAATCGGCCGCACGTAGATGGCGACCATCGCGTCGATCGCCGGATCGGCGACCGCATCGGCGAGTGCCCGGTGGTAGTCATCGGCAACCGCCTCGGCCCGCAGGGTGATGAGACGGCCCACCTGCAGCCCGGCCGCGGTAGCCGCGTCGACGGCCAGCAGCCCGAGTGCATCAGAGTTTCCGATCACGGCAAGACCCTGCCCCCGAGGCAGCGGCTGGCCGGCAAGGAGTTGGGCCACGTCGAGCATCTCCTCGAGGGTGTCGACCTGGACGACGCCTGCCTGCTCGAAGATCGCGTCGACGGCTGCCGGCGGCAACGGCGAGCGTCGAACTGCATGCCCCACCGGGACTCCCTGGGTCGTGCGCCCGGACTTCACGGCGACGATCGGCTTACGACGACCCACCCGGCGTGCGATCCGGGAGAACTTCCGCGGGTTGCCGATCGACTCGAGATACAGCAGCACCACCTCGGTCGCTGCGTCCTCCTCCCAATACTGCAAGAGGTCGTTACCGGACACGTCGGCACGGTTACCGGCGGAGACGAACGTCGTAAGCCCGAGCCCGCGGCGGTGCACCGAGTCGAGGATGGCTAGGCCGAGAGCGCCTGACTGACAGAAGAATCCGGCCCGGCCCCGCGACGGGAGCACCGGCGAAAGGGATGCGTTCAGCCGGATCGAGGGGTCGGTGTTGAGAATCCCCAGACAGTTGGGACCGATCAGACGCAACCCATGGCTGCGTGCCTGGCCGACCAGGTGGCGCTGACGACGTCGGCCTTCGTCGCCGATCTCGGCGAACCCCGACGACACAACGACCAACCCGTGCACACCCTTCGCTGCACAGTCGAGGACCACATCGGGCACAGCCTCCGCCGGGACGGCGACGACCGCCAGATCCACTTCGTCCGGGATCTGTTGCACCGTGGAGTACGCCGGCAGACCGGACATCGGCTCGCCGTACGGGTTGACGGCGTAAAGCCTCCCGCAGAAGTCACCGCGCAGCAGGTTCCGGATGAGCGCCTGCCCGATGGTGTCGTGCTGACGGCCGGCTCCCACCACCGCAACGCTTCGCGGATGGAGGATACGTTGCACCGACGCCGCCTCGGCCCGGTGCTCTCGTGCCTGCATGACTCCGATGGCGGTGTCGGTGGGGTCGATCGAGAACTCCAAC
>Ga0183260_10002920_pt1 | contig 13931 bp, 13 predicted proteins | sample AntDrymUQ4972206_2_FD_129768 | JGI IMG/M metagenome (GOLD analysis project Ga0183260, IMG submission 129768) | Polar desert sand microbial communities from Dry Valleys, Antarctica - metaG UQ497 (22.06) (version 2) (version 2) | ecosystem: Environmental > Terrestrial > Soil > Desert | place... | reverse complement strand
TCTTCCGAGGTCTTATCCCGGGGCGGTCATCACTGAACCAGAGCGTGCGGCCGAACAGGCGGTGGGCTTGGCTCGGAAAGTGGATTCGCTCTGCATCCATTCCGACACTGTGCGCGCCATAGAGATCGCTTCGGAGGTTAGGGCCAAACTCACCCAGTCTGGATGGGAGATAGCGGTTGCCCTTTGACTGCAGGGCCGAGCGGCTAAGCCCTTACTTTGTGAGGCTCCTCTTCGAAGGAGACATCAACCCTTCACTCACCCGATACCTGGTTGAGATATCCAAGAGGCTGGCCCAGATCGAAGACATCAAAGAGGTTACCCACGGATACAGAACCCTTCTCGTCGAAACAACCCTGCCTCCAGAAGAGGTGCGGGACTGCGTCGGCAGGATCTTGCCCCTGGAGTCTTTAGAAGAAGCGATCCAGGTACATGAGTTGGAGGTCGACTACGACGGGCCCGACCTGAAATTCGTTGCTGCGCACCTTGGATGCTCTGTCGAAGAGGTGATCATTCGCCATGCGGGGAACTACCACGTTGTCGCGCTGGGCTCTCCAGGATTCATCTATCTCTCGCTCACCCGTGAACTTACTGTTCCGCGCCTCGATACCCCGCGCCGCCGCGTGCCACCAGGAGCGGTCGGGATCGCAGGTAAGCAGACCGGCATCTATGGAAGCGAGCGCCCCGGAGGATGGAGGATCATCGGAAACTGCGCCACGTTTCCACCGATGCAGCCGGGCAACGAGGTGCGGTTCCACCCGGCATGATCAAGATCGTTCGCGCCTCGGTGGCCATGAGCATCCAAGACCTGGGGCGGCCTGGATACTCCCAGGCAGGCCACTGCAGATCAGGGGCGATGGACCGCGCATCCCATCTGGCCGCGAGCACGTTGGCTGGAGCCACAGCATCATCAGCAACGATAGAGATGGGGCCAGGACCGTGCACCATCGATGTTCTTGCACCGACGACGATAGCCTTCGCAGGGGCCCCCCGCAGAGGCGCTCCTTGGTGGACGACCCTTCAGGTATCTGCCGGGGACAGCTTCGAGATGTCAGCGTGCATCGAGGGCGTTTGGAGTTATCTGGGCTTGGCGGGCGGTGTGGCCGCACCAATGATCATGGGCAGTCGCTCAGCGTGCGTGAGAGAAGGCATCGGGCGGTGGCTCACCTCGGGAGATTCCATCCTCTCGATGGGACCAGCGACAGAACCCCAGGACCACGATCCATTGACGATGAAGGGTCCGGTGAGGGTCTATGGACAGATGGAATCATCCGTAGCTGTTGGACCACGGACGGACAGGATGGGGTACGAGCTGAAAGGAGACTTCGTTGCAGGCGGCGAGGAACTCTCGGAACCGGTCGCGCCCGGTTTCGTTCAGGCCCTTCCGTCCGGCGATGCCATCGCCCTGATGTCTGAAGCACCGACACTAGGCGGTTACCCGACATTGGGGATCGTCCATCCCGACGACCTGCGGCTCATCGCCCAAGCTACAGCCGGACAACATCTGCAATTCGTTAAGGACGAATGATGAAACCCCGGTCCGTCGCAGCCGCGGCTCTGATGATCGCCGCCATCGGACTTCTCGGATGGGGCGCTTATTCTCGCCTGAACACCTCGGCTGGTCAGATCCCCGACGTCTCTGGCACAAAACTTGAATCAAGCGCCAAGGTGGGAGCAGAGCGGCCTAAGGTCCTGTTCGAAGAGGCGAAGCGGCTCGCAGCGTCAAGAGCGAGTGAGCTTGCTAACTGGACCGGATCTGCTGCTCAACTCTCGTCCGCTCGCGACCAGCTGAACGCCAGGCCCTCCGAGTTGTTCGATGGCGGCTTCTACATCGTGGATAGACGCAGCCGGGTCGTAGCATTCGATTCGACTAACGCACCTTTAGCCCAGCAGATCCGCAAGGGAACTCACATCGATGCAGCGCTTTCAGGGCAAGTTTCCATCTCAACCGCCATGAAAGACCCGCTCCTTCGCACGGATGTTGTTGCCGCAGCGGCACCACTTAAGGATCCGAGCGGAAAAGTCACCGGCGTGCTTGTCGCCTCGATGAAGGTGGCCGGCCAGATGTCGTCGCGACTTGAAGGCCTTGGCGATGATCGATATCTGCTTGACCCCCAACTGAGAAGGATCTCCTTGGGTTCCAGTTCACCGGTGCAGATCCCTCCCTCCTTCGTAGTGCGGGCCGCGGGGCAGCCAGTAGCAGGTCCATCGCGCTGGGGAACGTTTCGAGGACCCTCAGGGTCAAGTGTTCGTATCGGCTTTGCCGAGGTCTCAGACGGATGGACGGTTCTGGCCGTTCAAGAAGTTGGGTCTTCACCGAAAGGGCCTGCAGCCAGATTGCTGCGTGAGGCCCTGCTCATGCTAGGTCTTCTGCTTGGCGCCGGGTTGATCTTGGGTGGCCTGCTCTTCCGAGCATGGCGGCGGGCTGAGGCGAAGTCCGAATCGGCGAAGAGGTCGCTGCTTGCCGTCACCGGCCACGAACTGAGGACTCCACTGTCGGTCATCCGAGGGTTCGGCCAAACCCTAGTGATGCGCTGGGACAAGATCGGCGACGAGCAGCGCCGGTCGATGGTCGACACCCTGTACCGGCAGGCCCGCAACCTTGAACACCTGATCGAGCGCCTCCTCACAGGAGCGCAGCTGGAGGCGGGCCAGCTCCCGGCCGCCTCACCCCGATCGATGGATGTAGCACCACCGATACTGGCGGCGGTCCAGCATCAGCGGGCTATGTCTCCCGTGCACGACTTCGAGACCGAGATCACCGAGCCTCTCGAAGCACTTGCTGACTCGAAGGCCATCGAGCGGGTCATGACCCATCTTCTGGAAAATGCGGTCAGGTTCTCCCCATCAGGCGGGACAGTCTGGGTAAGGGCCAGGACAACCACGAAGGGTGTCGAAATCTCGGTCGAGGACGAAGGGGTTGGCCTGCCATCCGACATCAAGTCGATCTTCAACAAGTTCTCTCAGAGTGAGGACGTGGATACCCGTATCCACGAGGAGGGGGGCCTTGGCCTTGGCCTCTTCATCACCCGCTCACACGTGGAGGGCCTTGGGGGGACGATCCGGGCAGAAAGACGCAAACCGGCCGGGGCTAGGTTCACGGTGACTCTGAAGAAGTAGCCCAAAGTGGACATGACTAGTCCGTTCTCCCCTATAGATAGTCCTTCAGGACTATTGAGCGCTCTTCGTGGCCAGCCGAATACTCCTTTATACGAAATCAAAGGGAGGACTCCGGATGACCAAGCAGCGAGCGGCAAGAGGATTAGTGATGGTGGCGGTCTGTTCACTGGCAGTGGCACCGGGCATGGCCGCGATGGGGGCAACCCAGGACGTGGTTGTGAGCGCCGCTATCGTGGACACTACGGGTGTGAGCTACCGAACACTCACGGCGGCCAATGTGGTCCTGGCCCTGGCGGCCAACTCAACAACCCCGGTGCTTACCGGAACCATGGCCCCCTCGGTGTCCGAACTCCTGATGACAGGGTCCAACCCATGGTCGGTCGGAGTGAAGCTTTCCAACGACTTCACAAGAGTGGGGGGATCCGAAACGCTCGACGGCACGGCCCTCGTGCTAACCCCGGGAGCTCCAACCATCGTCCAGCTGGCCTCGGGGATCTCGAATGACACGAGTGCTACAACAGCTGGAAACCTCGACTCCGCAGGCTCTGGAGTGACGATCATGAAGATCATCGGTCAGAACACGGCGGCTCACTACACCGGCAGCTACACCAGCAGTGGCTCCCTTGCCCTTACGGTCCCAAGCGGTCAGGTTGGTGGTACCTATACTGCAACGATGACGGTGACGCTGACCTACTGACGAGGCACCTGCTGCAAAGACAAAGGTCCTGCATAAAGATCGCCGCCCTCGTGGCGGCGATCTTGTTGTTGCCTGCCCGCGGTGCTATGGGCCAGGCCGATGAGGTGCCCTCGGCAAGCGTCAAGCCTGAAGACGCAGACGGGAACGACCCCAACGGCGGTCAGTGGTTCGTCATGACGCTCGCCCCCGGGCAAACCGGCCGGGCCGCGGCGCTGATCTCAAATCCTGCCAAGGTCCCCCAGAAGTTCACGCTCTCACTAAGGGACGTGACCTTCAAGAAGGACGGGACTTACTCGGTCAACGAAGGGCCGCCCAAAGACGTAGCGGCTTGGGGACGGTTCCTTCAGCCGGAGGTTCGGGTCGAATCCGGCCAGACCGTAAGGGCCGAGTTCGAGATCACTCCCCCACCGGGGGCGGAACCGGGTGACCACGTCGGAGCCATCCTCGTCACGTCTGAGCCTGAGGGGACAACCGTTGCCATCATCAAGCAGGTTGCTGTTCGCCTTTACGTCACCGTTCCCGGAGACACCACCCGCGCATTCGAGATCGACCGCATCGAAAGCATCCAGGAACCCGGATTCTTCATGTTCAAAGGAACCCTTTCGGTCACGGTCACCCTTAAGAACACCGGACGCGTAAGGGTGCATCCGAAGACCACGGTGAGAGGCACCCCAGCAAAGGGGCCCGACACCCTGTTGTCGCGCGCCTTCGAGAAATACCTCGCAGAAGTGAAGATCCCTTGGTATGGGATGTGGGTTCGCCTGCCCGTGCAGGCGACGGCAGAGGGGGGGCTTATCCGAAAGGCATCGAAGACCGTTTTCGTCTTTCCCTGGGGACTGGTCCTTGCGCTCCTTGGCCTGGCGGCGAGCGTGTTCGGCATGAGGTACTGGCTCAGCAAGCGGGCCAGCCGGATGGGCGATCTGAGGGCGGACATCCGGCGACTGGAGAGCCTTGTCACTCAGAGGCCATCTGCTGCTACCGATGGCCCGCCGGCGGAAGAAGATGCTGAAGCCGAGGAGGTTGCAGCGATCCTTGCGGCTTGGAAGCGGGCACGACGAACCGGATCAACCGCGTCGATGGCACGCCTGGCTCTGGCTCTTCATGAGACGACTGCAGACGCGCTGTCCCACCTGCTGGAAGCTCTGACTGAAGCGGTCGATCCGCATAAGCAGTCCCTCGTCGAAACTAGTGCGACTTACGGAAAGGTGGCGATCCTGGCGGACTCGCATGCCTCAAAGCTGGATGCAGACACCCTCGCGCAGCTCATCAAGACAGCAGAAGTCTCTACCCCCCGGACAAAGCCAGCGAAGCCCAAGAAACCGAAACCCAAGTCACCCCGCTCCACCACAGCGAAAACGAAAACATCCAGGCGAACCTTTGCTTCACCGCCACCGGCAAAGAAGGCGGCCGGGAAGCCGAGGGCGGGCACGGCTAAGTCCAAAGCTAAGAAGTCGGCCAAAAAGCCTAGAAGGTAAGCGGCAGCCTCATCGCCATCTGGCAAGTTCCTCGCGCGCGATAACCATCTTGTGAACCTCGTCGGCCCCGTCGACGATGTGCAGCGTGCGTGCGTAGGCGTACATCGCGGCCAGCGGGAAGTCGTCGGAGACTCCGGCCCCCCCGTGCACCTGTATCGCCCTGTCGATCACCCAGGTCGCAAGCTCGGCTGCAGCTACCTTGATCGCCGAAATCTCGGTGCGGGCTGCGCCTTTGCCAACGGTATCCATCATCCAGGCGGCTTTGAGTGTGAGCAGCCGCGCTTGTTCGATACGGATGCGCGACTCGGCTATCCAATCTCTGATCACGCCCTGTTTCGATAAAGGCATTCCGAAGGCGGTTCGGCTTTGCGCTCTGCGGCACATGAGCTCAAGGGCCCTTTCCGCCATCCCGATCGCCCTCATGCAGTGATGGATGCGTCCCGGTCCAAGCCTTGCTTGTCCGATGAGGAATCCCCCACCCTGCTGGCCCAATAGGTTGTCTGTTGGCACGCGAACATCTTCGAAGCTGATCTCGCAGTGACCATGCCCCTCGTCGCGTCCAAGGACCGGAAGGCTGCGAACAACCGTCACGCCAGGGGTGTCGATCGGTATTAGCACCAGGCTGTGTTGAAGGTACTTGTCCGCCTCTGGGTTGCTTCGGCCAAGGAACAGGATGATCTTGCACCGCGGGTCCGCTGCGCCCGATGTCCACCACTTGCGTCCGTTGATGACGTACTCATCGCCGTCTTTGTCGATGATGCTCGCAAGATTGGTGGGATCCGAGCTTGCGACGTCTGGCTCGGTCATACCGAACCCAGAGCGCATCTCGCCATCAAGCAGTGGCTTCAGCCACTGCTCTTGCTGAGCCGGGGTTCCGAACTCGGCGAGTATCTCCATGTTCCCGGTGTCGGGGGCCGAGCAGTTGGTCGCTTCAGACGCGATCAAACTGCGACCCATGATCTCGGCCAAAGGAGCGTAGTCGAGGTTGCCAAGGCCGGGCCCCCAGCGCTCGTCGGTCATGAACAGGTTCCAAAGACCTCTAGAGCGGGCCTCGGTTTTCAGCTCAGACATTATCGGGGGCATGACGTGGGGGTCGTCCTGCGAAGCTGTCTGCTCCCGGTAGAGGCTCTCGCTCGGGTAGATGTGCGAATCCATGAACGCGCTCAGCGCTTCCTGCAGTTCGAGCGACCTAGGGCTGTGGTTGAAATCCATCAACGAGGTCCGCTCAAGCTAGTTTCGCTGCGTAGCCTCGGATCACCCTGAAGACGGCGTCGGTGTCCACCTTCGACATCGGCACGAGGTCGAGTTCCGCGGCTTGCGTATTCACCTCTGGGCTTAGGTATGCAGAGAAAAGAAGGATCGGTCCTGTGAACCCTTCGGCCCTCACCTTCTTGGCCACTTCGGTGCCGAGCAGTCCGGGCATCATCTGATCGAGGATAACGAGGTCGGGGTGAAACGCGGCCCTTGCTTCCAAGCCCTTTTCCCCGGATGGGGCTTCCTCAACGGTGTAGCCATCCAACTCCAGGGAGGTCCTCAGGAACTGACGGATGCCATCGTCGTCGTCGACGATCAGTATCTTCATCCCGGCAGACTAGGCAACGCCGCCGGTAACCGCAAATGGTCCTAGAAGCTTTGCCCTCCGGGCGTGATTGGGGCCGGTTCATCTGACATCGGTCCATCGTTGTTCCTGCGGTCGAGGGCCCATGAGCTTTTCGTCTGCTTCTTGGCGAGGCTCTTCATCTCGCTGGCTATCTCGATCACTTCAGCTGCGGCCTCGAACCGCCGCCACCTCGTCGTAGCGATACCGACCGACAGGGTCATCACAGGGAAGTTGCGCTCCTCGCCGCGGCGATCCTGCACAGCGATATATCCCTTGGCAAGATCCGATGGGTCATAAAGTCGCCATGCCTGCGAATCGAACTTGTCGATGATCTTTTCAGCGAGGGCCTCTGCTTCGGCCTCGGTCGCGATCACCGCGAAGTCGTCCCCCCCGATGTGCCCGACGAAAGCCGGTTTGGCGTAGTCGGAGATGACCCTGCCTGCCATCAGCAGGGCCTGATCTCCTCGAAGGAAACCGTAGTGGTCATTGAATGCTTTGAAGTTGTCGATGTCGAAGTAAAGGAACGAGAATCTCTCGCCCGAAGTCGTAGCGTTCGCAAGCTCGGTCACGATGGCTGCGTTTCCAGGGAGTCCCGTTAGCGGGTTGCGATCTCGCATGGAGCGAGTACGAGTGAGGGCCGCGTGAGCCCGTGTTACCAACTCTTCGGGATCGAATGGTTTCTTGACGTAGTCGTCTGCTCCGGCCTTGAGGCCCTGTATGACATCTGCAGTCATCGTTTTCGCCGTCACCATGATGATGGTCGTACCTGCGGTCGAAGAGTTACGGCGCAGCTGCTCGGCGACTTCGTAGCCGCTCATGTCCGACATCATCACGTCGAGCACGACGAGGTCCGGAGGATGTTGGAACGACATCTCAAGCGCTTCCTTGCCGTTGGAGGCGACGGAAGTTTCGAATCCAGCGAGGTCGAGTATTACTCGGACGAAGTCGCGAACCGCGTCCTCGTCATCTACGACAAGGACGGAGGGCTTCCAGTCAGTTCGCTGCATGTTCCCATTCGGCCCTGGCCAACTCCCAGTACCGATTGATGCCTTTCAGCACAGCCTTGGCAGCGGACGTGGGCAGGGACTCTTCAACGACGTTCGCACCCACGAAGTTGATGTCGGGTCGAGACGGATCACGGATAACGACAGCGATGATGGGGATACTCTCACCTGACCTTCGTCCCGTGAGAACCACTTGATCAAGGACTAAAGGAAGCGAAGAAAGCTGCTTCACGGCATCGATCGTTGCCCATGCCGACGACGCAGCCTCGCCGTGTTTCACGATCGGCATCTGCCCGATCGACTCCAGGCCCTTGTGAGAAAGCCGCACCCGCGTTTCATCGGCCTCTGAAAGTCGAACTGTGCTGACATCAACAAGCTTGATCCGCTCATAGGCCCTTTGCTCTCGATGAACCTGCGGACTGATACCGCGTCGCTGAAGCCAAGTGAGGAAGATGACCTTGTTCGACAAAAGCGACTCGTCATCCTCGACCTTGACGAATGTCGGACGATGCTCTTCCCAAAGTTCCCTGAGGCGCGACAGGTCGACGTGCGGAAAGGGGTCGTCCGGGCTCAAGTGAGAAGTGGGAAGGGTTGCCGTGCTGGACCGCGCTGGGCGCGTGTGTCTCCCAACTGGATCAGGTCGTCCCGCGTCAGACACAACCATTTCAAGGACTCCTTCGGAAACCTTCGAGGCCGCCGTCATAGGAAAACGGGGCATCCCCCCACTAGATGAACATCATAACGACCAGAGCAGTCAGTTACCACTTTGCGTGGGATAGCTGAGAAGCTTTTCCGGCATTTCCGGAGAGAGCCCTTTGTTACGTTTGACCGGATCGCGAATTACCGAAGCTCGGGGGGCGGGACTCGAACCCGCAACCTATTGATTAACAGTCAACCGCGCTGCCGATTGCGCCACCCCCGAATGGGATTCGCAAGAAGGATAGCATCGCCCCAACGGCGGTTGGTCGCCTGTTACGGGCTTAGGTTCGAGCGCCAGAGAAGCGGGCATAATCAGCATCAAACGACAGGAGGGTCCAGATGGCAGCTTTCAAAAGAGGGCTTTTGATCGGATTGGCAGTCGGCTATGTTCAGGGGGCAAAGGCCGGGCGCGAACGCTATGAACAGATCAACCGCACCTGGCGGCGCATCAAAACGACTCCCAGCTACCAGCGCTTATCGGAGAAGGCTTCGGCCCTCGCGGGCCTCGGCATCCAAAGAGGAAAAATCGTCGCTCTCGATGGCATCGAGAAGGCATCTGGACGGGTCAAGGACAAGTTGGTGCGGAATGGCAACGGGGCTGGCCGCAGTCAGCACCCCTCGAGAGATTTCTAACTTCCTACTCTAGATAGTCCCTCAGCTTCTGCGAGCGCGAGGGATGCCTTAGCTTGGAAAGCGTCTTCGACTCGATCTGCCTTATCCGCTCCCTCGTCACGCCGAACTCCTTGCCCACTTCTTCGAGCGTTCTCGGCGTTCCATCCTGAAGTCCGAAACGCAGTTCGATGACCTTCTTCTCGCGATCAGAGAGCGTGTGCAGAACACTGTCGAGCTGTTCCTGAAGAAGGATGAATGAAGCCGCATCCAGTGGTATTACCGCGTCTTCGTCGGGGATGAAATCTCCGAGGTGGGAGTCTTCTTCTTCTCCGATGGGAGTTTCCAGTGACACCGGTTCCTGAGAGACCTTCAAGATCTCTCGCACCTTCTCGGGTGTGATCTCCATCTGCTCGGCGATCTCTTCAGCCAGTGGCTCGCGGTTTAGGTCCTGCATCAACTGCCGCTGTATGCGCAGCAGTTTGTTGATGGTTTCGACCATGTGGACCGGGATGCGGATGGTCCTTGCCTGGTCTGCGATGGCGCGAGTGATGGCTTGGCGGATCCACCATGTTGCGTAAGTGGAGAACTTGAACCCTTTGGTGTAATCGAACTTCTCGACCGCCCTGATGAGCCCCAGGTTCCCTTCCTGGATGAGGTCAAGGAACATCATTCCCCTACCCACATATCGCTTGGCTATCGAAACGACCAGGCGAAGGTTGGCCTCAACGAGCTTGCGCTTGGCGAGGTGGCCGTCACGTTCGACGCGTCTTGCTATCTCACGCGCACGCTCGTTCGTCATCCTTTCGGTGCCCATCTCGACCCTCGAACTGCGGGCCATCTTCTCGATCCTGGCCACGTCGAACTTCGAGGGCTCTGCGAGCATCTCTTCTGACGCAAGGCCCGCCTCGATGCGCATCGCGAGGTCGACCTCTTGCTCCGCGGTTAGAAGCGGGACCTTGCCTATCTCCTTTAGATACATGCGGACGGGGTCGTTGGTGGGGGCCTTCAAGAGTTCGGTGTCGCGTCGGAAGTCTTCGATGTCCTCGCCCGTTCCCGGCTCTCTTTCGACGACTTCGATCCCCTCTTCATTCAAGAGGGTGTAAACGCCGTCAACCTGTTCTGCGGAAAGATCGAGGCTGCCGAGTGAGTCGGCGATCTCGTCGGCTGTTAGCCAGCCCTTCTCTTTGCCGCGCGCGACTAGCTCTTTAACCTGGTCGACTTGCATGTTCTTAGCCAATCGCTGCCCCTATCTGTCGTCGAACCGCCGCCGCTGTTCATCCATCCGCATCAGCTCTCGGAATGCCTCGTCATATGCCGCCGGATCCTTATCGGGATCGAGCCCATCGAGTGTAGACCGCAATACATCTATTTGCCGCAAAAGTCTGAATTCCTCTAATCGGAGGAAAACTTCTTCTTCTTCCTTTGTCACATTGGGCGACAGGGCAAGTTCGGCCGCCAGCCTCGTCGTCTCATCGTCGGCCCCATGCAGAAGGGACTCACCTTTCTGACGGCTGGTCTTGAGGACGCGAAACAGTTCGCTGTGCGCGGGCTGAGTGAAGTGTTCCTCGGTCAGCCAGTTGGTCGTTTGCTCAAGGCGTGATGGGGAGTCCATAAGGATCGCCAGAGCTTCGCGCTCTACCTTCACGTGCCCGGGTTGGCGCATCTTCGGAGCCACCCGGGTCTGCTGGCTGGAGTCGGATGCTTCCGCGATCTCGAGTTGCACCTGCTCCGGTGCGACGCCGATCCTCTTCGCAACCCAGAAGCCGTGCTCGTTGCGTGCCACGCGGTTCGGCTCCCAGGAAAGCAGGCGGGCCGCGGCTTTCACGGCTCGGGCTTTGCCTTCAGCGGTATCTAGCCGCTGGCGCTCCATCTCGCGCTCCAGCATGAAACGCATCAAGGGCACGGCCTCGTCAAGGAAAAGGCGCACTGCGTCTGCGCCTTCTGTTAGGGCAACATCTGCCGGATCCTTTCCCGCGGGAACGGGGGCGACCAGGACCTCGAGGCCGATCTTTTCGTGAAGGCCGAAGCCGCGCTCGGAGGCCACCGACCCCGCAGCATCGGCATCGAAGGCAAGCACGACCCTTTCGCAGAAACGCTTGATGACCGCGAAGTGCTCCTCGCCGAGGGCGGTCCCGCAAGTAGCAACCACTGCGGAAACGTCGCACTTTTGAAGGGCCATGACATCGGTGTAGCCCTCGGTGACCACAACGACACCCTCGGACACCATGGCCTGCCTCGCTCGGTCGAGGCCGAACAGGATCTTGGACTTTCGATAAAGAAGGGTCTCTGGGCTGTTCAGGTATTTCGGCTGATCCTCACCAAGGGTTCGAGCACCAAAGCCAACGATGTTGTTCGCAAGATCGGTGATAGGAAACATCAGGCGGCCCCGGAACCGGTCGCGGTGCTCCCCGGAGTCGCTGACATACGCGAGACCTGCTTCGACGATCTGCTTGGAGGTCATCTTCTTGGTGAGGAGGTAACGAAAGAGTGTGTCGCGGCCGGCAGGAGAGTGCCCCAGCTTCCAGTGGGCAGCGTCCTCCGGCGAGAAACCCCTTTCCTTCAGATAGGTGCGCGCTGCCTTTGCTTCGGGGGATGAAACCAGTCGTTCTTCGAAATACTCAGCAGCCAAACGGTTGGCCTCGATCAGCGCCGTCCTAGAGCCAACGGAAGAGTCCGATGAGCCCTCGTAGCGAAGCGTCATCCCGAGGCGGTCGGCCAGACGCTCAGCGGCCTCGGAGAAGGTCATGCCCTCTGCTAGTTTCAGGAAACTGAATACATCTCCGCCGCTTGAGCACCCGAAGCAGTGATAGAGCTGTTTGTCCGGATCAACCGTGAACGAGGGAGTCTTTTCCTGATGGAAACAGCAAAGCCCCTTGAAGACCCTTCCGGCCTTTTTGAGGCTCATGTGGGCCGAGATGACTTCGACGATGTCGGCGCGCTCGCGCAGTTCCTGAACATCCCCTGCTGCGATTAGGCCCTGCATCTTTCGCACCCCGAAGGTCAAGATCTGATGACGGGGGAAGTCGGTTGAGGGTACCACCGCCCCAGACGGAGAAGCCTTTACCTCAGTCCGCTCCGATAAGTCTTTGGTACTCACGAAGGGCGAACCGATCGGTCATGCCCGCGACATAATCGACGACCGCCGTTGTTGCGTCGCCTTCGTCCGCTCCGGGAACCTCGTCAGGATGCCCTGAGTAATGGCCCAGCAGAGCCCTTACAAGGGAGGTTGCCCTGTCGTGCTCGGGCTTCATCTCGGGGCGCTCATACACCCGCTCGAACATGAAACTTCGGGTGATGGCCATGGCGTCGAAGACTTCCTTTTGCATCTCGATCTTTTTGGAACCCTCGCTGGCGGAGATGAGAGAGCCGACCATGGTGTCGATCCGTCTGCTCGGGGACGCTCCGAGGACCGTCTGGGTCTCCCCCGGCAGATCCTTCGGATCCAGCACGCCCGCCCGGATCGAGTCGTCTATGTCGTGACTTATATAGGCGATGCGGTCGGCGAAGCGTGCCACCTGGGCCTCGAGAGTGTCCGGCTCGGGCATCGACCAAGTGTGGTTGAGGATCCCGTCGCGAACTTCCCAGGTGAGATTCAAGCCGCTACGTTCCCCCCTGCTTTCCAGGTGCTCAACGATGCGAAGTGATTGTTCGTTGTGTTTGAAGGGCTTTCCAAAGAACTCGTTGATGACCTTCTCGCCCAGGTGCCCGAACGGCGTGTGGCCAAGATCGTGCCCGAGACAGATCGCCTCGACTAGGTCTTCATTCAACCGAAGGGCCCTGGCGATTATCCGGGCGACCTGCGTGACTTCCAGGGTGTGAGTGAGCCGGACCCGGTAGTGGTCTCCCTCGGGGGCCATGAACACCTGGGTCTTGTGAGCGAGGCGTCTGAAGGACTTGCTGTGCAAGATCCGGTCCCGGTCACGCTGGAATGCGGTCCTATAAGGGTGGGGTTCCTCGGGAACCTTCCTGCCCCGGCTCGAGGCAGACCGCTGGGCCCCGGAGCGCAGCGTCTGTTCCTCCAGGGCCTCCATCCGCGATCGGATCTGATGGTCTTGCATGGCTTAGATGGTAGCCCCCGGGTCCGACAGGTTGTCTGGGGGCCATAGTCCCGCCACCCAAAGTGGCCAAAAAGCAGGAATAGACGAAGGTCCTGGCGAATACTCCTGTAGGAGAAGGGGCGAAATGGCCCAAAACGCTTATAGGAAGTTGGGCACGTTTACCTGATAATCTACTTAGCGGGGGAATTGATGCTCCACTCGACCACGGGAAGTGGTGACATCGTGGTGACATCCGGGTATCATCTTCGCTTCACCATCTGTTCCACCGGAGGAGTTGTTCCGAGACAGGGCCGCATTCGGGCCACCGACAGTGATCGAAAGGTAGAGATGAACCTCAAGGATAGAATCATTGCCGCGTTTTTCGCCGTAGTGCTCTTTTGGGCCTCGTCGGGCTCACCGGCCTTCGCCGCCCAAGGCACCAATATCGACACCCAGCAGTGGGCGAACGACGCCCCCGGGAACTGGCAGAACGGTAACCTCAACCCCAACAACTCTGATTATGCGGAAGGCGACGGCGTCCCTTACCGGGTGGAGATCACCAACCTCGGCCTGGGGGCACACACCCTTCAAATCTACTACGACTTCACCAAGGGCGGCGTCTACAAGTTCGACACGCTCGCCACCTACAACATCAGCGATAACCCCAGCTGTATCCCATCGGGCACCGCG
>Ga0183260_10002919_pt1 | contig 13934 bp, 11 predicted proteins | sample AntDrymUQ4972206_2_FD_129768 | JGI IMG/M metagenome (GOLD analysis project Ga0183260, IMG submission 129768) | Polar desert sand microbial communities from Dry Valleys, Antarctica - metaG UQ497 (22.06) (version 2) (version 2) | ecosystem: Environmental > Terrestrial > Soil > Desert | place... | reverse complement strand
GTCCTCGCTCACGGTGCCCTCCTGGTCGCTGCGGTCCTCCGCTGAGCTTCGGTCCTCGCTCACGGTGCCCTCCTGGTCGCTGCGGTCCTCCGCTGAGCTTCGGTCCTCGCTCACGTCCCCAAAGTAGCGACCCGGGTGCGCCGGTAGCGTCGTGGCCATGGGCGGGTGGCTGGACTTCGACGATGTCGAGCGGTGGGCGGCCGAGGCCCGGGCCCGCGACGCCGCCGACGCCCGCCTGCGTGAACGCTGGCTGCGCCGCCAGGCCGAGGACGAGGCCGTCTTCGTGGGCCTGCTCGTCGACCTGGCCGAGCGAGGTGTCGGGGTGCTGGTCACCACCTCCGGCGGCCGCCACCACGTGGGCCGTGTCGATGCCGTGGGAGCCGACTTCGCCGCCCTGGTCACCACCGGCGCCCGTACCACCCTGGTGTCGCTCGGGGCGGTGGCGGCGGTGCGGGTGGTGCGCGGACCCAAGGCGAGCCCCGCGGCCGAGACCCGTGAGGGCGGTCGCGACCGGCGGGTCACGGTGACGATGGCCGACGTGGTGGCCCACGCCGTCGGACACCGCCCCCGCCTGCAACTGTTCGCTACGTCCGCCTGCGTGAGCGGCGAGCTACGCGCCGTCGGGACCGACGTGGTGACGGTGGAGACCGACGGTGACACCCATGGCCTGGCCTACGTGAGGCTGGCGTCGGTGTCGGAGCTCTCCTTCTTGGATTCCGGGTAGAGGTGCTCGAGGGACCCCGCAGGGATGCGGGAGGCGGCGATGAACGCGTCGATCTCGCCTTCTTGGAGGCGGATCACCCGGCCGAACTTGTAAGCAGGCAACTCGGCCTCGTCGATCAAGCGGTAGAGCGTGCGCACCGTGACGCCCAGGCGGCGGGCCGCCTCACCGGTGCTCATCCAGCGAACGCCATCGTCGGCCATGGGCCTATGATAGCTCACCGATCTCTGTTCCTGTGGACTCTCATGAAGTTTCACCCGGAGTGCGGTAGCCGGCACGGACAGGGTGGGTAGCAGCACGCGGCCAGCGGTGCGGGCCCGCGGATCCGCGTGTCACGCCGAGGACCTGGCAGGATAAGACCATGCTCTCGAGGTTCGACGAGTCGAACAGAGTCGTCACCGGTGCGTTGGCCGCGATCATCGCCGTGGTCCTGATCGGCGGCATCATCGGTGCGTTCACCTCCGGCGGCGGCGAGAGTGCCGAGGAGAAGCGTCGCAAGCAGGAAGCGGCCGCCGAGCAGGCGGCCCAGGAGGAGCAGCAACGGCAGGCCGACGAGGCCGCGGGCGGGGTGGGAAGCGTGGAGGCCGACCAGAAGGCCCTTGCTCTCATCACCGCCAATCAGGAGAAGTGCCAGAACACCTTCATCCCCAACGCCAACGCCCGCGCCGAGCAGGCGCTCAACGACCTGCGGGAACAGCGCGCCGCCCTGCAGGCCATCGCCGACCAGCTCCCCCCGGGCAAGGCCAAGGACACGCTGGGGTCCCAGATCGGCCCCGGCTTCGAATCGGGTGAGGCCCTCATCCAGGCCGAGCTGCGAGCCGCGACCACCGACTGCCAGCTGGCCTTCACCATCTTCCAACTCACTCGACCGGCTCCAGAATCAGAGCCGGAGTAGCCGGAGCGAGACGGTGCCGTCCGCGAAAACGTGGACCTGCGGGGACTTGAACCCCGGACTTCCTGCATGCCATGCAGGCGCTCTACCAGGCTGAGCTACAGGCCCGCGGCCGATCACCCTACCAGTTGCCACCGCCGTCCCAGGCTCTGCCCGGGGTGGCGAAGCCGCCAGTACGATCAGCGCGTGGACGACGGGTACGACGCTCAGGAGATCGAGCGCAGGTGGCAGTCCAGGTGGCGCGACGAGGGCAGCTACCAGGTCGACAACGACGACCCCCACCCGCCGTTCTACTGCCTGTGCATGTACCCCTACCCGAGCGGTTCGGCCCATCAGGGCCATGTGCGCAATTACACGTTCGGTGACCTGATCGTCCGCCACAAGACGATGGGCGGCCACGCCGTCCTGTCGCCGATGGGGTTCGACTCCTTCGGGCTGCCGGCGGAGAACGCCGCCATCAAGACCGGTGTCCACCCCCGTCCCTTCACCGACGACCGCATCGCCCAGCTCAAGGCGTCGATCGAGCGCCTGGGGGCGGTCTACGACTGGCGACGCGGGGTCCGCAGCCACGATCCGTCGTACATCCGCTGGACGCAGTGGATCTTCCTGCGCCTGCTGGAAGCGGGACTCGCCTACCGCCGCCGGGCGCCGGTCAACTGGTGCCCGGGCTGTCAGACGGTGCTGGCCAACGAGCAGGTGCTGGCCGACGGCACCTGCGAACGCTCCGGCGACCTCGTCACCAAGCGCGACCTGGAGCAGTGGTTCTTCCGTATCACCGCCTACGCCGACCAGCTCCTCGACGACCTCGACGACCTCGAGTGGCCGGAGCGGGTCAAGGTCATGCAGCGCAATTGGATCGGCCGCTCCGAAGGGGCCGAGTTCGACTTGGTGGTGGCCGGCCGGCCCGACCTCTCCGTGCGGGTCTTCACCACCCGCCCCGACACCAGCTTCGGCATGACCTACGCCGTGCTCGCCCCCGAGCACCCGCTGGTGCCCGAGCTCACCACCGATGCTCAACGGCAGGCAGTGACAACGTTCGTAGCCCGCGTGGAGACCGAGTCCGAGGTAGAGCGCCAGTCGGCGGAGGGCCCGGCCGACAAGCGGGGCGTCTTCACCGGCTCCCACGTGGTGAACCCGTTCAACGGTGAAGAGGTTCCCGTCTACCTGGCCGACTACGTCCTGATGGGCTACGGCACCGGGGCGATCATGGCCGTGCCCGGCGAGGACCAGCGCGACTGGGACTTCGCCGCCGCCTACGACCTGCCCGTCGTCCGCACGGTGGCGCCGCCCGACGGCTGGGAGGGCGAGGCCTACACCGGCGACGGTCCCGCCATCAACAGCGACTGGCTCGACGGCCTGGCCAAGGACGAGGCGGTGGTCAAGGCCATCGACTGGCTCGAGGCCGAAGGACTGGGGACGCGCACGGTCAACTTCCGACTGCGCGACTGGTTGCTGTCACGCCAGCGCTTCTGGGGGTGCCCCATCCCCGTCGTCTACTGCGCCACCCACGGGCCCGTCGCCGTGCCCGACGACCAGCTACCGGTGCTCGCCCCCGACGACGTCGAGTTCCGTCCCACCGGCGAGTCGCCGCTGCAGTTCCACGAGGGCTTCCTCGCCACCACCTGCCCCACCTGCGGCGGCCCGGCCACCCGCGAGACCGACACCATGGACACCTTCGTCGACTCGTCGTGGTACTTCCTGCGCTTCACCGACGCGGCCAACGACCAGGCACCGTTCGACCCGGCGGCGGCCGCCCACTGGCTCCCGGTCGACCAGTACATCGGCGGCATCGAGCACGCCATCCTCCACCTCATGTACGCCCGGTTCTTCACCAAGGCGCTGGCCGATCTCGAAATCGGCCCCCCTCAGCTGCGGGAGCCCTTCGCCCGCCTGTTCACCCAGGGCATGATCCGCATGGGCGGCACCAAGATGTCGAAGTCGAAGGGCAACCTCGTCGACCCGTCGTCGTACTTCGACACGGTGGGCGCCGACGCCCTGCGCCTGTTCCACCTGTTCGTGGGGCCACCCGCCGACGACGTGGACTGGACCGAGCAGACCGACTCGATCATCGACGGCTGCGCCCGGTACCTGTCGAGGGTGTGGCGGCTGGCGACGGGCCAGCTGGGCCCGGCCACCGGAGCGGCAGCCCCGGCGGGCGAGGACCTGGTCCGGGCCACCCACGGGCTGATCGCCCGCGTGTCCGACGACTACGAGCGCTGGTCGTACAACACTGCGGTCGCCGCCTGCATGGAGTTCACCAACCTGGTCTACCGCCATGTGCAGGCCGGAGCCACCGGCACCGATGTGGATTTCGCCGTCGACACGCTCCTGCTCCTCATGGCCCCGATGACCCCTCACATCACCGCCGAGCTCTGGGAGCGCCGCCGGGGCGAGGGCGCCCGCATCCATGCCGAGGCGTGGCCGGTGGCCGACACGTCGCTGTCGACGGTAGAGCGGGCGACCATGGTCGTGCAGGTGAACGGCAAGGTGCGTGATCGCATCGAGGTCGATATCGACGTCGAGGAGGCGGAGATGGAGCGGCTCTCCCTGGCGTCGGCGAAGGTGCAGGCCGCCCTCGACGGGCGGACGCCGGCACGCGTGGTGGCCCGTCCGCCCAAGCTGGTGAACCTGGTCGTCTCCGGGTGACCCTCCCGGTTTGGGAGCAGCGGTTCCGGGCGCCGACGGTGAGGTTCCCTGCCTGGGCCCGCCATGCCCCCGACCGCCTGGCCCTGGCGTCCGACGAGAGCGGTACGTGGCAGGTGTATGCGTGGGACCGCGCCGCCGGTAGGACGCGACGGGTAACCGACGACCCCATCGGTGTGGCCGACGGCGCCTGCACACCCGATGGTGAGAGCGTCGTGTGGTTTCACGACAGCACCGGCGACGAAGTGGGGCACTGGCTGATCGAGCCGTTCGACGACCAGGCCGGGACCACGGCCGGGCGCCGGCGGCTGGCTCCGGGCGTGGGCGACGCCTGGAGCGCGGGCCTGGCCTTGGGGGAGAACCTCGTGGTGGTGGGAACGTCGGACGACGACGGCTTCGCCGTGCACGTAAGCCGCGGCGGCGGCGAGGCGGCGGTGCTGCACCGCCATCCCGACACGGTCGAGGTGGCGGGGCTCTCCCACGACGCCACCCTGCTGTGCCTCCTGCACGCCGAACACGGCGACGCCATCCATCTCGCAGCACGGGTCGTCGACCCCGTCGGTGGCGACGTCGTCGGCGAGCAGTGGGACGGCGCCGGGCTCGGGCTGACCGCGGCCGGTTGGGCTCCCGTGGCCGGCGACCAACGCCTGGCCCTGGTCCACGAGCGCGAAGGTCGCGACCGTCCTGCGGTCTGGGACCTGGCCACGGGCGAGCGTCGCGATCTGGCCGTCGACCTCCCCGGCGACGTCGGCGTGGTCGACTGGTGGCCCGACGCGTCCGCCCTTCTCCTCGAGCACGATCACGAGGGCCGCCACCGCCTCTGGCGCTTCGACCTGGCCACCGAGACGCTCGAGCCCGTCATTCACGAGGTGGGCACGATCTCGGGGGCGGCCGTGCGCCCCGACGGTGAGGTGTGGCTGCGGGTGAGCAGCGGGGCCGTGCCTCCCACCGTCCAGACCGCCGGTGGCGTCGAGGTGTGCGCCCCCGAGGCAGACCGCTCCCCGGGCGGTGTGACCTACGAGCCGTGGTGGTTCACCGACCCGGCCACGTCGTTCGGCAACGCCACCGACGCCGACTTCGGCCCCGAAGCGGGCACGCCAGCGGGTCCCGCCGGACCCACGGCGCTCCACGGCTTCGTCGCTGTGCCGCCGGGGCCGGGGCCCCATCCCACCCTGATGCTCGTGCACGGCGGGCCCAACTGGGCCTACACCGACGCCTTCAGCCCCGAGGTGCAGGCCTGGGTCGACCACGGTGTGGCCGTGGCGATGGTGAACTACCGAGGATCGACGGGGTACGGGACCACCTTCCGCGACGCCCTCATCGGCGACCCCGGCTTCCCCGAGGTGGCCGACGTGGTCGCCGGCGTCGACTCCGTGGTGGCCGCAGGCATCGCCGACCCCGCCCGGGTGGCCGTCAGCGGCAGCTCGTGGGGCGGCTACGTGAGCCTTCTGGCCGTGGGCCTGCACCCCGACCGGTGGGCGGCGGCGGTGGCGGTGGTGCCGGTGGGCGACTACGTGGCCGCCTTCGCCGACGAGTCACCGGGTCTGCAGGAGTACGACCGGTCGCTGTTCGGCGGCAGCCCCGACGAGGTGGGTGACCTCTACCGCGAGCGGTCGCCGCTCACCTATGTAGACCGGGTGAAGTCACCGGTGCTGGTGATCGCCGGCGACAACGACAGCCGCTGCCCCATCCGCCAGGTCCTCAACTACGTGGAGGCCCTCGAGGACGGCGGCGGTGAGGTCGAGCTGGTGCGCTTCGACGCCGGCCACGGGTCGATGGTCGTCGACCAGCGCGTCGCCCACATGGCTGCGGAGCTGGCCTTCGTGCTTCCTCGGCTCGGATCAGCCGCTTCTTCCGGGTAGCCGCGCTCCATCTCGTCGGTCGCCCCCCCGCCGTCCTCAGGGGTAGATCTCGCAGGTGGCGAAGGCGTTGGTGCCCGTGCCCCCGTCGCAGGAGTCGACGCCGGCGTCGCCGGCGAGCCTGTCGTTGCCCTTGCCGCCGAAAACACTGTCGCTGCTGCCGCCGCCGCGCACGTCGTCGGGGCCTTGGCCGCCGATGACACGGTCGGCGCCGGCCTCGCCGTCGATGACGTCGGCGCCCTCTCCCCCATCGAGTACGTCGTTGCGGGTGCCGCCGCAGATGACGTCGTTGCCACCCAGGCCCTGGATGCTGTCGTTGCCGTCGAGGCCGATGATGACGTCGGCGCCGGGGGTACCGACCAGACGATCGTTCCGTGGCGTGCCCACGATGGTGGCCGTTCGCCCGAGGCATGTGGTGCCGGGGATGGTGGTCGACGTCGTGGTCGTCGGTGGGATCGTGGTCGACGACGTGGTGGTGGTGGACGACGTGGTGGTTGTGGTGGACGACGTGGTGGGGGTGATCTTGGCCACGAAGGCGTCGTAGCCCCCGGCATAAGCGGCCTGTAGGGGGTTGGCGGTCGGGAAGTCGGCCGAGCCTGTGTACCCGGCGACGTACGCCGCGTCGGCGGCGTCCACGGCGATGCCGTAGCCCGCCTCGTCTGCCGTCCCACCCAGATAGGTGGCCTCGATCAGAGCCGAGCCCGAGGAGGCGAGCTGCGCCACGAAGGCGTCGGCGTTTCCGGCATACACGGCCTGCACGGGGCTGGCGGTGGGGAAGTCGTCGGACCGGGTGAACCCGGTGACGCCGGCGGAGCCGGTGGGCCCTACGGCGATGTCGCTGCCGAGGTCGACGGCGGTCCCGCCCAGGTACGTGGAGTAGACGAGAGCCGTGCCGGCAGCGTTGAGCTTGGTCACGAACGCGTCGACGCCCCCGGCGTAGGTGGGCTGCAAGGCGTTGACCGTGGGCAAATTGGGGGAGGTGGTTTGTCCGGTGACGTAGGCGGCGCCGGTGGCATCCACGGCGACGCCAGAGCCCAAGTCGACGGCGTTACCGCCCAGGTAGGTGGAGTAGACGAGCGCCGAACCCGCCGGGTCGAGCTTGGTCACAAACGCGTCGATGCTCCCGGCGAGGGCGGCTTGGTAGGCGTTGACGGTGGGGAAATCGCTCGAGGTCGTGTCGCCGGCGACGTAGGCCGCACCAGCGGCATCCACGGCGATGTCGCTGCTGCCGCTGGAGTCGTCGGAGGTCCCACCCAGGTACGTGGAGTAGGCGAGGGCCGAACCCGCGGGGTCGAGCTTGGTCACGAATCCGTCGGAGCTCCCGGCGAGGGCGGCCTGCACGGCGTTGGCGGTGGGGAAGTTGGCCGAGGAGGTCTGTCCGGTGACGATGGCTGCGCCGGCGGGGTCCACGGCGATCGCGGTGCCCCGGTCCGGGGCGCTCCCACCCAGGTAGGTGGAGTAGGCGAGCGCCGAACCCGCGGGGTTGAGCTTGGTCGCGAAGGCATCGCCACCCCCGCCAGCAGCTGCTTGGACCGGGTTCGTCGTGGGGAAGTTGGTCGAGAAGGTCTGCCCGGTGACGTAGGCGGCGCCGGTGGAATCCACGGCGATGCCAGATCCCTCGTCGATGCTGCTCCCGCCCAGGTAGGTGGAGTACACCAGGGCCGACCCCGCCGGGTTGAGCTTGGTCACGAACGCGTCCCCAGGTCCGGCCATGGCCGCTTGCAGGGGATTGGCGGTGGGGAAGTTGGTCGAGGCGGTCTGCCCGGTGACGTAGGCGGCGCCGGTGGAGTCGACGGCGATGTCGTTGCCGACGTCGAGACCGTTCCCACCCAGGTAGCTGGAGTAGGCCAGGACGGGATCGATGACCAGCCCGTGGGCGCGGTCGTAGGCACCGATGGCGAAACCGATCTGGTTCTCGCCCGTGAGCACGTAGCGGCCCTCCACGGGCCGCCGGCTGCCGTCGATGTCCTGGTACAGCGCGGGCGCCTGCTGCACCACCGTGCCGTTCTTGGTTTCCACGTTGAGGTCGCCGTTGGACGCCAGGCTGAGACTCCGGGCGCCCTCGAAGTCGACGCGAATGGGGCTCGGGTCGGCCCCGGGAGCCAGGCGGAGGTCGTACTCGAGCGCACCGCCGCTGCCGTACCACGACAGGTCGACGCCGGGATAGACGGCGGTGGCGGTGACTCCCCGATAGGTGGGGACGCCGACGTGCCACCGGCTCGGGTCGTTGCCGGCGAAGTAGTTGACGGTGCCGGGGAGCGCCTCGTCGGCGGTCATGGCGGCTGACGGATCGGCGCCCACCAGCGTCATTCCCAGCAGCCTGGTCTGACTGGCGTCGTCGGCCGAGGTCGGGCTCAGGGCCAGCACCGCCCGGGTGGGGGTCAGCGTCAGCGCGTACCCGCCGCGGCGCGACACGAAGCGGGTGTCCGAGTCGGCCTGACCCACGTTGGGCTCGAAGCTCAAGGGAAGCTCGGCGTATGCGCCGGCGGCCTCCTCCTCGGTCAGGGGAGCGATCTGGGCCGGCGTCGTCCTGCGGGTCAACGCATCTCCCACGGCTCCGGGCACGCCCGACCCCACCAAGGCCAGCATCCCGCCCAGGGAGGCGACGCAGACGCCGACGGCGGCCCGGCCCCGGAACCGGCTGGTCTGGCGGCGCGGTAGACCTGTCGCTGTGACCTGATCCCTACCCATGGTTTCCTCCCGCAGCACTGAGCGCGGACGCCTCGCCCCCGGGTCGAGTCTCCTGCCATTTGCCGGTACACGTCAAGCGCACCAACTCGTAGCCCACCCCCGTTCTGGTCACGTTTCTGCCGGTCCTGGCCCGCAGAAGTGTGACCGTTTCCCCAGTTGGCACCCCCCGGCTCGAGAGTGCCTACCCAGCGGCCAGCTCGACCAGCTTGGTGACCGTCCGCCAGTTGCGGATGGTGGGCGGCCCGAGCGCCTCGAGGGCCTGGGGGAGCTTGGTCCGGGCCATGCCGTTGGGCAGGTGCAGGTAGACCTGGCGGCCCACGACGGCGAACTCCTCGGGCGCGAACGCCTCGCGGTCGATCGTGTCGGCCGCCGCCGGGTCGGGTTCGTCGTTGAGGAAGGCCACGTGCAGGGTGGTCGGCTCCGCCGCGGGAAAGGGGTTGGCGGCGATGACCGCCTCCCACTCCTGGCCGGTGCGCAGGTATACGGGTACCGCCAACCCGGTGACCGTCTCGATCCTCTTCTCCAGGTCGCCCCCGAGCTTGTCCGGCGAGCGTGTGCGGTGGGTGAACACCACGTTGCCGCTCTGGATATAGGACGACACGTTCTCGGCCCCCGCCTCGGCGAACACGGTGCGCAGGTCGGCCATGGCCACCTTGCGCCTGCCGCCGACGTTGATCCCCCGCAGCAGGGCGACGAACGTGGTCAGGGATTCTCGCCCTGGAGAAACCGCTCGACCTCGGCGCCCAGCTCGTCCGCGGTGGGGAGGTTCTCCCACCCGCCGGGCGCCAGTCCCTCGTCGGCCTCGGCGTCGACGCGAGCCTCGAGTTGACCCACCAGGGCGCTGTGCTCGGCGCTGTTGGCCGTGAGCTCGTCGAGTCGTTGGCGGGTGGCCTCGGCGGCGTCCTCGAGGGCGTCGGTGTCGACGACCACCCCGGCCACTTTGGCCAGACCGTCGAGCAGCAGCACGCTCGCCTCGGGGTAGGCCAGGGCGGCGGCGTAGTGGGGCACCCGGGCCCACAGGCCGACGGCGGGAATGCCGATCTCGGCGAAGCGACGTTCCACCGCCACCAGCACCCCTGCGGGTACCTCGAGGGTGCCGTCGACCACGCCTACCGACTGAGCCAGCTCGGCCGACGTGGCGGTGGCGGCCAGGCTGCCCGAACGGGTGTGGGGCACCGGCGCCGGGAAGGCCCCGAGGCCGACGAGCATCCGCACCCCGAACGACTCGGCCATCTCCCCTACCGCTTCGGCGTAGGCCCGCCACTGGTGGTCGGGCTCGGGCCCCACGAGGACGAGCACGTCGTGACCGTCGACATCGTGGCCCGCCCGCACCTCGATCTCGGGCCAGATCAGGTCGTCGTAGACGCCGTCGACGATGCGCGCCGTGGGTCGCCGGGCCCGGTGGTCGAGCAGCTCGTCGGCGTCGAAGGTGGCCACCACCTCGGTGTCGAGGCTCTCCAAGAGGGTGGCCAGTGCGGTGGCGCCGCCGAGTCCGGCGTCGATCCACCCCTCGGGGGCCATCACCAGCACCGGCTCCTCGAGGGCGGGGCGCGAATGCACGACATACAGGGCTGAGCGATCATCCATCGGTTCCACGGTACCGTCGATGGCGGAGGATCCCTTCTCTATGGCCGACCTTTGATGACCGACGTCACCGACGCCACCTTCGAGTCACTCGTCCTCGCCCGCTCCGACCAGTTGCCGGTGGTGGTCGATCTGTGGGCCGAGTGGTGCGGGCCGTGCAAGACCCTCGGTCCCATCCTCGATAGGGTGGTGGCCGCCACCGACGGCGGCGTGGCGCTGGCCAAGGTCGACGTCGACGCCAACCCCCAGGTGGCCGCCAGCTTCGCGGTGCAGTCGATTCCCGCCGTGTTCGCCGTCCGTGACCGCCAGGTCGTCGACTCGTTCGTCGGCGCCATGCCCGAGGCGACGGTCGCCGCCTTCGTGGCCAAGCTGGCGCCGCCCCCGTCGGAGGCCGACGGGCTCGTGGCTGCGGGCGACGAGACGTCGCTCCTCCGGGCCCTCGAGCTGCAACCCGACCATGCCGGAGCCATCGTGGCCATGGCCGATCTCCTCGTCGGACGCGGCGAGGCCGACGCGGCGCTCGAGCTGCTGGCGCGGGTGCCAGAGACGGGTGAGACCCGTCGGGTGGCGGCCCGGGCCCGCCTGGGCGCCAGTGGAGACGACGAGGCCGCCGACATCGACGCCCGCCTCGACAGCCTTCTGGAGCGGGTGAAGGGCAACGACGAGGCGCGGCGTGAGTTCGTCGACCTCCTCGAGGTACTGGGCCCCGACGACCCCCGGACCCCGAGGTACCGCAAGGCCCTCGGCGCCCGGCTGTTCTGAGCCGGGTCGTCGTCGCCATGGGTCTGGAGCGCCGGGGCGACCATTGGGTGTGGGTGGGCGGCCCCGTCCCCCCGGGCTCGGACGCCATCACCGTCTGGAGGGTGATCTCGGTGCGGCGGCGGTCGGCCGCCAACGCCCACCTCATGCGCCACGAGGAGGCGCACCTGGCCCAGTGGCGGGAGCTCGGTGTGGCGCGTTTCCTCACGGAGTACCTGGGCGCCTACGTCCGGGGACGGCTGCACGGCTACGGGCACAAGGCGGCTTACCGGCTCATCCCCCTCGAAGTGGAAGCCGAGCAGGCTGCCGTCGACGCCACCCATGCCGCGGAAAGAGGCACTGGCGACGGCGCGCCACCGGCCGTAACCTAGGCCCCGCTTCTCCCCTCGGCGGCGCTTCTCCTGCCGCCGGCCTCATGGCCCGCTTCCCCTTCTGACGCTGTCGCGCCCGGAGGAGCCGCCGGTGAGCGAGCCCGCAGTCCCCGAATCCCCCGCAGTCCCAGAACCGCCCGCGTCGTGGGCCGAACACCTGAGCCGGTGGCGCCCGCCCCTGCCGCTGTCCGTGCCTGGCCCCGCCGCCGTCGGTCCGGTGGTCATCGTGGTGGTGGTGGCCCTCCTCGTCGTGGCCGCCGTTCTTTTCATCCGCCGCTCGCCACCGCCGCCCTCGCTCTCCCTGCCCCACGCCGGCGGCGGGGCCACACCGGCGGGTGAGCAGCCGGCGGCCGCCGGCGGCCCTGCGCCGGCGGCGAACACTCAGCTGGCCACGGCGACAGTCACCGTTCACGCCGCCGGCGCCGTCGTCCGCGCCGGCGTCTACGTGCTGCCGGCGACGGCCCGGGTAGCCGACGCCCTGGCCGCCGCCGGAGGCACCATGGCCGAGGCCAACGTCGACCAGCTCAACCTGGCCGCCAAGCTGGTCGACGCCCAGCGGATCTACGTCCCCCGCCGGGGCGAGGCCCCGCCGCCGGCCGAGGCGGCAGCCGGGACCGGGCCCGCGGCCGCCGGGACGCCGGGGGCGCCGGGAGCCCCCGCCGAGCCCATCGACCTCAACGCGGCCACTGCGGCCCAGCTTGACGTCCTGCCGGGGGTCGGTCCCGCCACCTCGCAAGCCATCGTGGCCTACCGCACGAAGCACGGGCCGTTCCGCTCGGTCAGCGACCTGCTCTCCGTTCCCGGCATCGGTCCGGCCAAGCTCGACGCCATCCGCCCCCTCGTGCGCGTGAGCGCGTGAGGTGCGGCGCCGATGAGTGACGCAGCCACTGTCGTGCTGGCGGTGGCCGCGGTCGCCGGAGCGTGGGTCGGCCGGCCGTTCCCCGTCGCCGTCGCGGCGCTGGTGACCGTCGCCGGCCTGGCCCTGCGCCGCCCGGCGGTGCTGTGCGTCGGAGTGGCCCTCGCCACCTCCGGCCTGGCCGCCCGGTCGTGGGCCGGCCTGCACCCACCGGTGACCGGCCACTGGTCGGGGGTGGCGACGCTCGTCACCGACCCGGCGCCGGCATGGGGGGCCCAGCGGGCGATCGCCAGGGTGGGAGCCAAGCGGGTGGAGGTCGGGGCGAGAGGCGCCGAGGGGCGAATCCTCGCCCAGCGCCTGGCCGGCGAGCGGGTGTGGCTGTCCGGGACGGTCGAAGCCCTTCCCCCCGTCGTGCGCGATCGCCTGGCCTTCCGCCATGTCGCCGCCCGCATGTCGGTGCAGGAGGTGGGCGACTCGACGCCCGGCAGCCTTCCGAGTCAGTGGGCCAACAGCATCCGCCGCACCCTGCTGGCGGGCACGTCGTCGCTGTCGCCGGATCGTCGGGCCCTTTTTGCCGGGTTCGTGCTCGGCGACGACCGCGACCACACCCCCGAGGTCACCGACGACTTCCGGGCCTCGGGCCTCACCCACCTGCTCGTGGTGTCGGGGGGGAACGTGGCCTTCGTCCTCGGCCTGTTCGCCCCGCTGCTGCGGCGTCTAGGCTTCCGCGGCCGCCTGGTCGTCGGCCTGGCCGTGCTCGGCCTGTTCGGCATCCTCACCCGGTGGGAGCCGTCGGTGCTGCGGGCCGAGGCAATGGCCGCTCTGGCCATCATGGCGTCGGTGGTCGGTCGCCCCGCCTCGGGCCTGCGACTGCTCGCCCTGGCCGTCACCGGGCTGCTCCTCATCGACCCGCTGCTGGTCACCTCGCTGGGGTTCGGCCTGTCGGTGGCCGCCAGCGCCGGCATCGCCGTGCTGGCCAAGCCGGTGACCCGGGCGATTCCCGGGCCGCGGCCGCTGGCGTCGGCCCTGGGCGTGAGCGTGGCCGCCCAGGCGGGGGTGGCTCCGCTGCTGGTTCCCGCCTTCGGCAGCGTCCCCGTGGCCACCTTCCCCGCCAACCTGCTGGCCATTCCCGCCGCCGGCCCGCTGGTGGCATGGGGCATGGCCGCCGGACTGCCGGCGGGCATGGCCGGTGGTGCCGTCGCCCACCTCGTGCACCTGCCGACCGGCCTCCTCGTGGGATGGGTGGCCACCGTCGCCCGCCACGCTGCCAACGCCCCGCTCGGGCGGCTGCGCGTCACCCACCTGGTGGTCCTGGCCGCGGCGGTGGTCGCCGCCGGCCTTCTCACCCGCCACCCGCGGAGGTGGATGGCGGTGGCCGTGGCGGCCGTGGGTCTGGGCGCGGCGGTGCCCGCCTTGGCCCCCGGTCCCCTCGACGGCCACCAGGTGTCGCCCGGCGCCCGGCTGTGGCGACGGGGCGGGGCGACGGTGCTCGTCGTCGACGGCGCCCGGTCGCCGACCGCGCTGCTCGCCGGGCTGCACGAAGCCGAGGTGGCCCGCC
>Ga0183260_10002917_pt1 | contig 13943 bp, 17 predicted proteins | sample AntDrymUQ4972206_2_FD_129768 | JGI IMG/M metagenome (GOLD analysis project Ga0183260, IMG submission 129768) | Polar desert sand microbial communities from Dry Valleys, Antarctica - metaG UQ497 (22.06) (version 2) (version 2) | ecosystem: Environmental > Terrestrial > Soil > Desert | place... | reverse complement strand
GAGATCCTGTCGGTGGCTTACGCCGGCGACGGCCAGCACCAGGACGCTGGCGGCAAGGTCGTCCACGCCGCGCCGAATACTTCCAGTCTCATCACTTCCAAGTCCATCTCCAAGGGGACGGGCCGGAGCACGTATCGCGGGCTCCTCAAGGTGCATGAGGGCGCGGTCAACTCCAAGAGCCGGGTCGAGTGCGACGCGCTGTTGCTGGACGAGAACGCTCGGACGGACACGTATCCGTACATCGAGATCGAGGAGAAGAAGGTCAACACCGAGCACGAGGCCACGGTCTCGAAGGTCGGCGAGGATCAGCTCTTCTACCTCATGAGCCGCGGGCTCACCGAGGAGGCGGCCATCGCGATGGTTGTCAACGGCTTCATCGAGCCGATAGCCAAGGAGCTTCCGCTGGAGTACGCCATCGAGCTGAACCGCCTGATCCAGATGGAGATGGAAGGCTCGGTCGGCTAGAGAGCCAGTGACTTGTAAGTAAGCTCGGAGCAATTTTTGGGGCGGGCTCTCTATGGGAGCCCGCTTCTCTCTTAGAAAGACGAGAGGCGCGTCTTATGACAAATCCGGTCGAATTCCACGACAGGGACGACGATAATGCTCACGCTAAGTTCCAGAAGTGGCGACGTCAACACTACGAAGACGGCTACTTTCTAAACTATATAGGTCCCAGCAGAATTATGTTACACCGCAGCGCGTGTTGGCGTCATTTCGGTGACACCGACTGGGAGCGTGACCGGGAAGGCTGGGGAAGCTTGACCCGGAACAAGAAACTGTGCTCCACGGATAAGCGGGAACTAGAAAGTTGGGCTAGCAAGCATGGCACTTTGACGTTGAAGCGGTGTCAACATTGCATGTAGACCAGATTGGGCGAGATTAGCAGGTCCGACCATCTTGTAAGTCAAAGAAAGGTGATAAATGAGCGCGAACGGCGTGCCGGAGGTTCTAAAGGGTAGCGGAATGAGCGAGGAGACGGTGAAGGCCCTCTCATCGTTCAAGGACGAGCCAGGATGGCTCAGGGAGAAGCGGCTCGAAGCGTGGCGCGCGTTCGAGGAGTTACCGATGCCGACCCTGCGCGACGAAGCGTGGCGCTATACGGACATCTCGGACGTGAGTCCCGAAGACTTCAGCCCCTACGAACCGAGCCCGGACGTGGCTTCGGAGGGGGATCTCCCGTTCGCCGTCCAGAAGCTCATCAGCGAGGGTGAGAAAAACTCGGCGCTGCTCGTGCAGCACAACTCCGAGACGACGTACCAGCGGGTGGACGAGGATCTCCAGAAGAAGGGCGTCGTTTTCACTGACCTGCACACCGCGCTGCGGGATCACGAGGAGATAGTCAGGGAGAAGCTCTTCGGGCTCGTGCCGGAGGACTACGACAAGTTCGCGGCCCTCTCGGCGGCCCTGTTCGCGGGCGGGTCTTTCCTGTACGTGCCGCGAGGTGTGGATGTGGAGGTCCCCATTCAGAGCTACCGTTGGCTCGACGCCACCGGAGCCACGATGCCGCGCACGCTCGTGGTCGTGGAGGAGGGCGCGTCGGTTACGTACATAGACGAGTACGCCTCAGGCGGCACCGAGGACGACGAGCCCGCCCTGAGCAACGGCGCGGTCGAGTTGTACGTCGGGCAGGGCGCGCGGCTGCGTTACGTCTCGCTGCAGAACTGGGGCCGCAACGTGCTCCACTTCAACACCATCCGCAGCGAGGCCGGCAGGGACGCCACCATAAACAGCCTCGTGGTCGCCCTCGGAAGCGAGCTTTCGCGGACCAACGTGGACGCGGGCCTCGCCGACGCGGGCAGCGACTCGGAGATGCTCGGCATGTACTTCGCCGACTCCAACCAGGTCCTCGACCACCACACTTTGCAGGACCATCTAGCTCCCAATGCGCACTCGGACCTTTTGTACAAGGGGGCTCTGCGCGACGAGTCGCTCGCCGTGTTCAGTGGTCTCATACGGGTCGAGCCCGGCGCGCAGAAGACCGACGCCTATCAGACGAACCGGAACCTCATCCTCGGGACTGACGACGCGATGGCGGTCTCCCTGCCACGCCTCGAAATTCAGGCCGACGACGTGAAGTGCTCCCACGGCTCAACCACGGGCCAGGTCGACGAGGTGGAGCTCTTCTACCTGATGAGCCGGGGCATCCCGCGCCGCGAGGCCGAGAAGCTCGTTGTGTTCGGGTTCTTCGGCGAGGTCACGAGCCGCATCCCGCTCAAGGGCCTCAAGGAGAAGCTGGACCGGGCCATTGAGGGCAAGATCGGGCTCGGCTTCGAGGAGCGTGTCGCCTAGCACATGGCCGAGTTCCACAAGATAGCCGCGACGAACGAGGTCGCCCCCAACACGGTCAAACAGTACCGCGTCGAGGAGCGGCCGGTCGCCCTGTGCAACGTGGACGGGGAGTTCTTCGCCTTCGAAGACGTGTGCACGCACCAGTTCGCATACCTCAGCGAGGGCGGACTGGAAGGGGATCGGATAAGGTGTCCCCTCCACGGCGCGAAGTTCGACGTGAAGAGCGGTGCCGCCACGGGCCTCCCCGCCGTCAAGCCCGTACCCAAGCACGAGGTCAAGGTCGAGGACGGCAACGTCTACGTGGCCCTGAATCCGAAGCGGGTCAAGGTCGGCGGAGGAAGAGGCCGCCGCAGGAGGTAGCATGTACGACGTAGCGGAGATCCGGCGCGACTTCCCGATCCTGGAACGGCAGGTGAACGGCAAGCCGCTTGTCTATCTGGACAACGCCGCAACCTCCCAGAAACCCCGCCGGGTCATCGAGGCTCTGACAGACCACTACGAGCGGCACAACGCCAACGTCCAGCGTGGCGTGCATCGTCTCGCGGAGGAGTCCACGGCCGCCTACGAAGGGGCGCGGGAGAAGGTGGCCCGCTTCCTCGCCGCGCCGGATGCCACCGGGCTCGTCTTCACTCGCGGAACCACCGAGTCCATAAACCTAGTCGCCCACGCCTGGGGCCGCAAGAACCTGCGCGAAGGCGACGAGGTCGTGCTGACCGAGTCCGAGCACCACTCGAACCTCGTGCCCTGGCAGCTCGCGGCACAGGCCACCGGCGCGAAGCTGCGTTTCATCCCCATCCTGGACGACGGCACGCTGGACATGGAGGAAGCCGAACGTCTGATCGGCCCGCGGACAAAGCTCGTCTCCGTTATCCACTCCTCCAACGTGCTCGCGACCATCAACCCGGTCGAGCGGCTGGCAGAGCTGGCGCACGAGAACGATGCGCTCATGCTGGTGGACGGGGCGCAGAGCGCGCCGCACCTGCCGGTGGACGTGGAAGCCCTGGGATGCGACTTCTTCGCGGGCAGCGGACACAAGATGCTCGGCCCGACGGGCGTTGGTTTCCTGTGGGGCCGCCCCGAAATCCTCGAAGAGATGGACCCGTTCCTGGGCGGAGGGGAGATGATCCGAGAGGTTCACCTCGACCACTCCACCTGGAACGACCTGCCCCACAAGTTCGAGGCCGGCACCATGAACATCGCACAGGCCATAGGGCTCGGCGCCGCCGTAGACTACCTGGACGAACTAGGCATGGAGAGTGTCCGGGAGTGCGAGCGGCGGATCGGAGAGTACGCTTACCGGCGGCTCTCGGAGATCGAAGGCATAGTCATCCACGGCCCCGAGAAGGACCGGACGGGCCTCGTCTCCTTCTCGCTACCGGACGTACACCCGCACGACCTCTCGCAGCTATTGGACGAGGAGGGCATTGCCATAAGGAGCGGCCACCACTGCTGCCAGCCCCTGATGCGGCGGCTCGGCGTGGCGGCGACAGCACGGGCGAGCTTCTACCTGTACAACACGGAGGAAGAGGCGGACACGCTGGTCGAGGCACTGGTGCGGGCGCGGGAGTTCTTCGGGGCTTTCGCATGATGCGCGACCTCTACACACAGGTCATCATGGACCACTACCAGCGCCCCAAGAACCGGGGAGAGATCGAGAACGCCGACATCGAAGAACACCTCCTCAACCCGCTGTGCGGCGACGAAGTGACGGTCTACGCAGCCTTCGACGGGGACAAAGTGTCCGACGTGAAGTTCGGTGGCCGCGGGTGCTCCATCTCCCAGGCATCGGCCTCGATGATGACCGAACGGCTGATGGGCAAGAGCCGCGAGGAGGCGGAGAAGGAGATCAAAGGCTTCAAGGCCATGATGGTCGGCGAGAAGGAGTTCCCGGAGATGGATGACCTCGCGGCTTTGAAGGGTGTGATCCAATACCCCTCCCGCATCAAGTGCGCCACCCTGGCGTGGACCGCCTTCCAGAAGGGTCTGGACGACCGGGGCTAGGAGGCTCCATGCTGCTCGAAGGATCTTGTCATTGCGGATCGGTGAAGTTCAGGGTCGAGTCTTCGACGCCGTACCCGTACCAGGCGTGTTACTGCGCGATCTGCCGCAAGACGGCCGGCGGAGGCGGCTACGTCATCAACCTCGGCGCCGACGCGGAGACGCTGGAGGTCGAAGGCGCGGAGAACCTCTCCGTCTACGCCGTGAAAGCCCAGGATCGCGGCGAGACGGAGCGCAATTTCTGCAAGCATTGCGGGAGCTTCCTGTGGCTCTTCAACCCGATGTGGCCTGACCTAGTCCACCCCTTCGCCTCCGCGATAGACACCCTGCTCCCGAAGCCGCCGGAGCGCGTGCGTCTGATGCTGAACTACGCCGCGCCGTGGTGCGAGATTCCCGAAAACGGCAACGAGAAGCACTTCCCAGAGTACCCGGAAGAGTCCCTCGAGGAATGGCACCGTCGCCACGGTCTCCGCAGGTAGCGTTAGCAGGACCTTTTATCCTTCTCCCAGGCACGAACGCTCCCTATATAATGCCGGCGCTGGAGTGGCGAGGGAAAGCGAGGAGTCAGAGTGGACGCCGATGAAAGACGCCTGGAGATGGGTGGATCCAGCCGCTGGGACTTTTCCGGCCTCAGCGCGCTTTTTCTGAACTGCACCCTCAAGCGTTCGCCGGAACTGTCCCACACGGAGGGGCTCGTCAGGATCTCGCGTGCGATCATGGAGAAGAACGGGGTCTCGGTCGAGGAGCTGCGTCCCGTGGATTACGACATCGCCTACGGCGTCTGGCCTGATATGAAAGAGCACGGGTGGGAGAAGGACGACTGGCCGGAGATCTACGAGAAGGTAAAGAGGGCCGACATCCTGGTCATCAGCTCCCCTATCTGGCTGGGTGAGAAGTCCTCCATCTGCACCAAGGTCATCGAGCGTCTCTATTCCACCTCCAGCGACCTCAACGAAGCCGGGCAGTACGCCTACTACGGGCGCGTGGGCGGGTGTCTCATAACCGGCAACGAGGACGGGGTCAAGCACTGCTCGATGAACATCCTCTACTCGCTGCAACACCTGGGATATGCGATCCCACCGCAGGCGGACGCCGGTTGGATCGGGGAGGCCGGTCCCGGCCCCTCTTACCTGGACCCCGGCTCCGGAGGCCCCGAGAACGACTTCACGAATCGGAACACGACCTTCATGACCTGGAACCTCTTGCACCTGGCCCGGATGATAAAGGACGCCGGGGGCTTCCCTGCTCACGGAAATCAGCGATCCGAGTGGGAAGCCGGCTGCCGCTTCGATCACCCCGTCCCAGAGTTCCGGTAGCCTTCGCGGGACTGCGGGCTACGAGATCCGGCTACGAATCGGGGTCTGGACCGCGTTCCCGATCTTGTTCCTGATCGCGGTTCTCGCGTCCGTGTTGCCGGGTCCTTTGATGTCTGCTTTTCTCGCCCTGGATCTCCAGCGCGCGACTGGAGACCGTGTTCACGACACCCAGGATCAGGCCAATCCCGACGAATAGGTAGACGACCGTGAATATCTTGCTGACGGTGGTTGAGGGAGAGAGGTCGCCGTAGCCGACTGTTGTAAGCGTGATGGCGCTGAAGTAGAAGGCGTCGAGCAGGCTCCACCCCTCCACCCCGTGGTAGAAAAAAGTTCCCGACAGGAGGGTCAGGACCGAGAGGAAGAACAGGGCCTGGAACTCGGGATCTTTCAGGGAACGGCCCACCGTGCTGACGAACCGCCACAGGGTCAGGACGAACGGGATCATGCTCTCCTCCCTTCTCCTCTACGCCGGACGGGAGAAGCCTACCTGAGAACCCAGGTATCTTTCATCTTGCCGCCGCTGGAGACGTTGACGAGCTTGCTTCCGGGAGCGGCCACGCGGGTCATGGCGCCTGGTACGACCTCGACCGTCTGCTCGTCGGGAGCGAGGGCGTGGACGCGGTAGTCGGCGTGAGAGTCGCGGAAGAGGAACTCTCCGTCTCCCGTTTCGCAGAGGACGTGGGTGGAGAACTCGACCACCTGCTGGGCGATGTACTCGACGGGGTTCTTCTGGACGATCTTGCGGAAGTCTTCGACGGATTCCTCCGTCTCCTCGGGTCCGATCATCACGTCTTTCCCGCCCCATCCGCTTCGGCTCTTGACGACGAGTTCTCCGAAGCGGTCCATGACGCGGCGGTGGTCTTCCTCGACGGCCAGGGAGAAGGTTTCGACGTTCTGGAGGACGGGCTCCTCGCCGAGGTAGGTCCGGATCATCTCCGGGATGAACGGGTAGACGCCCTTGTCGTCGGCGATGCCGAGGTTGGGGGCGAAGACGGCGTGGACCTTTCCGGCGGCCTGCGACTCGACGAGGCCGGGGAGGTCGTCGTAGATCCTGCCGCTCTCGATGCGCTCGTAGATTATGTCTATGCGGCGTCCGCTCCGCTTGTGGACCAGATACCCGTCGCGATCCAACTCCACCTCGTGCCGCTCGGCCAGGATGGCGTCAAGCTCGCGGGCGAAGAAGTTGTGGTCGATGTAGTACTGGTCGTCTGGTCCGGTCGAGAGGATGGCGAGGGTCGGGTCGGCGGCCGGGGAGGAGGTCCGGATCACCTCCCCTAAACGCCGCATCAGGCCGTCGAGCGGACGCACCCCGAGCGCAGCATACGATTCCGGCAGCACCTCGGCGGTCCTCGCGCGCATCAGGCACATCGGCTCGATGCCGACGGGCATCTTGGCGTTGTCCTCTATGACGACGTACTCCCAGCCTCCTCCAGAGGCGCCCGCCACCGCTTCGCGTTCCACGGCGACGAGGTCGAAGCCCATCTGCCGGTTGGGCACGCTCCCGAAACCGTCGGGAATGGCGGGGGCGTAGAGCGTGCTGCTCTCCACGACCTCCCGCGGGACGACCTCCTCTTTTCCGGCTTCCAGGCGGCGCAGGAACTCGTTGATCGCCAGCATCCGCTGGGCGAGGCCCCTCTCGATGACGGCCCAATCCATAGCCGGGACCAGGCGGGGCACGTAGTCCGTCGGGTGGGTCTTGTCCGCGCCGGTGATGCCGAGGTCGCGCTGCTCCTCCAGCATCCGCTCGTGGGCGCGGCGTGTTCTCCGGTCCCACTCTTCGGCGCCCATCCGGCCCATCTCGTCCAGCACCGGCCCGTAGAGGGAGAAGGGTTTACCGTCGGCGGCGAAGACCTCGTTCGGGGCAGACAGCTCACGCTCGAAACTCATGGGAAGAGCATAGCGGCCCGACGCGGTTCGCGCTGCGGCCCGTGGGCCAGAGATCCGGCCGTCTCCCCTACGCGAAGACGCCGACGAGGGCGCAGGGCGCTCCGAGCAGGAAGGACAGGGCGAACGTGATGGCGAAGAAGACGTTCTCTTCGGAGATGTAGGAGTAGATCCGCCGGTAGTGGGCCATGAGCAGCGCCGAAGGCACGGCCACGCCACCCATCAAAACAGCCGTGACCCGGAGAGTGTTTACGGGTCCCATCCGCGCGACGACGCCCTGCGAGTTCAGGAGAAGCAGCCCGAACCAGTCCACAGCGAACACCAGGGAGACACCGAAGATCATTAGCAAGGCGCGGAAGACCGGGCGCGGGAAGAGCGGACCCCGCACCGGGGCGTCGGGCGACGGATCCTCATCGTCGAAGAGCGTCCTCGCCTCGCGCTGTCGCAGCATCTTCAGAAGGCTTCCGGCAGGTTCCATCCCCGGATGATAACCCACCTTTTGGGGTTCGGAGGTCGTCGCGATCGTTGAGTCGGGAGCAACGAGTCGCGTTCCTCGATCCCAGGCTCCACCGCTCACTATTCCCGCAAGAACCCGCCCTCGGAGTGGATGACCTGGCCAGTGATCCAGGCCGCCTCGTCTCCCGCCAGGAAAGCCACCAGCCGCGCGGCGTCCTCCGGCTGGCCGATGCGTCCTGCCGGGAAGTTCGGCAAGATCTCCCTCTTCAACTCCTCCCCCATCCAGCCGGTGTCCGTGGGACCGGGGTTGACGGCGTTGACCGTGATGCCTTTGTGTCCGACCTCGGCCGCGAGGGTTCGGGTGAACGCTTCGATGGCGCCTTTGGAGGCGGCGTAAGCAAGCTCCCCGACCATCGGGCCGAGCGACTGCCCGGAGGTGAGGGCGATGATCCTGCCTCCCGGTCCACCCGGATACCGCCGCGCGAAGAGGACGGAGAGCAGCGCCATCGCTCGCACGTTGACAGCGTAGTGGGCGTCGAGCATCGTGGCGTCCAACTTCTCGAAACCGTCGCGTTCCGAGTGCGCCGCATTGTTGACGAGGATGGAAGGCCGCCCGAGCTTCTGCCCGGCAACATCGAGGAGCTTCTCGGGTGACTCTTGCAGGGAGAGATCCAGCTCGATAGCCTCCGCCCGGACACCCGTGTCACGCAACTCTTCGAGCAGCGCGCCAGGCTCGTCTTCGTCCGGCGTCCACGGCATCTCGCGGTCGTAGGCTTTCCAGTAAGAGATCATCAAGTCGGCGCCGCGGGCGGCGAGCGCGCGGCAGATCGCCACCCCTATCCCCCGATGCCGCCCGACGCCGGTGACGAGGGCCACGCGCCCGCGCAACTCTTCCCGGCGAGATGCCGGATCTGACGCGGTTCTTGGTTTGGGTCCTTTGGAAGATCGGGCCTCTGGCATGGTCTTGCTCCTTGGGGTAGCGCCCGTGGGATGGGCTGAGGTGCGGTCCGCGAGCGCGGACTCTTCTCCGCGTAAGAAACTATGCCAGCGTGTCGCCCATGACGGGAAAGCTAGCATCCCCCGGCCCGCGTCACAAGCCACGCTTCGTGTGACGTCCGTTAGTCTGCGGTCTCCGGTGGCTCGCGGAGCATCTCGATCTCGCGCATCTCGTGGCCGAAGAAGTCCTCCGTGAACTCGCCGGTCTCCCGGAAACCCCGCGCTTCGTAGAAGCGGCGGGCGGGAATGTTATCGCGCTCGACCCGCAGCGTAATCTTCGTATCCGTCAGGAAACGTGAGATCCCGGCCTCGAGCAACCGGCCCCCGATGCCCTCTCCTTGCGCCTCGGGCAGCACGTAGATCGCACCGAGCCGCGCCTCCCCGGAATCGGAATAGAAATCGGCAAACCCCACGATTTCTCCGCACCGGACGGCCGCCAGGAAGACTCCGCCTTCCATCCACTGTGACAGCGACTCGTCCTAGTACGCCCGGCGCACGAACTCATCCTGCACGTTGTCGGAGACGATGTCGCGGTAAGCGTCGGCCCACGTCTCGCATGCTACCAGGCGGACGGCGGGGAAGTCTTCGGCCCGTATGTCCCGGATCCGCACCCCGGACGCGCCTCCACCGCCTCTCATACTACTCGACCGGGATGGTGCGCTCCGGGGCGTGGGTAGCTGCTTCGCGGAGGGCTGTCAGGGAGGTGTCCGGGTCCATGCCGGAGGCCCTGAGAAGGTCAACGGCGGTGGACCGAACCTGGCCGACGAGCACGCTGGTTTCGAGGTCGTGGCGCTCTTCGAGCACGATGGTGGCCTCTTCGACGGCTCGCAGCGCGTGGCGGCGCGTGTGCAGTGGGTGATCCGGCTCCTCCAGGTAGTCTCCCAGGGCCTCCACGGCGCGGGCGAGGTCGGAGATGGTCTCCGCGAGCCGCTCCGGCGTCGGCTTCTCCTCCCGCACCATGCTGACGGCGGCGCGGGCGAGGACGCGGGTGTTGCGAACCGCGAGGTCGAGCTGGTCGGCGGCGGTCGCGTAGTAGCCGAGGTGCCCGAGGTCCCGGCGGCGGGGCGGGGAGAGCCGGACGGTCCCGTAACCGGCGTCGAGGGCTTCCTTGAATTCTCCGACCCGCTCGTCGAGCGTCCGTGCCCGGTCGAGTGCGCGCTCCGCCATCCCGAGGTCATTGGCGCGCAGGGCGGCCGTGGTCTCCTCCAGCACGGCGGCGAGGTCGGCGAAGATCGGGTGCGCCGCCCGTTCGACGATGTGCCTGGGGTTGTTGGGGAACAGAGCGGAGATCGCCAGCGCCACGCCGCTGCCAACGAGCGCATCCACGAACCGCTCCGGCGACGTGCCGGAGGTGGTGGGGTCAAGCATCACCGTGAAGAGCGCCGAGACGCCGGCCTCCGTGACGAGCAACGTCCCGCCACCGAGCAGCACGGCCGCCCCCATCGCCAGGGCGACGACCACCGCGATCTGGACCGGCCCCGTCCCGATAGCGAGCACGATAAGGTCGGCCACCGCCAGCCCGCACGCCACCCCGAAGACCAGCTCGACGGCCCGCCGGCCTTCCTGGCCGACCGCCACGCCGAGTGAGACGACCGCCGCTATGGCCGCGAAGAACGGTCGCTCGTGCCCGAGAACCACCGAGGCCAGCGTCCACGCCAGGCTCGCCGCCACAGCCGTCTGCAAGATGGGCCACCCACCGGCCCGCAGCCGCCCGAGTGCGCTCTCGAACCTCCGTGACACCGCCATAACCTTGCCGTTCATCCCGATCCACGCGAGCGCCGCTCCGCCCATCGCCGGTCACCTCCTCTCGATCTTCCTCGGCCAGACCTCTTCACGCCCAGCCACAACTCGAACCTGCAATCTCTATATGCCAACAGCACACACCCGAAGCTACCATCCTGATCGGGCGGATTCAAAGGAAAACGAAGCGTTTCAGCAAACTGTTACCAGACTGTTGCGAAGTGTTGCGAATGGTGAGAGGAGGAGAATTGGCGGAGGCTCTGGATCAGGCTCCCGGCGGATACAACGTCTGGCGCTCAGCCAGCGTAGTCTCGCCGCACGGCCTCTGCCAATCTCGTGGGCGGGATCGCCGGATAGCGGCGGTTAGTCTCCGAGGCATCGAATGACATGTCGTGAGTGTCCATGACGACCCCGGCCTGGACCTGACGCGCCAGCGCCGGGTTCACCGGGCGCATCAGCGCCGACATCAGGCGCATCATTGGCAAGGGCACATGGCTCTTCTTGCCGGTCTTCCCCGTCACGGTCTCGAAAGTCTGGACGACCTGTTTCATGGTGAGGTTCTCGGGTCCGCCGACCTCCACCAGTTCACCGCGCATGGCGGGTTCCGCAACGGCAAGTTCGACGAACCGTGCGACGTCATGCACCGAGACGAAGTTGATCGGGTTGTCACCCCGCCCGAAGATGCGTGTTTTCCCCGTCTTCAGGAGAGGTTCCCCTACGAGGGCCGCCCACGTCTCCATAAAGGCCGTGGGCCGGATGATGGTCCAGCCGAGCCCGCTCGCCTTCAGCTCCTCTTCGGCCAGGTACTTCATCCGGGCAAGCTCCATCGGATGGTCCGGGGCCGCTCCCTGCACAGACACGAGGATGAAATGTTCGACTGCGCCTGTCCGGGCGGCCCGGATCAGATTCCCGTTCCCCAACCGGTCCACGGCCCGAGGACCGGCGGGGTCGGTACCGGCAAAGCCCTGGATCGCCGAGATGACGGTTCGGGCCCCGTCCGCCGCCCTTTCGACCGCGTGCTGGTCCCGCACGTCACCCGACATTATCTCGACGAGATCTCCCTCCAGATGCCGGGCTCGCGCCGGGTCGCGCGTCAATATCCGCACCTCGAGCCCACGCGCTGTCAGCCGACGCACGACCTGCGTCCCGAGCGTCCCGGTCCCGCCGGAGATCAGGATCATCGTTCAGCCCTCCGTCATGCTCCGCACGGATTCATCAATGCCTTCTCCACCTTCCTCCACCGGTTCCATGTACAACCGGCCCCACACGATGTGGCCCTCCCGCACCCCGAAGAGCGTCACCCCCGCCATGTTCAAACCCGTGGCGCTCCACCGCCACTCGCTCCACACCGTTCCCTCGACGGAGGCGTACCCTAGCAGTTCCGCCTCGAAGTCCGGGAAGCTCCCGAGGATCGCCGACCAGTTCTTTCGCACCTGCTCTTTGCCGCCGAAGCCCCGATTGGGGTGGAGCGGTTGCTCGCTACGATAGTCCGCGTCGAAGCAGCGCAACATCGCTTCGAGGTCGTGGCGGTTCATGGCGCCGTGTAGTTGCTCGATCACCGTCGGCATGGCATCTCCTCCGATTTCCCATTTGGCAGGCCAATTCCTCCTATCGTAATCATTATGACATCACGAGAGGAGCCAAACACGGAACTCCCAGCCTGTTGGCGCAAGCTCCAGACCGCGCGGCCTGCCCCCGATCATGTACGTAGCGGCATGAAAGACCCGGCACCATGAACTCCACAGCCGCTCCGAGCGTGTCGCCGGTTGCGAGGCTGAAGAGAGCCCGACGGTAGCGTTGAAGTTGCCTTTCCTGGCTCACCAAACTTCTCAAGTAGATTGCCTGCTTGAGTGTTGCACTTCTCTAACTGATCGCTTTGGATAGTCTTGGGCCGAACACCTTCTTGAGTTTCAAGAGCCGGACAACCCCCCACTGCGCGATCTCTTCTAACACTTGTTGATCGTCCTCGATAGAACCTTCGCGATAGACGGCTACGCGACTTGCTCGGCGATTATCTAGCCGCTCCCACTCTAGCTCTTCTCCAAACTCTGCTGACAGCGAGCTTTGCTGTTCAAAAAGAGTATCGAACAACTCCTTGTTTGATCCGGCATCACCTCGATCAATATATACTTCAGCGCGAACCTTCCCTCCTTGAGCAAAAATAAAAGCATAGGAAATGCCTGCGAAACCTGAGGCGAAGTAGTACCAATTCTGTGACAATCCAGCTCGCGCCTTCGTGAAATCATGCTGCTCCCGCAACTCATCTATCAGCTTCTGGAAGAAGGCTTGATAGGCTTTCTTCTTTTCGGAAGACTCTCCAGCAGTACCAGATTTTCTCTGCTGGGCCTCTACCGTCTGGCCGATTATGCGAGGTACGAGCGTCTTCGAGCTCGAGTCCTGGCTGACGTACTGCTTGATCTCCACGGCCAGCACCTCCGCCGGGTCCATCTGCTGGTTCAGGAACTCCACAATGCGGCGGAGTTCAGTGGGGATCTTGTCGGATACGAAGATCAAACGCACCTTGCCAGCCTGCAAGTTGGTCTTGATCTTCTGCCAAAACTCTTCCAGTTCTGTATCGCTCTCCAAGAACTCGGCCAACTCTTGCTCAGGATTTTCTCTAGTAGCTTCAAATTGGGCGCGGAGAGTCTCTACTGGCCAGTAGACTACCGCATTTGCAGCGTAGTCGAGCATCTGGCCGACGACCTCGCGTCGAATCTGAGTATTCGAGCTACGCTTCACTTCAACTATGGTCGGTATGGCATCTTGGTCAAGAAATAAGTGATCTACCGACCACCGTCCGGAGCCATCTTTATCGGATGAGAGACTCATTTCCCGAGACACGAGCAAGAAGCGCCGTGGCTCGTCACCATAGGCTTGATCTCCGTCCATGAGTTTCGGATGATCGGCCAAAAGTTTTTGCAGGAGACCTTCCGTACCGTATGGTTGCTCTGTCATCTCGACAAGCTCCCCATCATCCCGCATGAGATAGATTCCTCCGCTCACGAATGTTCCCTTCTTTTTGCGAACGTAGCCATCAAGCGGCCCCGACCTCCACGTACTCGCTGCTGGACGAGGGTTTTGGTATCGGCAGTCCGTCCTCGCGCAGACTTTCCAGGTGCAACTCGACGGCTTCCCCGATGAGACGCAAAGCCTCTTCCTTCGTCTCGCCCACCGCGACGCAGTCCGGGAGATCCGGCACGTAAGCACCGAACTCGCTCTCACCTCGCTCCAATATCACCACGTAGCGTATGATCCCTTCCCCTT
>Ga0183260_10002916_pt1 | contig 13945 bp, 10 predicted proteins | sample AntDrymUQ4972206_2_FD_129768 | JGI IMG/M metagenome (GOLD analysis project Ga0183260, IMG submission 129768) | Polar desert sand microbial communities from Dry Valleys, Antarctica - metaG UQ497 (22.06) (version 2) (version 2) | ecosystem: Environmental > Terrestrial > Soil > Desert | place... | reverse complement strand
CCTCCTGTTGCGAAGCGATACCGCGGACTCGCGACTCGGGCCCGTTGCCCATGGAATGGGCCTGATTGTTGACAATCGGCTCGCGGATGTTGAGACTGAGCAACTCTCGATTCGGGCCACAATTGCCGCCCTGCAGTCAACCTGGCTCGGCGCAAACCCTCGCCACGCCGCCGCGCTCGAGGCGCTCGGACTTCGACCCACCACCCGCTCGATGACGGCGCTCGATCTCGCGCGCCGGCCCGAGGCGTCCCTCGCTTGTGTCCTGCAAGTACTCCAGTCCCTCGATCTCTGGCATGGGCCGGCAATCGAGTCAATCCCACTGGATCGAACCGACACCGCCCTCCGGTACAGCACATTCGTCGAGAAAGAAAACCAGGAAGTCGAGCGGCACAAGTCGAACGAGTCGCGACTCATTCCCATCGACATCGACTATCTGTCCGTGCCAGGCCTACGGATCGAGGCATCGCAGCGGCTCTCCGCCTCCAGGCCGCCAAGTCTCGGGCATGCCGTCCGCACCGCTGGCGTTACCCCATCGGACATCGGCGCCCTGCTGATTCACCTTGCCCGAGTCGCGCCCGCCGCGAAATCCGAACGTCCGCGGCGATAATTGCGCCAATTTGCTGGCGTTGCGTTAACACAGTGGAAGGCACGGCCCAAGTAGAGTAGACTTCGCCTTCGCGTGGCTGAAAACTCAATACCCAGCCCGCCATGCGTGCTTCAGAAGGACATCGATTCTTGGTCAGGTTACGTCACGCTTTCCATCACCCGGTTGCCGAGAAAGCGTCTACCCCTCATCGCGTCGTCGTCTACGTCACCGGCGGTCCGGACGACCAGCGACTCCTCGAAGCAGTCGAGAAGATTGCACAGAGACAACACACCTACATCACCATCACCTACGTCGTCGAAGTCCAGCAATCGATACCGCTCGATGCCGAACTCCCTGGAGAAATCGATCGGGGCGAAGCCGTCCTCCGCGATGCGGAAGTTGCCGTCTCGAAGTTCGTCGGCGGCAAACGCGAAAATGTACGCACCGAATTGCTCCAGGCACGTTCGGCGGGCGCCGCAATCGTCGACGAAGCAATCGAAAACGGCGCCAATGCGATTATGCTCTCCTGTTCAATCCGAAAACGGCACGGTCGCACCGGCGTCGGGGACACCGTGCAGTACGTGCTCCAGAATGCCCCCAGCGAAGTCATCGTCATTCGCCAGGCACTGCCGAGTTGGATTCCTGACGAGGGAGCGCGCCCATGAAAGTGGTGGTCATGGGCTGCGGGCGCGTCGGCGCCAGGGTCGCCTCCATCCTCGATCACAACGGCCACGACGTCACGGTCATCGACACGAACGCGATCGCCTTTCGACGTCTTTCGCCAGACTTCTCCGGCGACACCGTTCTCGGCACCGGGATCGACGAGGACGTGCTCAAAGCGGCCGGGATTGAACGGGCGGATGCCTTCATTGCCGTCACCAATGGTGACAACCGCAACATCATGGCCGGTCAGGTCGCCCAAACAATGTTCGATGTCGGCAACGTCATCGTTCGCATCTACGACCCCGTGCGCGAGGACACCTACCGGCGCCTGGGCTTGTCGACCGTCTGCCCCACGACCACGATCTCGGCGCTCATCATCGACCAGGTCATAGGCGCAAGCGACCCGTATCGCCGCGTCGCGACGAGAGGGGCCTGACCGTGTACATCATCGTTGCTGGCGGCGGAAAAGTCGGCTACTACCTGACGAAAACACTCTTGAACGAGGGCCACGAGGTGCTACTCATCGAGCGCGACCGGGACAAGGTCGAGACCTACTCCGAACGCTTCGGATCGGTGATCCTGCAGGGCGACGCCGCCGAGGCATCGGTGCTCGCCGCCGCGGGCGCGGCGCGCGCCGACGTCCTCATCGCGGTGACCGGCGAAGACGAGGACAACCTCGTCATTTGCCAAATGGCCAAGCACAAATTTCACGTCGGCAAGTCAATTGCACGGGTCAACAATCCGAAGAATGAGCAACTTTTCAAAATGCTCGAGACAGACGTCACGATCAGCCAAACCAACTATATTCTCGGGTTGATCGAACAGGCGATACCGGATCGCGCCTTCATTCACCTGCTCAATTTGCGTCACGCCGATCTTGCAATTATCGAGGCCACCATTTCGGAGGAGTCGCCCGTCGCACACCAAACGGTTGGCGAGGTCGATCTGCCGGTGTCGTGCGTGATCGCCGCGATCGCCCGCAGGGCCGACGTGATCGTCCCCGGCCCGGATACGGAAATCCTGCCGTTCGACGAAATCATCGCCGTCACGCACCGGACCGAAGAAGACGAACTCCGCCGGTTGCTTGTGCCGGACTGACCCCTTTGCCCCCTGATCGCAACATGTGAAATGGGCAGGTCGTGTGACCTGCCCATGGACAACTCTTTGGGTGCGACGGCGCCTACGGATAAATGCCCCGTGTCCGCGAGAAGTCCGCGATCCGATCGATCGCCCGCACAAGCGCCGCGGTGCGCATGTGGACACCGTACTTCCGGGATGTTTCAAGTACGCTCACATATGATCGCTGCATGATGTCCCGCAGCCGTTCATTGACTTGCTCCTCGCTCCACGGAAACGCCTGCAACGCCTGCACCCATTCGAAATACGAGACCGTGACTCCACCGGCATTGGCGAAGATATCTGGCAGTACGAGAATGCCGCGATCGAACAGGATCGTGTCGGCCCCAGGCGAGGTCGGTCCGTTCGCGGCTTCGGCAATGATCTGAGCCTTGATCCGAGAGGCGTTGCGCGAAGTGATCTGCCCCTCGAGCGCGGCCGGAATCAGGATCTCGCAATCGATCTCGAGAATCTCCTCGTTCGTGATGTCTTCGGCCTCGCGAAAGCCCGACACCGATCCCGTGCGCCGCTTGTGAATCGCCACCCGGTCGAGGTCGAGCCCGTTCGGATTGTGGATGCCGCCCCGCGAATCGCTCACGGCCACCACCGGCGAGTCGTGTTCGGCCATCAGTTTCGCCGCGACCGAACCCGCGTTGCCGAACCCCTGGACGGCCGTCCTCGATGACGACAACGACATCCCGCGAGATTTCGCGGCCTCCTCGATCGCGAACACGCAGCCGCGACCGGTTGCCTCGCTGCGACCGGCCGAACCGCCGAGTTCGAGCGGTTTCCCGGTCACGACGCCGGGCACCGAATACCCCACGTTCATCGAGTAGGTGTCCATGATCCACGCCATGACCTGAGGATTGGTGTTGACATCCGGCGCCGGAATATCGATGTTAGGCCCGATAAACGGTTGTATCTCCGCGGTGTAGCGTCGGGTCAGATTCTGGATCTCGTTTTGCGAAAGCAATTTCGGATTGACCTGGACTCCGCCCTTGGCTCCACCGTAGGGCAAGCCAACGACCGCGCACTTCCAGGTCATCCACATCGCCAGCGCCTTCACCTCCGAAATCGTGACGCTCTGGTGATACCGAATGCCGCCTTTGGTAGGCCCCGGAAGACTGCTGTGCCGTACACGATGACCCGCGAACACCTGAACCGAACCATCGTCCATTTCAACCGGAAAGTGAACCGTCAGCTCGCGTTGGCAGTGGCTGAGAATCCGGCGAAGATAGTCTTCCAGCCCGAGCACGTCCGCCGCGATATCGAATTGTTGAACGGCCACCGTGAACAGATCGTCATCTAGTTCATCCGGTCGATCCAACACTGCTGTCCCGCGATGCGCGTCTCCGATGACGACCATCACTACGACCTTTCTCGATCGCTGGCTGAACGATCAGCGCGATCCTGGTGTACTGGATGGACCATCTCCACCCACCGATCCCGATGACCCCTATGCCTGGACGTCAAGCAAGCGGAGCAGAGTGGCGCGCACGTCATCGGGTTTCGCCCGGCCACCGGTTCTGCGCATTGTCGCGCCAATCAAACGACCCAGCGCGGCCTGCTTGCCACTCCTGTAGTCAGCCGCCGCCGCGGGATTGCCGTCAATTGCCTCCTGCGCCGCCGAATGCAACGCGTCCGCGTCGTCCAGCGACAGAAGATCCAGTCGTGTGGCCGCTTCGATCAAGGATTCCCTGTCCGCAATCTGCGACAACAGGTCTTTCGCGGTTCGCGCGGTCAGCTTCCCCTCGCGAATGAGTTCCATCAGTTCGGCGATCTGCTGAGCACTGAGCGGGAGTTGGTCCAGCGGCATCGCCCGCGCCCGCGCCAGACCCATGATGTCGTTCACGATCCAGTTGGCGGTAGCCTGATAGTCACCGGTCGCGCCGAGCGCGGCGGTCGCCTCCTCGAATATTTCAGCGATCGGACGTTCGTTGGTGAGCACCGCGGCATCCGGGGCTGCGAGTCCAAACTCGCTCATGAATCGATCGCGCCGGGCCGCGGGCAACTCCGGCAGCGTTGCCCGTATAGCCACTCGCGTCGCCTCGTCTGCAGAGAGTGGAGGGAGATCGGGTTCAGGAAAATACCGATAGTCGTGCGCTTGTTCCTTGGTTCGTTGCGACAATGTGATGCCGCGTGCTTCGTTCCATCCTCGCGTTTCTTGCACCAACTCGCCTCCGCCAGCTACGACTTCTCGCTGGCGCTGCTCTTCGTGCCTCAATGCGCGCTCGACCGCGCGGAACGAGTTCATGTTCTTGATCTCGACCTTGGGTCCAATGTACGAATCGTCGTCGGATCGAATCGAAATATTCGCGTCGCAACGAAAGGCGCCGTCTTCCATGTTCGCGGTGGAGGCGCCGACGTAGCGCAAGATCCGTCGCAGCGCGATCAGGTACTCGCGTGCCTCTTCCGGGGATCGCAAATCGGGATCGCCCACGATCTCCATCAACGGCGCCCCGGACCGGTTCAGGTCGACTAACGTCGCGGCGCCACCGAAAGACTCGTCATGCACGAGCCGGCCCGTGTCCTCCTCGATGTGGACGCGGGTGATGCCGGAGGCGACCGGTTCGCCATCGACCTCAAACGATATCGAACCCTCCACGCAGAGCGGCAGATCGTACTGTGAAATCTGGTAGCCCTTGGGCAGGTCCGGGTAGACATAGTTCTTGCGATCGAATTTGCAATAGTCGGGAATCGTGCAATTCAGGGCCAACCCCGTTCGCATCACGGTCTCGATCGCCGTCTTGTTGATCGCCGGCATGGCCCCGGGCAAACCGAGGCAGACCGGGCAGACGTGGGTGTTGGGAACGGCGTTGGCGTAATCTGCCGAGCATCCGCAGTACATTTTGCTCTGCGTCAGGACCTGGGCGTGCACCTCTAGCCCGATCACCGTTTTGTATCGCGTCTCAACCGCCAATGCCACGGGCCGCAATCCTTCGCACAATCCCCGCCACTCCCGACCGAACGTGTCGTCGGGATCCACGGCGTTTTGGTCTGTCCAGCCAACCGCCAGTGCATGATTTCGGCGTGATTCTACCATGAACCGGCTCCTGAACCCCGGTCGGAAGAGGTCGCCTGTGATACCATGAACGCGCATTTGAAGACCTTGGGCGGCTCCGATTGAACGCCAATCGGGGCGGTTCGTTTCTGCTTGATTTCTCTCATGTTGGCGCGCGGGCATCTTGAGCCGGATGTCGCCAAAAACCTGAATCCACCCGCCCGAGGGCACGGCCACATCGCCTGCCCACCCGGTTTCCACTGTACGGAGGCGTTCCCGAGAGATGGTGACATCGATCCAGACCAAAATGGTCACCGGCAAGATTAACAACCAGCAGGTAACTGTCCCCCAGGGAACATTCATTCTCGAAGCGGCCCGCCTCAACGGTATCGAAATTCCCAACCTTTGTTATCAGCCGCTCTTGCGGCCCTGGGGCTCTTGCCGCATTTGTACGGTCGATATTCTGGGCAAGCGCGGCGGCCTGATCGAATCCTGCACCATACCGTTGGCCGAAGGCATGGAAGTTCTCACCCACTCCCCGGAAGTGATCCAGGCTCGCCAGTACCTCCTCCAGATGTACCTGATCGATCACGCTCTCGATTGCCCCACCTGCGACAAGTCCGGAGAGTGCTACCTCCAGGACAACACCTACCTCCACAACATCAACGCCAATCCCTATCGTCGCCCCAAACTGGCCCAACCCTATGAGCATTTCAGCGCCACGATCGACTACAAGTGGGATCGCTGCATCATGTGCAACAGGTGCACGCGGGTCTGCGACGAAGTGGTCGGCGTCGTCGCGATTGAAACAGCAAACCGAGGACTCGAAGCGACGATCACCCCCGCTTTCGGCATGGATCTCAGTGACACGACCTGCACCAATTGCGGCATGTGCATCGCGGTCTGCCCGGTCGGCGCCCTGACCGACCGCCATTTCGGTCATCATCCGTGGGAGCTCGACACGACCGAAACCGTTTGCGGCTTCTGCGATGTCGGCTGCACGCTCAACATCGAAACCAACAAGGGGATCGTGCGCCGAACATCGCACCTGTGGGAGCGCGGCGTCAATCACGGCTACACCTGCGAGGCCGGTAAATGGGGTCACGAGCAAATTCAGTCTCCCGACCGGGTCTACTACCCACGCGTCAAGGGCGACGACGGCAAGCACTATGAAGTAACGTGGGAAGAAGCGCTCGATCAGGTCGCGACTGAACTCCCGAACCATATTGGCGCACGCTTCGCCGCCCTCACGTCAGCCGAAAGCACCAATGAGGAGATCTACACGCTCCAGCAATTCTCACGAGCTGTGATGCAGAGCAACTCGATTGATCGCCTCTTGACGCCAGCTCAGTCGGGCGTCGAGCGCGCCACGCGCGCCGCGCTCGGTATGGATGTCGCAAACACCAACAACTTGCAGGAACTATTCTCGGCCGCCAAGAACCTGATCGTGGTCGGTCCCTCCATCTTCGAACACGCTCCCATCGCCTCCTACTGGATCAATCACGCCCGGCACTATCGCGAGGCACGGATCACCGTGATCAGCACTGAGCACTACCTGCTCTGCGACCGGGCCGTGATCTGGATCAAGCCAAGTCACGGCACGACCGAACTTGTCGTCACCGCGATCGCCAGCGAAATCGTGCGGCTCGGTCTCGCCTCGGAAGTGGCCGGCGCCATCGACGGATTCACCGAGTGGCGACAACAGCTCGAAAGCATCGACATCAACGCGGTCTCGGAGGTTACAGGCGTCCATGCCCAAAAGATCACGGACGCCGCGATCCTGTTCGTCACCAGTCAATTGGAAGCTCCCACCACGACACCTGAAAACGGCCACCCGCCGGGCGCGATTTTCCATACCGTCGCTCACCAAACTACCGATGCTCCCTACGGCGATGCCGCGAGCGTCGCGCTCGCCTGCGCCAACCTGACGATGCTCACCGGCAACCTCGGACGCGCCGGAGGCGGGATCGCCTCGATGCGCGGTCCCGCCAACTACCAGGGCGCAACTGACATGGGCGCCTCGCCCTCAGTGCTTCCCGGCGGAGACTCGATCACGGACGGCGCTGCTCGTAATCGATTCGAGCAGGCCTGGTCGACTCGTTCCGCAACCGGACTTGTGTCGCTCCCAACCGCCGCCGGAGTTGGCCTCGCCGATCTTCCACGCGCGATCGAAGCCGGCGAAATCACGGCCCTTTGGCTCGAAGCTGGACTTCGAACTCGGGAGTCAGTTATCGACGAAAAACTCTTCGAGGCCCTGATGAAACTTGAATACCTCGTTGTTGTCGATGCCTACAACTCGCCATTCGCCGGGATCGCCAATGTCGTCTTGCCGTTGGCGCTCAATCTCGAAAAGGACGGCACGTTCACCAGTTTCGATCGAACTGTGCAGCGTGTGCGCGCCGCTGCTCCCGCCCTCGGTGAGGCGCATTCGAGTACCGAAATCATTGGCGCCGTCGCCGATCGACTCGGATACACGTTCCCCAAGGGACACGCCAGTCAGGTCATGACCGAAATCTCGACGCTCGTTTCCGGATACTCCGGCGTCACCTATGCCCGCCTCGAACGTGGCGGAATTGTCACCCCGGTCGAACGTTTCGGGGAAGGCGGCGCCACGATCCTGACCAACGGAATCGGACCGCTGCAACCGAAGATGGTGAACTACCAGGCCCGAACCTAACGCGTTTTCAAGAGGAAGAGGGCATTCCATGCTCGACGAAGTCAAGGGATTCGGCGTCACACTTAAGCGACTTGTTGTGCCGAAGGTTGTTACGGAATACCCGGAGGTCAGGCGCCCGATGGCTCCTCGCTTCCGTGGTCTGCCATCGCTCCGCGCCGATCCGGACACCGGTAAGGCGCTCTGCGTCGCTTGCGGACTCTGCGCCCGCATCTGCCCGACCTCCTGCCTCGAAATGCACGTCGTTCCTTCCGAGGAAGGCGACCGCGAACTCGGAGAGTTCATCCTCAAAGCCGGACGTTGCATGTTCTGCGGACTCTGCTCGCAGGTTTGCCCGGTCGACGCCATCACCATGAGCCAGGAATACGAGCTCTCCGTGCTCGAACGCGACGGTCTCGTCTATACCAAGACCGAGTTGGCGACACTCGGCGCCCAATTACCGGTCTGGTGGGACTCGGGTGTCGGTCCCGAGAACCAGCAAACCAACGCCCCAAACCGCTACGACCGCTTCAAGGACCACGCCTCGAAGCTGTATTAGGTCGTACAGTCCAACTTCCCTTCACCGGATCTCGTAGTAACCGTGTTGGATGTCAAGCGGGATCGGGTAGAAAGTGCTTTTGTCCGACCCGCGTTTGCTGCCAGGTGATCCAGCCGCAACAATCAATGTAGACCGCGTTCATGATTTTGTCTTGGCCAACCGCGAATGTCTCCGGACGAGGTGTCTGTTGGATTGTCCGAGCATTCATTCACTCCAACATGCCAAAGGACTTTCCATGACGACCGAATACCCACTGTACATCGACGGCGAATTCGTCCAATCGGGCCAACCGCTCACCGTCACCAACCCCTTCGACGGCACACCCGCTGGCTCCACCTGGCTGGCCAGCGCCGATGATCTCGAACGCGCCATCGTCGCCGCCCAAACCGCGTTCAGGACGTTCGGCACAACCCCTGTCTTCGATCGCGTCGACCTCCTCAAGCAGTTAGCCGCCAAACTCAAGGAGCGACGGCTCGATGTGATCGACCTCATCGTCCGCGAGGCCGGCAAACCTGTCGGCGAGGCGACAGTCGAGGTCGACCGCGGCGTGTTCACGATCGAAACCGCCGCCGAGGAAGCGAAGCGAATTCAGGGCGACGTGATTCCACTGGACCTGCTGCCCTCCTCGAAAGGACGCTTCGGGATCGTCCGTCGCTTCCCGATCGGACCGATCGCCGGCATCTCCCCCTTCAACTTCCCGCTCAACCTCGCCCTCCACAAGGTCGCTCCCGCGATCGCCTCGGGCAATACGATCGTGCTCAAGCCGCCCACCCTCGCTCCGCTGACGATGCTCCTGATCGCTCAACTGGCCGACGAAATAGGTCTGCCCAAGGGCGTGCTCAACGTGTTGCCAATGGATCGCTCGACCGGCGACAAGCTCGTCGAGGACGACCGTTTCAAACTGCTGTCGTTCACGGGCTCCCCTGATGTCGGTTGGGACATGAAGCGGCGGGCCGGGGTGAAACCTGTTGTGCTTGAGTTGGGCGGCAACGCCGGCGTCCTGGTCGACGATGACGCCGATCTTGACTTCGCGGTCTCGCGAATCCGGATGGGCGCATTTGCATACGCTGGGCAGGTCTGCATCTCGGTCCAGCGCGTTTTCATCCATGAGGCGGTTTTCGACACTGTCCGCGACCAAATCGTCGACGCCTCGTCGAAATTGCGAATGGGCGATCCCGCCGATCCCGCCACGGAACTCGGCCCGATGATCGACGACAAGGCCGCCGCACGCACCGAGTCATGGATCGCCGATGCCGTTCGCGAGGGCGCAACGATCCTCACCGGCGGCAAGGCGCAGGGGCGCTTCTTCGAACCGACCGTGATCGAAAACGCCAACCCCCGCAGTTTCGTCTGCTCGCGGGAAGCATTTGCCCCTCTTGTTACGCTCTTCCCGGTGGAGTCGTTCGGCGAAGGAATCGTGCGACTCAACGACTCCGAGTACGGTCTCCAGGCCGGAGTCTTCACCAACCGGCTCGAAAACGCGCTCACCGCGTTCGAGCGCATCGAAGCCGGCGGCGTCATCATCAACGATGTCCCGACCTACCGCATCGATCACATGCCGTACGGTGGCGTGAAGTCATCGGGTCTCAGTCGCGAAGGCATCCGCTACGCTATTGAGGACATGACCGAACCGCGCCTCATGGTCATCAACCGCCTCGACAGCCAACGCCTCCCCGAATAAGCATCGCCGGTATTGGCCTCCCGAGGAACGAGGGACCATGCCGGCCAACGGTCTTGTGCCGGCCAGCGGTCTTCGGTCGACCATGGTGCATGTGGACAATCACCCTACCTCGCAACCAACCCCTTCAACGTCGCGATGTTTCGTCGATCGTTCTCCCCCGCATTGTCCTTCTCGGTTTCGAGAATCCCCGGTATCCCGTCCAGGCGGGGATCGTTTACGAACTGGCGAAATCCTTCGAGTCCAATCTCGCCGTCGCCGATGTGATCGTGACGATCCTTGTTGCTTCCGAACGGCTGCTTCGAGTCGTTGAGGTGAATCACCTTCAGCCGATCCAGCCCGATCACACTTTCGAACTGCGCCATCGTCGCCGCGTACTGTTCGGGAGTGCGGTAGTCGTAGCCCGCGGCGAAAATGTGACAGGTATCGAGGCAAACCCCTACGCGCGACTTGTCGTCAACCAGGTCGATGATCGCCGCGATCTCCTCGAATGTGCGACCGAGGGTGGTCCCCTGACCAGCTGTGGTTTCCAGAAGCGTCACCGTCTTGCTCTCCGGCATCGAGGCATGAATTTCGTTGAGCGACCGCCCGAATTGTGCGATCCCGGCTTCGACGCCACTGCCCGTGTGCGCGCCAGGATGCGTAACCAGATGCGGGATACCGAGGATATCGCAGCGGTCGAGTTCATCCGCGAACGCGGGAATCGATTTCCCGAGGATGTCTGGCTTCGGTGAAGCGAGGTTGATCAGATAGGAGTCGTGAACGACCAGTTTGGTAATACCGGTCCGCGCCACTTCTTCGTGAAATCGCTGAACCGTTTCCGGATCGAGCGGGCTGGCCTGCCACTGCCGTTCGTTCTTCGAAAACAGTTGAAGCGATTCCAGACTCAGTTCTTCGCCACGGGCCAGCGCCTTGTCCACCCCGCCCGATGCCGACATGTGCGATCCAAATGCCAGGGTCATGCTTGCGTACTCCCATCTGTTTGATTGGCCGCGATCAACTTCTCCAGTTGCCTGGGATTGTGTCCCAACACCACCCCACCGTCGCCGATCACCATCGGCCGCCGCATCAAGGTCGGCTCCTCGACCATCAGCTCGATCAGGTCGTCGCCGCTCATCGGTTCGATTTCTGCGCCACGTTCCTTAGAGCGGATCGCGAAATGGTTGACGCCTACCGTCTTGGTAGGGCTGCGGAGCTTGCTCCGCCCATCTTCCGCCAAGATCGTTAACCTTTATGACACCCGCTCTAGTACACGCGACTCCGCGTCGACAGCACGTCCCGCGCCGAAAGCCCGGCGGTCACAAGAATCGATTTCAACTCCGCGACGGTGAGTCGACTTCTGAAGAAGTCCCGCACCTCATAGTCGACCCCGGATTGATTCAGCGCTTCTTCGGTCTTGCCGCAAGATGTGCACGATGAATACACAAACGCCCTGATCACGATCGTCCCCTCCCCCAACCATTGCCCGAATGACGGTGTTCATGGTCGCACACCTGTTGAGGTGACGGCGTCGAGTACCTCAAAGTGCACGTGATACACTCAATGCGCCTGAGCGGGATCGGATCGGCACGGATGGAGTTTTCAGCACTTGAATCACTTGCCAACTGCCGAATCTCTCGATCAACGCCACTTCTCTCATGCGCTCCCACACCTTTCCATCGTCATTCCGGCGTACAACGAATCCGAACGGATTGCCCGTTGCCTCGACGATCTCATCGCCTGGACATCGAGCCGGGAGGATTCGATTGAGATCATCGTCGTCGACGACGGCAGCGGCGATAACACCGTCGAAATCGCCGACCGCTTCGCAAGCTCGCATTCGACCATTCGAGTGCTCCAGGCGCCACATCTCGGCAAGGCAAACGCGGTTTTGACTGGTCTGGAGGCGTCCAAGGGAAGCTTCGCGGGCTTCTGCGATGTCGATCTCGCCACACCTTTGACTACGTGGGATGACTGCCAGCGCGCTTTCCAGCAAGGCGCCGACGTCGCTATCGCCTCCAGGCAAGGCTTGGGCGCGAATCGCATCGGCGAGCCATGGTACCGCCACGCCATGGGCCGAGCGTTCAATCGGCTGGTTCAACTCTTGCTACTACCGGGTATTCAGGATACCCAGTGTGGGTTCAAGTTCTTTTCCCGGGACGCCCTGACCATCATCTTGCCACGTTGCCGCCTCTATCGCGACGCCGAAGTCGTCTCCCGACCCCGCGTCACCGCGTTCGATGTCGAGTTGCTCCACATCGCCCGGCGCCAAGGTCTCGAAATTGCCGTCATTCCAGTGACCTGGACACACGGTGAGCACACCAAGGTCAATCCCCTGACCGATACGCTCCAGAACCTCCGCGACGTGCTCCAGGTCCGCTGGAACGGCTGGCGCGGCGCCTACGACTAGCACTCAGTCACGATCGATTCGCTGTGCTCGCAACACCCCGACCGTCATTCCGACAAAGGAGGAATCCCGGCCCCGCTGGATACTGTAGCGGTATTCAGCGTGCGTCGATTGTGGCGAATGAATCGTCCCATGCTCGGTGTGACGCTTTGGCAGGGCGGCAGACACGAGCTGCCGGAACCTCGAATGACGTTCACCGACCAATTTCGCAAGGGCGGACCATGATCGAACTCCTCGAACTGGCGGACCTGAATCGACCGAGGTTGACACGCACCGCTACTGGATCTTGTCGATTCTATTCTCCGCCCATTGCCGCCCACGCAATCGTTGTGAATCACCCGGACTCATTGTCGCGATACGGACGGCCTTCATTCACCCTCTCAATGCGTTCGCTCGTTGCAATTGCGAGGCATCGCCGACAATACCAGACCAAGCTCGACTCCACCGCCGAATCCTCCGCAAGAATGCAAGAATTCCGCAAAAAAGAATCCCCGCAACCACGCGGAGAAATGAGTTTTTGTATTCTTGCACCTCAAAAAGGCACATCGTCATTTCCAGCAGATCGCCGCCTTTCGAGCCTGACTCGGCGAATCATGAACTACCGTCTCGAAAATTGCCGATCAAGTTCCGACTGCGACATGTGAAGCATCGTCGGTCGACCATGCCCGCACGCTCTTGGTTGCGCGGTGCGCTCAAGTTCAGCGACCAGCTCCCGCATTTCTTGCAGGGAAAGCGTCTGCCCGGCCCGGATCGAGGTGTGGCACGCCGCGCTGATCGCCACCGAGTCGAGCCACGAGTCGCCCACCCCGCCCTCGGCCAGTTCCTGCAGTATCAGGTGGATGCGTTCGCCAATGTCGATCCCGTGGACGATCGCCGGAATCTCCCGAATCGCCACCGATTGCTCGCCGAACCGCTCGATCTCGAAGCCGATATTGCGCAACTCACCCATCGAGCGATTGAATGCCGCCATTTCGTCGGGCGAGAGCTCGACCACGCGCGGATCGAGCAGCGCCTGCCGATCTATCGACTGCGTTTGCATCTGCCCCAGTATCTTCTCGTATAACACTCGTTCGTGCGCCGCGTGCTGATCGATCATGAACAGACCCTCCGGACCCTCGGCAATGATGTATGTGCCGCCCACCTGACCCAGCACCCGCATCACCGGCACACCCGAGGGATAGGGCCGCACCGTCGGCGCCTCACCCTCCTCAGTTGGCTGCCGCGACGAACCGAAGTCCTGTTGGCCGACCCATGATCCGAACGTCCCCTGCGCGAGCGTTGCACCGCGCGGCTCCGGCGCGGT
>Ga0183260_10002914_pt1 | contig 13951 bp, 17 predicted proteins | sample AntDrymUQ4972206_2_FD_129768 | JGI IMG/M metagenome (GOLD analysis project Ga0183260, IMG submission 129768) | Polar desert sand microbial communities from Dry Valleys, Antarctica - metaG UQ497 (22.06) (version 2) (version 2) | ecosystem: Environmental > Terrestrial > Soil > Desert | place... | reverse complement strand
CGAGCAGTCGTCGTGCCCGCCGACCTCAGCGACCTCGATGCCGTTGCGGCGCTGGCCGAGGTGGCCAAGCGGGAGCTCGGCCGGTTGGACGTGGTGGTCAACAACGTGGGCGGATCGATGCCGCGATCGTTCCTCGACACGTCGCCGCGGCGACTGATCTCGGAGTTCTCCTGGAACGTGGCCACCGCCCACGCCCTCACCCGGGCAGCGGTCCCGATCATGCTCAAGGCCGGCGGCGGCTCGGTGGTCGGGATCTCGTCGATGATGGGAAGGACGGCGGGGCGCGGCTTCGTCGCCTACGGCACCGCCAAGGCCGGCCTCTCCCACTGGACGCGACTGGCGGCCCAGGACCTGGCCCCGCGCATCCGGGTGAACGCCATCGCGGTCGGCTCCATCGCCACCTCCGCTCTCGAGATCGTGTTGGAGGACGACGTCCTGCGCACGGCCATGGAGCAGGGCACGCCGCTCAAGAGGATCGGCGACCCGGAGGAGATCGCGGCCGCCGTCCTGTTCCTCGCCTCCCCCGCCGGTGGCTACATGACCGGCAAGGTCGTGGAGGTCGACGGCGGCATCGAGCAGCCCAACCTCGACATGGGCCTGCCCGACCTCTGAAGCGTCTTCGCCCGTAGGCTGGGGTGGTCATGGATCGCTACCAGTACCTGTTGCTGATGGGCGCCTGCGTGCTCATCACCTTGCCGCTGGAGCTCTACTTCGAGGCCCGGGTGTGGCGCCGACCGCGCCGCCTCTTCCTCGCCCTGCTGCCGGCCTTTGCCCTGTTCGTGGTGTGGGACCTGTGGGCCACCAACACCGGCACCTGGGACTTCAGCCCGGACTACACCATCGGCGTGACCCTTCCCGGCGGGATGGCCATCGAGGAGCTGGTGTTCTTCACCGTCATCCCCGTCTGTGGCCTGCTCACGCTGGAGACGCTGCGGAACATCCTGCGGCACCTCGGGTCACGCTGATGCCGATCTACCCCACCCTCGCCGTCACCGCGGCGATCGTCGTCATCGTCGTCGAGCTGAAGATCCTCCGCTCGGGCTTGTTCCGGGAGCCGGCCTACTGGATCTCGATGGTCATCTGCTTCGGCTTCATGATCCCGGTGGACGGCTGGCTCACCAAGCACTCGGCGCCCATCGTCATCTACCGCCCCGAGGACACCAGCGGCATCTACCCCATCTGGGACATCCCGCTGGAGGAGTACACCTACGCCTTCGCCCTGCTCACCGCGGTGATGCTGACGTGGGACCGCGTCGGTGCCTCGCACGAGCGGGCGCCGGTGCGGGAGGATGTACCCGCATGAGCCCGCTCCTCCTCGTCGCCTCTGCCTTCGTGGCCATGGAGGGCGTCAGCTACGCGGCGCACCGCTGGGTGATGCACGGCTTCGCCATGGCCTGGCACCGCAGCCACCACGTCCCCCCCAACAGCCGCTTCGAGCGCAACGACCTGTTCCCGGTGTGCTTCTCCAGCGTCGGCGTGCTGCTCTTTGCCCTCGGCAGCGCCGGCTGGGCGACGTTCTGGTGGGTCGGGGTCGGGGTCACCGCCTACGGCGCTGCGTACCTGTTCGTGCACGAGGTCTACATCCACCACCGCCTCCCGATCCGGGTTCCCGAGCTCGCCTACCTCGAGTGGCTTCGCGACTCCCACCGCATCCACCACCAGACCAGCGCCGAGCCCTACGGCATGCTCCTCCCCGTCCTCCGAGCCGACGCCCGCGCCCGCACGACAGCCATCGACTCCCTCGAGCGCTCCCGAGCCTGACCCCCGGTCAACGGGGTCTACGGTCGATCAGCTGCAGGGCTCGGAGGCGGTTGTGGCGTTGGACGGCGATGAAGGGGGCGTTGACCATCAGGCCGTAGGTGACCATGAGGAACAGGCCGCTGAGGGGGTTCCAGAGGGCGAACAGGGGACCTCCTGCGAGGGCGAGCCAGTGACCTCGCTCGGCTCGGCGGGTCTCGGCCACGAAGCGCCCTAGGCCACCGCTCAGCGAACCCGTGAGGTTGCGCTTGCTGACGCCCCCCGAGAAGACGGCGCCGGCTTCGGGGAGGTGGTCCTTCCACCTGCGGATGCGCAACCACCGCTGGTAGGTGCGGCCGCCCCGCTCCCATCCACGGGGGCGGAGGAGCCAGCCGTCGTGCTGGAGGCGCTCGAGCGGGAGCCGGTGGACCCACCAGCCAGATGCAGTGTGGATCAGCGCCCACGCCACGACGTTGGCGAGCAGGGTGCCGACGAACGAAAGCGTGAACAGCAGCGGCATCAGACGGGGATCTGACGGCCTCGCCAGGTGACCTGGCGCCGTAGGACGCGCTGCACCAACGACCAGGCGAACAGCCCGAGGAAGGCCAGCAGCGGGATCGGGAACAGCGCGGCCACCCACCAGGGAAACGAACCGAGGCGGCGCAGGATCCACCCGACCTGCACCGCTACGGCGGCGTAGGCAGCCGCTGCCCATGGCGTGTCGGCCTCGATCACCTCGAGGGAGGCGGCCACCGCGGCGCAGACCCAGATGGCGGCACCAACGAGGGGGAGCGGTCGGGCCCGGCGGGCTCCGCCGCTGAGGTTCTTGCCCCAGCCCTGCACCAGGGAGGTCAGCGCGCCGGGGTACATGCGAAAGCGCACGGCGTCGCCACCCCCGAGGCACCGCACCGGGAGACCGGCCCGCTGGTAGGCGCGCGCCAGGGCGATGTCCTCGATGACGTCGCCACGCACCGCCTCGAAGCCGCCGGCCGCCGTCAGGGTGTCGGGAGTGGTCAGCAGGCAGGGGCCGAAAGCCAAGCCGGGACGCGTCGAGGGACGGATGGCCGCGATCCCCGAGGCCAGGATCGCCACGGCGTTGGGGAAGGCCGACAGCTGCTCGTGCGGGCGCACCACGTCGTGGAATGGCTGCACCGACAGCAAGCCATCAGTGGCGCTGGCGGCGAGGCGGCCGAGGGCGTCGGGGGCGAGGCGGACGTCGGCGTCGAGGAACAGGAGGTGCTGACCGCGAGCGGCTTGCACGCCGGTGTGGCACGCCCAGGGCTTGCCGGCCCATCCCGTCGGTGGGGGCTTGGCGGTGATGACGGTGGCGCCGCCGGCCCTCGCCACCTCGGCGGTGGCGTCGGTGGAGCCGTCGTCGACCACGAGCACCTCGAGGGGTGCGCTCGTCTGGGCGGCCAGCGAGACGAGCAGGATGGGGAGGTTGGTGGCTTCGTTGCGGGCCGGGATGATCACCGACGTATGGCTGGCATCGCCACCGCTCCCGCTGGCCGGCACCGGCAGGCGCCACATGAGGACCGTGCCCGCCAGCAAGCCGATCACCAACACGGCGATCGTGGAGGTGGTCACCGCATCATGCGGACGGCCAGGGTGGCCTTGCGCCAGGTGGGCACGGTGGCCCGCTCGGTGAAGACGTCGTAGCCCGAGGCCTCGATGCGGTCGAGGATCTCCGAGTAGAGGGTGCGAGCGGCCCGGATGCAGCGGGCCGACGTGGGCGGCAGCATCCCCACGCCCATGTCGGCGGAGCCGTACAGCGCTCGGCAGCGCTCGACCTCGAACCGCATGACCTGACGCCAGGGCTCGTCGACGGTGCGCCGGTGGGGGTCGGCCCCGAAGCGGTCGAGATCCTCCTGCGGGATGTAGACGCGACCCCGGTCGAGGTCCTCGGCCACGTCGCGCAGGAAGTTGGTGAGCTGGAAGGCGTTGCCGAGGTCGCGGGCGTGACCGAGCGCCTCGGGCACGATCGGCTCGAGGATGGGCAGCATCATCTCGCCGATGACGGCGGCGGAGCCGTCCATGTAGACGAGCAGGTCGTCCCAGGTGGCGTAGCCGGTGATGGTGAGGTCCATGGCCATCGACCGGAGGAAGCGGCGAAAGCAATCGGGGTCGATGTCGAAGGCCCGCACGGTGTGGACCACCGCCTTCAGCACGGGATCGTCGGACCGTCCGTCGGCGAGGTCGGCGAAGAAGCGGTCGCCGAAGTCGACCAGGGCCTTCTCCCGCACCTCGACGGACGCCGGGCCGAGGTCATCGACGATGTCGTCGGCGTGGCGGCAGAAGGCGTAGAGGGCCCATACGTGGTGGCGCTTCACCCGGGGCAGCGCGAAGGTGGACCAGTAGTATGTGGTGCCGTAACGCTTGTTCAGCTCCCGGCAGCGGGCATAGCTCTCGTCGAGCGTGATCAGCATCAGGCCCCCATGGCGGCAACGCGTTCCGCCGCCAGCATGCCTGATACCAGCACCATCGGCACGCCCACGCCTGGGAGGGTGCTGGAGCCGGTGAACACCAACCCCGGGGCCCGCTTGTCGAGGTTGCCCGGGCGGAACGGACCCGTCTGCAGGAACTTGTGGGACAGCGCGAACGGGGTGCCGCGCTCCATGCCCTGGGCCTCCCAGTCGAGCGGGTCGACGAGCTCCTCCACCTCGATGTGGGTGGGGTAGCCGAGGCGCACCAGGTGGGCCTCCAGGTCGTCGCGCGCCCGACTGCGCTCCTGGGTCCAGTCGACGCGCCCGTCGAGGTTCGGGGTCGGCTCCAGCACGTAGAGGGCGTGGCGGCCGGGCGGGGCCATGGTCGGTTCGTGGAGGGACGGCACGCTGACGAGGAGCGACGGATCCGGCATCCGCACGCCGTCCTTCAGGATGGCCTTGAAGGCGCCGTTCCACTCCCGACCGAAGTGGATGTTGTGGTGCTCGGTGCCGGGCGGCAGGTCACCCTCCACGCCGACGTGCCACACCAGGGCCGACGGGGAGTAGGTGCCCTTGCGGGCAGCTCTCGGCGCATCGAGACCGGGCAGGAGGGTGCGGTAGGCGACCGGCAGGTCGGGGTTGGCCACCACCGCCTCGGCGTTGACGACCTCTCCGTCCTCGAGGCGGACGCCCCGTACCGGGCCGCGGGTGCCGTGCTGGAGGAGGATGCGATCGACCTTGGTGTCGTAGCGGAACTTGGCGCCGGCGTGCTCGGCCGCCTTGGCCAGCGCCACCGGCAGGGCGTGCATGCCGCCCACCGGGATGAAGACGCCGTTGACGCTGTCCATGTAGGTGATGACGGCGTAGATGGCCAGCGCCTCGTAGGGCGCCAGGCCGGCGTACATGGCCTGGAAGCTGAAGATCCGGTGGAGGCGCTCGTCGTCGAAGTAGCCGCTGACGACCTTGGCCAGCTTGCGGAACCCGCCGAGCCGCACCAGCTCGAGGGCGGGGCGCAGCGGCGACATCAGGTCGAGCGGCGAGTCGAAGCTGCGCTCGATGAAGGTGGCCATCTCGAGGTCGTAGAGCCGGGTGAGCCACTCGCAGAACCGGCCGAAGGCCTCCGCCTCCTTCGGGCCGCAGACGGTGCGGATCTCCTCGGTCATGGCGTCGCGGCCATGACGCACCCGCAGCTCGCTGCCGTCGGCGTAGCAGGCTCGGTACATCGGATCCACGGGCCGCAGCGTCAGCAGGTCGGCGCCGTCGACACCGGCGGCCGCGAAGCACCGATCGATGAGGTGCGGCATGGTGAGCACGGTGGGGCCGGTGTCGAAGCGGTAGCCGCCCCGTTCCAGCGACCCGGCCCGACCCCCGGGCAGCGAGCCGGCTTCGACAACGGTGACGTCGTGCCCCGCTCCGGCCAGGTGGCAGGCGGCCGACAGCCCGGCCAAGCCCGCTCCGACGACCACGACCCGGCGCGGCTTCGTCACCGGTGCAGCCTACGGCCCCCAACCCCCGACTTCTGTGTGCCCTGAGAACCGCCATGCGGTTGCTGACGCACACAGAAGCTGGGGGTGGGGTCAGACCCGGGCGCTGTAGACGGGGAGGTCGAGGAAGGTGAGGACGCCGGGGTCGGCGCGCACGACGTGGGGGATGGCGTTGACGACGTGCATGGCGGTGGCCAGGCAGCCGGCGTGGTTGTGGTCGCCGACATCGGAGCTGAGCTCGAGCTCCAGCTTGACGTTGGGCTCGCCCTGGATGTCGATGCGGTAGCCAGCGCCCTGGGGCCAGTCGGGGGCGTCCTCGTAGCGCAGGCGGGTGACGTGCTCGACGACGATGCGCTCCTCGCCGTCGACCATCCCGATGATCTCGAAGCGCATGCCCGAGATGGTGCCCTTCTCGACGGTGCCCGAGGCGATGGTGATGTCCTCGTTGGCCCGCAGGATCTCCTGGGTCTCCTCCACCGAGTCGAGCTCGAGGCCGATGGCGGCGGCCACCAGGTGCAGCACCGGGCCCCACGCCAGCGCCGTCGAGCCGGGCGACAGCAGGAGCGACTGCGACGCGTCCTGCTTCCCGAACCCCATGATCTCGAACATCGTGAAGGGGTTGTCCCACGTGGCGTAGTTGACGATCTCGAGCATCTGGACCCGCCGCACCTCCTTGCAGAGGGCGAGAGCGCCGATGGTGACGCCGGCGTTGCCGAAGCCGGGATCGATGCCGGAGGTGTAGATGCTGGATCCGCCCTCCAGGCAGGCGGCCTGGAGCTTGTCGTAGACGCCGTCGCCGGCCACCTTCGGGAACAGCAGCGGCACATACGACGTGTTCACCACGTTCTTGCCGGCGGCCAGCATCCGGCAGAGGTCGTCGATGACACCGTCGGGGCGCAGGTCAGAGTTGGCGGTGTAGCAGATGCAGTCGGCGTCGAGGTCGAGCAGCGCCTCCATGTCCTGGGTGGCGGTGACGCCGACCGGAGCCCCGCCGCAGAGCTCGCCGACGTCGTGGCCGGCCTTGCTGTCGGAGTGCACCCAGAGCCCGGCCAGCTCCAGCTGGGGGTGGGCGACGATGGCGGGCGCGGCGTGGATGCCGACGGTGCCGGTCGCCCACTGGATCACTCGGTAGGTCACTCGGTCCCCTCGTCTACGGTCGGCGACACCCTAATCTGACGCACCGTCAGATCGGAGAGCGTGCCTCCGGCGCGGGCAGCACCTGGGTCTGTTGGGGATCCTGGATCGGCTCGCCGGGGGTGAGCCGGAGCGGGACGACGCCCGCCCACACCGGCAGGTCCATGTCCTCGTCATCGTCGATGGGACCACCGGTGCGGACCTTGGCCGAGCCCTCCTCGATGGCGAGTTGCAGGACGAGGGTCTTGCGGAGCTCCGAGTCGTTGGACGCTCTGGCCACCTGGGTGCGGCCCGGCATGACGTGCTCCACGATCACCTCGAAGGCGTGGCGCTTGGCCTCCTCGTCATCGACCTTGGTGGCCACGCCGAGGAGCACCACCGCCCGGTAGTTCATGGAGTGGTGGAAGGCCGAGCGGGCCAGCACCAGCCCGTCGAGGAGGGTGATGGTGACGCACACCTCGGCGTCGATCGATGCCCGCAGCATGGCGTTGCCCACCGCCCCATGCAGGTAGAGCACGTCGCCGTCGCGCCCATAGGTCATCGGCAGCACGCGGGGCTGGCCGTCGACCATGAAGCCGACGTGGGCGACGTACGCCTCGTCGATGACCTCGTCGATGATCGCCCGGTCGTAGGTGCCCCGATCGGGGAGGCGGCGGACCTTCGTGCGATCGGTGGGCGTCAGCGGGTCGGACATGGGCGACATGGTGGCAGGCGTCCGGTCGGCTGAGCGGCGGAGATTCGACTAGGAACTCGCCATGACCATCATCGTCACGGGCACCATCGACTTCGACCCCGCCAAGCGCGACGACGCCATCGCCGCCGTCACCGAGTGCATGGAAGCCACCCGAGCGGAGGATGGCTGCGACCACTACGCCTTCTCGGGCGACTTCGCCGATCAGGGCCGCATGTACGTCTCCGAGCAGTGGACCACCCAGGAGGCCATGGACGCCCACAGCGCGTCGCCTCACCTGGCCGCACTGCTCGGCAAGATGGGCGACCTCGGGGTCACGGGCGCCAGCCTCACCAAGTGGGATGGCGCCACCCCCTCCAAGCTGATGTGAGGAGCGGCGTCAGGAGACGCAGAGCTCGTTGCCCTCGGGATCGGCGAGGGTGACCCAGCTCTGGGGGCCGAGCTGGCCGTCCCAGAGCTTGGTCGCCCCCAGGCCGAGCAGCTGCCCCACCTTGGCCTCCCGCTGGCCATCGGGCACGTGGATGTCGAGGTGGACTCGGTTCTTGGCCGTCTTGGCCTCGGGCACCCGCTGGAAAAGCGCCCGGTCCTCGGTGTCCGGAGCCTTGGCGCCGGCGTAGTCGCGCCACGCTCGGCGGCCGTCGAGCTCGATGACCTCGTCGCTATCGGCGGGGACGTGGCCGGCTTCGATCACGCCGCCGATCATGTCGTGGTGATCCTCGAGCTCGTAGTCGAGGGCGGCGGCCCAGAAGCGGGCCTGGGCGTGCGGATCGGCGCAGTCGAAGGTGATCTGGAGAGCCATGCCTCGACGGTAGACCCGAGTCCCTGACACCCGCTGTCCAGGATGGCGGCCGGGGTGGCGCAGGCTCAGGCAGCGGGCAGGTCGCCCCAGAAGCCGGTGACCCGACGCAGCCGCCCGTCGGGGGCGACCTCGCCGACGTCGAGCCCGGCGACGATCAGCGCCCCGTCGTCGTCGCCGCGCAGCTCCCAGGCGAAGCGGAGCTGGTCGCCGAAGCGGTCGGTGCCGCTGGTGCGGGCCATCGTGAAGCCAGGGAACCCGGCGTGGACGCCGGCGATCATCTCCGCCAGCTCCGCGTGGCCGGTGGCGTCGGCGTGCTGGTCGACGTGGCGTCCGTCGTCGGTGAAGGCCCGGCTGACGAGGGTCGCCCGCTCGTCAGCATCGGTGGTGCGCCACATCTCGAGGTAGGTCTCGACGAGGGTGGCGGTATCAGTGTCGGTGATGGTGGTGTCGGTCATGACCTCACCATGACGGGCGGGCAGAGCGGAGACGATTACCTCACAGGTAGGCGACGGGACCCGACCGGCTCGGTACGGTCAGCGCCATGAGCACCATCGCGGCGCCGCGCGGCATCGGGGATCTGCTGCGCGACTGGCGGCAGCGGCGCCGTCTCAGCCAGCTCGACCTGTCCAACGAGGCGGAGGTGTCAGCTCGCCACCTGAGCTTCGTGGAGACGGGGCGGTCAAAGCCGAGCCGGGAGCTGGTGCTCCACCTCGCTGAGCACCTCGAGGTGCCACTGCGGGAGCGGAACTCGCTGCTCATGGCGGCCGGCTTCGCGCCCGTCTTCCGGGAGCGGTCGCTCGACGACGACGAGATGGACCCGGTGCGGGGTGCGCTCGACATGATCCTGGCTGGCCACGAGCCGTACCCAGCCGTCATCGTCGACCGGCTGTGGAACCTGGTCACCGCCAACGCCGCCGCCCTCACGCTGTTCACCGCCGGCGTCTCACCGACGCTGCTGGAGCCTCCGGTGAACGTGATCCGACTCGGCGTCCACCCAGCTGGCCTGGCTCCCCGTACCCGCAACCTGGCCGAGTTCAGCGAGCACCTGCTCATCCGCCTCCAGCGCCAGCTGGCGGTGTCCCCGCATCCCGACCTGCAGGCCCTCTACGACGAGGTGCTGACCTATCCAGGCGTGAGCCAGGGCTCGGCGGTGGCCACCGACCCGACCACCCTCCTGTTCGTGCCGATGGTGTTCGAGGCGCCCAACGGCCAGGAGCTGTCCCTCTTCAGCACCCTGGCCACCTTCGGCACCGCCCTCGACATCACCCTCGCCGAGCTGTCCATCGAGTCGTTCTTCCCGGCCGACCCCGCCACCGAGGCCTACTTCCGCCCCTAACCACGGGATCTGTGTGCGGTCACCACCGGCATGCGGTGCTCAGCGCACACAGATCCCGTCGGGGTGGTGGTAGCAAGCGGGGATGACCGAGCTCACGGACAAGCAGGCCGAGCTGTGCGAGACGAACACGACCGAGTTGGGTGACCTCAAGGCAGTGTTCCTCAGCTGCACCCTCAAGCGGTCGCCCGAGGTGTCCAACACCGAGGGCCTCGCCGAGATCTCGATGGAGATCATGCGACGCAACGGCGTGGCCGTGGAGCTCATCCGGATGGTCGACCAGGACATCGCCAGTGGTGTCTACCCGGACATGACCGAGCACGGCTGGCCTACCGATGCGTGGCCAGGCATCTTCGCCAAGGTGATGGCGGCGGACATCCTGGTGATCCTCACCCCGATCTGGCTTGGCGAGAAGTCCTCCGTGTGCACCCAGGTGATCGAGCGCCTCTACGGGAACTCGAGCCAGCTCAACGACGCCGGCCAGTACGCCTACTACGGGCGGGTGGGCGGCTGCCTCGTCACCGGCAACGAGGATGGCATCAAGCACTGCGCCATGAACATCCTCTACTCCCTCCAGCACCTCGGCTACGTCATCCCACCCCAGGCCGACGCCGGTTGGATCGGCGAGGCCGGCCCCGGGCCGTCATACCTCGATGATGAAGGCGGGCGGGACAACGACTTCACCAACCGGAACACCACCTTCATGACCTGGAACCTGCTGCACCTGGCCCGGATGCTCAAGGACAGCGGCGGGATGCCGGCCCACGGCAACCAGCGGGCCGGCTGGGACGCCGGGTGCCGCTACGACTACGAGAACCCTGAGCACCGCTGACGCCGGGGCGCCGATGCATCAGTCGTCGTCACCGGGCTGGCCGCCGTTGCCGTTGCCCTTGTCGTCGTCTTTCTTGTCGTCGTCGTCGGGCGGCGGGGGAGGCGGCGGTGTCGTGGTGGTGGTCGTCGTCGTGGTGGTGGTGGTCGTGGTGGGGACTTGCTCGAGCTGGGCCTCGACCTGGGCGGCGGCCGCCAGGATGTCCCGGGCGGCGGCGTCGTTCAGCTCGCCGGACGCCTGCAGCTCCTCGACCGACGCCCGGATGGCATCCAGGAAGGCACCGGCACCGGCTGCATCGCCGTTGGTCGCGGCGGCCCGCACCGCGGCGACCTGATCGGTGAGCTGCTGGGAGGCGGCGGCGGACACAGACGGAGTGTCGTCACCGCACGCCGTGGCCAGCGCCGCCACCACGATCAAGGCCACGAACCGGTGCCTCATGGCTGGACGGCCTCTTCGAGATCCGAGAGGGCACCGTCGAGCGCCGGCGGCAGGACGGTTCCCTCCTCCGCGATGGACATCGTCGTCGCCGACGATGGTGTGCCGCCATCGTCTTGCTGTGCGAACCACAGCCCGGCGATCAGCGCGAGCACGGTGGCCCCGACGATCAAGCCGATGGGAGGGCGTCCTCCCGGGAACGGGCGTCTGAGCACAGAGGCGGCAGGATGGTCGGCAACCTCCGGCTCGCCAGCCGCGTCTGCGGCGGGGACCGGGAGCACCTCGGTGGCCGGGTCATGGTGGATCCGGGTGGTGGCGGCGACGATCGCCTCCGTGGGAGCTGGTTCCTCGACCGGCGCGGCGGTCGTGGCCACGGATCGTTCAGGCTCGAGGGCGGCCTGGAGGTCGGCGGCGCTCTGGAAGCGCTGGTCGGGGCGGCGGTCCATGGCCCGCTCGGCGGCGCTCGCAAGGGCTGGATCGACGCCGGGTACCACCTCGTCGAGAGGCGCTGGATCGCCTTCGCAGACGGCTCGGACGACCGCCATGGGGGTGTCAGCCGCGAAGGGGCGTTGGCCGGCCAACGCCTCGTAGAGCACGACCCCGATGGAGTACAGGTCGCTCTGCGGCGTGGCCGGCCGACCCTCCAGTCGCTCGGGGGGCATGTACGCCGGCGTCCCCATGACCTGGCCGGTCATCGTGTGGTCCATGCCCTCGGCTGTCTTGGCGATGCCGAAGTCGGCCAGCTTGGCCCGGCCGTCGCCGGTGAGCAGGATGTTGCCGGGCTTGATGTCGCGGTGCAGGACGCCGAGCTCGTGGGCGACGCCGAGGGCTCCGAGCACGTCGAGGATCACTCGTCGGGCCCGCTCGGGCGCCAGCGCTCCCTCGGCGATCTCGTCGGCCAACGTCCGCCCGGGCAGGCACTCCATGACGATGTAGGCCTGGCCGTCGTGCTCGCCCGTGTCGAACACCGTGACGGCGTTCGGGTGGCCGATGCGAGCGGCTGCGTGCGCCTCCTCCTCGAACCGGCCCCGGGCCGAGGGGTCGACGGTGAGGTCCGGGCGGAGGAACTTCACCGCCACGTCACGCTGCAGGCGCTCGTCGTGGGCGGTCCGGACCTCACCCATGGCCCCGCGCCCGATGACCGGACCGACCCGGTACCGGCCGGCGACGAGGAGGAGCGGGGGATCGGCTGGCACCGGTCCAGTGTGCCCGATCGATGTTCGTTCCATAGATCGTCAGTAGGAGCGGGGAAGGCCGAGGACGTGCTCGGCGACGTAGTTGAGGACCATCTCCTGAGGGATGGGAGCCAGCCGCATGAGCCGGGCCTCCTTCCAGTAGCGCTCGATGTCGTACTCGGTGGCGTAGCCGAAGCCGCCGTGGGTCTGCATGGCCCGGTCGGCGGCGGTGAAGGCGGCGTCGGCGGCGAGCAGCTTGGCCAGGTTGGCCTGCTCCCCACAGGGCTGCCCGTGGTCATAGCGCCAGCCTGCCTCGCGCACCACGAGGGCGGCGGCGTGGAGGTGGGCGTAGGCGTCGGCCAGCGGAAAGGCGATGCCTTGGTTCTGGCCGATGGGCCGCCCGTAGACGACCCGCTGGTTGGCGTAGGCCACCGCCCGCTCGAGGGCGACCCGCCCGATGCCGAGGGCCTCGGCGGCGATGAGGATGCGCTCGGGGTTGAGGCCATCGAGCAGGTAGGTGAAGCCGCGTCCCTCCTCACCCACGCGGTGGTCGACCGGCACCTCGAGGTCGTCGAAGGTGACCTCGCAGGACACCACCGCGTTCCGGCCCACCTTGGGGATCGGCGTGATGGTCACCTGGGGGGACTGGAGGTCGGCCAGCAGAAGGGTGAGGCCGTGCGTCTTGTGCTCCACCTCCTCGCGCGGGGTGGTCCGCACCAGCAGGAGCACCTTTTGGCAGTACGGCGCCTTGGTCATCCAGACCTTGCGCCCGCGCACCCGGTAGCGGTCGCCGTCGAGGATCGCCCGGGTGGTTGTGGCGGTGGTGTCGGTGCCGGCGTCGGGCTCGGTGACGCCGAAGGCGACATGGATCCGCCCGGCCACCACCTCCGGCAGGTAGGTGTCACGGAGCTCGTGGCTGCCGTGCTTCACGACAGGGTTCATGCCGAAGATCGACGTGTGCAACGCGCTGCAGCCGTTCATCGCCGCACCGGAGGCCGCCACCTCCTCGAGCACGATGGACGCCTCGGTGATGCCGAGCCCGCCACCGCCGTAGGACTCCGGCAGGGCGACCCCGATCCAGCCGCCCTCCGCCATGGCCTCGTAGAAGGCCCACGGGAACTCGTGGCGCACGTCGAGGTCTCGCCAGTAGGGGTCGGGGAACCCGCTGCACACGCGGCGCACGCCCTCCCGCAGGTCCACGTGGGTGTCGTCCTCGTCGAGGCGCACGAAGCGAGCCTCTCAGGCGCCGGCGGCGCGAGCGCGGTAGTCGTCTCGGAGCCGGCGCTTGTAGATCTTGCCGTTGTCGTCACGCGGGAGGCGGTCCACGAAGTCCACGCCTCGAGGGCACTTGAACCCGGCCAGCCGCTCTCGACAGAAGCCCAGGAGCTCGTCGGGTTCGACCTCCACCCCCAGCTCGCGCTCGACGACGGCCAGCACCGACTCCCCCCACTCCGCGTCGGGCACGCCGATGACGGCCACGTCGGCCACCGCGGGGTGCTGGAGCAACACGGCGTCCACTTCGGCGGGGTAGATGTTGACGCCCCCGGAGATGATCAGGTTGGCGGTGCGGTCGGTGAGGAACAGGTAGCCGTCCTCGTCGATGCGGCCGACATCGCCGAGGGTGAAGTGATCGCCCCGGTAGGCGCCGCCGGTCTTGTCCGCGTCGCCGAAGTACTCGAAGCGACCCGTGTCGCTCGCCTTGATCCAGACGAGGCCCTCCTCCCCGACCGACAACCGATGGCCGGTCTCGTCACCGACGTGCAGGAGGCCCGGGTCGGTGAGGCCGACCGTGCCGGGCCTGCGGAGCCAGGTGGCGCTGTCGACGGCGGTGGCCGCCCCCTCGGTGGCGCCGTAGTACTCCCAGATCACCGGGCCCCACCAGTCGATCATCGCCTGCTTCACGCTCACCGG
>Ga0183260_10002913_pt1 | contig 13952 bp, 12 predicted proteins | sample AntDrymUQ4972206_2_FD_129768 | JGI IMG/M metagenome (GOLD analysis project Ga0183260, IMG submission 129768) | Polar desert sand microbial communities from Dry Valleys, Antarctica - metaG UQ497 (22.06) (version 2) (version 2) | ecosystem: Environmental > Terrestrial > Soil > Desert | place... | reverse complement strand
TGATCACTCATGCACTCCGTAGGAGATCACAGGTTGATCGACTTGTCGATCCCCCATTTCACCACGCAGATCACAGCGCGAGACTAAGAACGTTTGAACAACTTGTTTCTGCGCGGACCCTAACGGGTTGCTGACAACATCCGAAGGCCGAGCGCGGTCAGCCTCATCGGCACGTTAGATCGTACGTCCTTGGCGGTTCGGATTCTATTGAACCAATCGCCCACAGGCTACCGACGGCCGCCCCGGGCCTCGATTAACCGCAGCGACTTCCGGCTCACGAAAATCCTCGCATGGTACTGCTCGCCCCAGCCGAGCGGTGTGACGTCGCGGTACTCGCGAAGCGGTCCGCCGCCGTGTCCCTCCTCGAGGCGTGCCCTGATGGACGCCCGGACATTCGGGTCGGCGTCCCGATCAAGCAGAAGGCGCGTGAAGCGGGCTTCGTCCGGCTGTCCCTTGCCGTAGTTGACCCAGAAGTTGCGCTGGGACACGACCGTCGAGAACAGCGCGGTGTAGCCGCCGAAGCCGTCGGTGTCGATCGCGGCCCGCGCGTTCGGATCCATTCCCCGGTCGAGCAACCACTCTGCGATCTCCAGCTCGTCGAAGTAGGCGGCGATGTGGAGGAGCGTCGTCCCGTGCACGGGCGTCCCCTGAGCGGTGTACGGGTCCCGAGCGCAGGCAGGGGCGAGCGGAAAGATGTCGGCGATGGCGAACGTGCGCGTGAGGAGATCCGGGTCGCGCTCAAGGTGCGCCTCGAGCAGGTGAATGCGTCCGCGATGGAGTGCCATCACTGGCGTATCGGGTGGCTCGAAGCCGTGCTCGATGTACATCTCCAGGATGCGGTGCTTGTCGGCCGGCCGCCGGCTGTCCGTGCCCAGAAGGTGCTCCATGGTGTTATGGTCCACACCCTCGGGCCCGACGACGCAGGCACCGAGCGTGAGGAGGACGGCAGTTCCTTCTACGCTCAGCGTGTACGCCGGACCGGCGAGCGTCCATTCCTTGAGCGGCTGCCCCGCCAGGTCATGGATCATGCGCACCGTTTCGGTCTTGCCTTGTAGAGCGGCCCGTCCTGCCGCGGACTCGAGGTCTTTAGCGCCGTGGTCGTGCAGGAGACGGATCAGGCGGTCGCGACCTAGATTCGCCGCGTACGTCATCGGTGGACCCCAGTTGCTGTCGGTACGAATCAGGACGTGCTCATGGATCAGTGCCGCGTTCTGCGGAATGAGCTCGCGGACACCCTCGAGGTCATCGCGCCGGATCGCCTCTGCGAGCCGCACCGCGTGGACGAGCCTCGTCCAGCTCGAAGCGCCGTAGGTCCGTGCGAGCACGAGCTGCGCGTCGGCCAACTTCGCAGTGGAGGCGTCGGTCGATTCGGGATGGTGCTCGCGCAACTCGGCGATCGCACTCGCATCGCGGCCGTGGATGGCGCGTAGGAGTTCCTTGGCCTGGCGGTGAATCTGCTCCAGATCGGGACGAACGGGCAGGCGGCGGACGGGCATGACGACCTCCTTCAAATGAGCCCGTGGTCCGCTGGCATCGGGCAAAGGAGGTTCGGCGATCACGTCGAACGTCTGGCGATTCGCTCAGGTGGACTCAGTCCTGTCCGCGAACGGGAGGCGCCCTGTACGCCCAGCCTCAAACTACCACCGAGCGGGCAAGCCTACAAGAGCAGTTTCCAGAGCTCAGATGGGGATTCCCTGAGGGTACGGCCGGCAACACTCTGGAGGGTAGCGACGCCCGCTCCTGTCACCAAGGACGCTTCCAGCCCCGACGCGCTCCACCCGTCGGTCGCCATTGTCTGGGGCCACCGCGGAGGGCCGTCAACTCGTTCCAACGGGTGACCTTACGTAATGGTGTTCGCAATCGGGCCCACGGATTGGCCGTGGCCCCCGAATTTGGTGATCAGGCAGATGCACCAATTGCTGGTGTTCGTCTCCGTCACCGAGTCGCGCACGGATAAGGGACGAGCAGTCGCCAAGGGCGGACCGACAGCCCACCCCTGGCGACACCGAGGTCACGCGGAGGCGTCCGGCTCGATGCGGAGGCGATCGTTGACGGCGCATCTCAGGTTCTGCCTGCATCCGAGGTATCGCTCCGTAGTTTGGATGGAGACGTGGCCCGGGAGGAAGTGGATTCTGTTCGAGTCGGCCGCCAGCCAGGTGACAAAGCCGGGCGCACGTGCGACGAAGATCGTGCGGGGCCAGTCTCTCGATGTCGGCGTGCGCCGCCGCCACACGGACGACGTCCGACAGCCAGTGCGAGCACGCGTTTCGGCGTCTTCTTCGGCTTCTGGAGTCTGGGGTGTGGCATGGGGCGACGCGTTTGTGGTTCCGTCGCCCTCAGTATGCGGCAGCATTCAGTATATACTAAATAGGTGTTCGAGTGGGACCCGCGGAAGGCTGAGGCCAACGCGGCGAAACACGGCGTCTCGTTCGCCGAGGCCGTGACCGTCTTTCTCGACGCGGACGCCTTGGACGGCCCGGACCTGCAGCACTCGCAGCCGAACCGCGGTACTTGCGGATCGGCCGCGCCGCCGACGGCCGTGTACTCATGGTGGCCTACACGCTCAGGAGAAGTGGCGATGCCGAAACGATCCGGATCATCAGCGCGCGGCGGGCGAGCCGCCGCGAACGCGCGGGGTACGGCGCGAAGGATTGACTACTCGGACATTCCCGAATCGTCGCCCGACCAGCTCAAGGCGATGCGACGGGTGGGACGGCCGCCGCTCGGTAGCGAACCACGCCGACTGATCGCGATCCGCGTGGATCCGAGCGTGCTCGAGTCCTTCCGCAAGGAAGCACGCCGCCGGCGCGTCGGCTACCAGACGTTGATCAACGAGGTACTCGCGGAACACATCCGCAAGGACGTCGCGTAAGGGACGCTAGACGGCGGGTGGTCGCCCCTCGAATCCGGTCGTTCGTGCGGCGTCAGTCGAGACCTACGGTCGTTCGGCTGGGTGTCAGGGACGATCTTTGAGACTGGCCATTCGGGCGGCGTAGGGAGCAACAATCGCAAACGATTCCCGTACAGCGACCTGTCAGCTCGGACACCGACCATGGATGGGGCAGTCGGGCGCCGTGCCGGCTTCAGGGCACGGCCTCAGCGTGCCGGTGTTCTCGGCCAGTCGTTGGCTGCGACATCCGGCGCGTGTGATACCTCGTCGACCAGACGGGTCAGCGCCGCACGATCGAAGAGGCGCCCGCGCAGCACGACGGCGCTGATGCGGGTCACGTGCGTGATGTCGGCGAGGGGGTTGGCGTCGAGGAGGACGAGGTCGGCTCGCCTGCCACCGGCAATCGTGCCGATCTCCTGCTCGCGGCCGAGACACGCGGCGGCGTCGCGCGTCGCCGCCCGCAAGGCGTCGAGCGGGGACAGGTTGGCGTCTCGCACCAGCAGCTTCAGCTCCTCGTGCAGCGACTCGCCAGGCACGATGTTCAGGACGCCGATGTCCGTACCGGCGAGGATGCGCACGCCCGCTGCGCGCATGTCCCGCAGATCACGCAGGTTGCTCTCCTGCAGGCGTCGATAGAGGGTGCGCAGTTCGGGGCTCTGCTCGGCGAGCTGCTCCCGCCACTCGGCTCGAAGGTACGCCGACAGCCTTCGCTTGCCGCCCGTCGGCGTTTCGGCTTCGGCCACCGCGCGCTTCAACGTCTCGTCGTCCGCCGTACCCATGCGTTCGAGCACGACCAACGTCGGCACTATCGCCACACCGGCAGCTGCCAGGCGGGTGAAAAACGCGCGGCGATCGAGACCGGGACGTTCGTCGAGCGGCGGGTAGAACCCGTGCTCGATCGAGGCTTGACCAGACCCGAGGATATCGTCGAGCGGATACGGCTGGACGTGCCCAGCGAGCGCGAGGCCGTGCCGTGCCGCGACTGCGCCGATCGCCAGATACGTCTCGCGGTCGGTCGTCGTGCGGATCTTGAGGTGATCGACGCCGCGCGCGGCGATTGTCGCGACGATTCGGTCAGCGTCGGCGGGCGTCGCGACGCCGATGCGCGTGCGCTCGGCTGGTTCCACCATTTCTCTCACGGGCGTCGCGTGCTGACGCGCGGCGTTGGTCGCGGACTCGAGGTACGGCCCGGCGATCAGCAGCCGGGGGCCGATCCGGGTGGCTGCGTCGATCTCGCGGCGCCACCTCAGCAGCTCCTCGTGATCCCCTCCGAGGTCGCGGACCGTGGTGACGCCATGGGCGACCAGCAACGACAGCGACGATGCCCGCGTCTTCGAGACGTGGGTGTGCATGTCGATCAGGCCGGGGATCAGGAAGCGCCCGCTGCCGTCGACGATGTGCGCATCTGGGACGGACGGAAGGGCGGGGGTCGGGCCGACGTAGTCAATGCGATCATCGCGCACGAGGACCGAACCACGGCGCGGCGTCTCGTCATCCATCGATAGGATCGTCACGTCGCGGATCAGCAGCGCGGGAGACGCAGGCGAAAGCTGCGTCGAGCCAGCGTGGGAGGCGAACACGATCAGCGCGAGCGCGGTGACAGCCGCTGCGAGGGCGCGGCGAATCGGCATGCGGGATTATAGACGACGGGTTCACCGGTGCGCCGCGGCGTCCCCGCGCCATCGTTGCTACTGGTCGCCCAGGGTTGACAACCCCTCCACCTCAACCGTGGTGCAGGTCAGCCTGTCCTCGTCGCCAGCGCGACGTTTATGGGAACCTGTGTAAGTGAGCGGAGGTCCTTCACACAGGCGACTGCGCCTTCACTCGAGACGCCGCTGTGAGCCTGCCCCGGCGCATCGGCCGCCGTCATCAGGAGTTCACAGGCACGCGCCGGAGAGTCACTCGAGTGCGCAGGTCATCGCGAATCATTCCTTGGAGAGTTCGGTCTGCTGATGATGAACGGCGAGCCACTTCCCGTTTCGGTTCGTCCAGACAGTCGACGCGAGGCTCGTCGACGCGAGCGGCCGATCGTGGAAAGTTCCCGTGCCCGTCCAGGCATACCTCACGACCGCGGCATCGTTCCCGAGCCATGTTACACGGGGATTGATGATGTCCCACTTGCTCACCTTGAACTGCTCGAGCGCATCGGCGAGCACGTTCATCGGAACAAACCCTCCGCTGGTGGTCCAGACCGCCTCAGGGATCAGGACGAGCGACAGGAACGAGGCTTTGTCTGCCTTCGTGACCGCCTCGTGGAACGCGCGCTCCTGTGCGATCAGAGCTTTCTCAGCCGCCTCGCTCTTTGCCATCGCCGCGCGTTGGTTCTGCGCCTCGGCTACAGTAAGGGCCAGCAGCATCGTCAGAAGTACAAGGGTAATCCTCGTCATCTCAGTCCTCCGTGCGCTTGATAAGACGTCCGGCCACGGCGGGTGGCCTGAACCTTCTCGCCGAAACCCCCACCGGGACCGGCCACCTTCTCCGGCTGGACCCGGTCCTTCTCCCTCGCAGTTCGACCCACCGTGTGCCAGCTCTGTCCGGCTCCGCCGGGTCGATACCTGACCCAGCCACCCCGCGCCTGCTGCTTTCGAGGTTTCAGAGCTTGTGGGTCGTCGGCGACGCGGTCCGTGCACGCTCCCGCGAGCAACCGCGCGCGACCGACGCGCGTCGTCATTCGCGGCGCAATGCGTCGAGAGGGTCAACCGCGGCTGCTGCGCGCGCAGGCAGGTAGGCGGCGGCCAGCGAAACAGCCGCGAGAACGCCGGCAACCACGACGAATGTCGCCGGATCCGTCGGCTCTATTGAGTAGAGCTGACTCGCGAGCATGCGCGTGACCAGCAGGGCGGCCACGAGGCCGAGTGCGAGGCCCGCGAGTGTGAGTGAGGCTCCCTCACGCACCAGCAGCCGAACGACGTCCTGCGGGCGCGCGCCGAGCGCGACGCGAATCCCAATCTCGCGCCCCCTTTGCTTCACCCCATACGCGATGAGGGCCGCCAGGCCGATGGCGGCGAACAAGAGCGCCAGGACGCTGAGTGCCGTGAACACGATCGTGCTGAAGCGCCACGGCGCGATCGTCCGCGCGACGATCTGATCCATGGTTGTGATGTTCTCGATGGCCAGCCCGGCGTCCACGCGCTTCACCGCCTCGCGGACAGCGGGCAGGACCGAAAACGGATCGTCCCGCGTCCGCACGACATAATGCTTCACTGACGGCAGTGTCTGCCGGAACGGCAGATAGAGATCGTAGCGCGGGCTGGTGAGCTCCCGGTAGCGCGCGTCCTCGACCACACCAACCACACTGAGCCAGCGCGGCTCAGCGCCCTCCGGCGCATCGCCCAGATGGAGGCGCTTGCCGATTGGGTCCGTGCCGGGCCAGAGCCGCGCCGCCAGGCGCTGACTCAGGATCACGGCCGACGGCGCCTTTTCATGGTCGGCGACGGTGAACACCCTGCCGCGCTCGACGCGGATGTCCATCGCCCGGAAGTACCCCGGCGTGACCGCCTCCCAGTTCGCCGTCGGACTTTGATGGGCCATCGCCAGTGAGTTGGGCTGTCCCTCGATGAGAACCCGCGTATCCATGCCTATGGGTCCGTGCGAGAACGGCCGCAGGTAGATCGCGCCGGCTGCCGCCACCGTTTCAAGACTCTCTATGTCTTCGAGCAGGCCGGCGACGAGTGTGCGCTGCCGCTGGACTTCGGGATCGTCCGGCGAAGCGACTTCCGGCAGGGGCAGGTCGAACGTCAGCACATTGCGCGGGTCGAATCCAAGATCGAGCCGTGCGAGCGCGAGAAAGCTTCTCCCCAGCAGCCCGGCGCAGATCAGGAGCACGAGCGCCGCGCCGATCTGGCCCACGATCAGCAACCGCCGTGCACGACTGGCACGCGGCGCCGCCCCACCGGCGCGTTCGTTCAGCCCGTCGGACAGCCCGGGACGTGAGAGCTGCCAGGCCGGGACCAGTCCGATGGCGAACGGCGTGGCGGCGGTGAGACCGAGCGCAAAGAGCAGGACCGCGCCGTCAATTGCCGCGCGGTCCAGGCGCGGAACGTCCGATGGGCTGAGCGCGACCACGAGGTCGAAGACCGCGGCGGTCAACGCGAGCCCCACCGCGGACGCAAGGACAACGAGAAGGGTCGCTTCGACGATGCGTGGCGCCGAGTGCGATCCGGACAGCGGTCTCCCGCTCGCGAGCGACGCCGCGCACCAGCAGAAGTCCGGCAGCATTCGCGCATGCGATAAAAAGCAGCACCGTGACCGCGCCGAAGATCGCGGCCAGTGCGGGCCTGGCGGCGCCGAAGAAATGCTCGAGCAGCGGCGTCACGACGACGACACTTCCGCTGGCCATTTCTTCCTGGGTCATGTCGGATGTCTGCGCGATGCGCAGCAGGTCCGTGCGAGCCTGTTCCAGGCTCACTCGGTCACGCACACGGGCAACCGCGTAGAACACGCGGAGTCCGTTCATGGTCGGCTTGTGATTGCCGGTGTACGATGCCATATCGCGGACGGCTGGCGACCACAGCTCCGCTCCCGCCGGAAAGTCGAACTCTGGCGGCATGACGCCAATGACGTCCGCCGGCTGTGGCTTCGCGCCCTCCCCAATCGTGATCGACTTCCCCACGATAGAGGGATCGCTCGAGAATCGCCGATGCCAGAGCTGCGCGCTCAGCACCACAGTGGCCGGCGCGCCGGGGACGTCGTCTTCCGGCCGAAACGTGCGGCCGAGCATGGGCCGCGCGCCGAGGGTATCGAAGAACGACCCTGATACCGAGTTGAACGTGACGGTAAACGGCTCGCCGGGAGCGGTGACTCGAAAGCTCCAATTGACCGACCCGAAGACGTCTACCGACGCAAGCGCGGTCGTTCGTGCGCGCCACTGCTCGAGCTCGCCCAGTGAGACTTCGACGACGGGGGCGTTGCGGGAGTCGTTGCGCGTCCAGGCGAGGACAAGGCGGTCTGGATCCGTGAACGGGAGCGGTCGCAGCAGGACGGCATGGACGATGCTGAAGATCGTAGTGGTCGCCGCGATGGCGGCCGCGAGCATCACCACCACGACGACGGTCAACGCGGTATCGCGCCGCAGGCTACGCCACGCGAGGCGGATCTCACGTCCGACTCCACGATGGCTGGCCCTCACGACGCTCACGATACCATCGGAAACGCTCATGAAGGCGGAATCTTTATGAGCGTTTCGGCGGCCCAAGGGAACACAACTCCTACGTATCGTGCGGGCACTTGTAGCCCGCGAGTCACTTCATGAGTCGCTCCGCCGTGAACGGAAAGCCGCTGAGTGAAGTACCCCCGCTGCTCGGCGGCCTTCAGGGGCCTGCGAAAGAACTCCACGGCCGGCCGAATGTTCCGGAAGACGTGGGTCGGCTCACAAAGCATGGACGCTCAACGTCTCGATTGCCGCCGAGCGTGACCGGAGCGCCCCGTACACCGGTACAGCGCTCATCTCGGCGGCCCATTCGAACGAGAGTCTGATGGCGGGCGATCGTTACCACCGCCGCCGATGGCATGGGTAAACAGTACGGCGCGGCAGCCATTTTTTATCGAGCCGGCCGCAGGGCCGTGAGATGGCGCAGGGTTTCTGGGTATACGCGGGGCTCCTCTTGACAGCTACAAGGGAGAGTAATAGGCTCCTCTCGATAGCTACAGAACAACCCCCGCCATCCTGGAGTCACTGTGCTCTCACGTCCGCCCATCGACGCCCTCCGCGGCTCGCTCGACCTGCTCGTGCTGAAGACGCTCTCGCTCTCTCCCACGCACGGGTGGGGGATCAGCCAACGCGTCGAACAGATTTCGGGCGGCGAGTTCGAGATGAACCAGGGCTCGCTCTATCCCGCTCTGCAGCGCCTCGAGAAGGAGGGCCTGATCACCAGCGACTGGGGCGTGACCGACAACAACCGCCGGGCCCGCTACTACCAACTGACCGCTGCCGGACGGCGCGCCCTCGGCAACGAGGTGGAGAGCTGGAAGCGCTTCGCCGCGGCGATCGACCTCGTTTTGCGCACCTCATGAGGCGTTCGTGGCACCGTCCAATTCCGCTGGGAGCCTGCCGATGAAATGGCTTGACGGCGCCCGCGCGCGCCTGCGCCTGTTGTTCGCTCGTCGCGCCGCCGAGTCACGGATGAATGACGAGTTCCGGTTTCACCTCGAGATGGAAACCGACCGGCTGATGCGCGCGAAGGGGCGAGCGCCCGACGAGGCGCGACGCCAGGCGCTCGCCGCGTTCGGGGGCGTGGAGAAGCACAAGGAGGCCATGCGCGACGGCCGTGGCCTGGCGTGGCTTGGTGGCACGTCGCTCGACGTGAAACTCGGCGTCCGGATGCTTCTCAAATACCCGGGCCTGACGATTGCCGGGGGGCTGGCGCTCGCCATTGCGATCGGGATCGGCGCGGGCTGGTACGACCTGGCGGGGAAGTTCCTCGCGCCGGCAATCCCGCTGCCCGAAGGCGACCGCCTCGTCTTGATCGAGACGCAGAATACCCTGACCAACGAGCCCGAGCCCCGCGTCGTTCGCGACTTCCTCGAATGGCGGCGCGAGCTGCGCACGATCGAGGACCTGGGGGCGTACCGCACGGACACCCGAAGTCTCACCGTCAGCAATGCGGCTCCCGAGCCGATCCGGTTGGCGGAGCTCACGGTTGCCGCGTTCGGCACAGCCCGTGTGCATCCCCTGCTCGGTCGTGGCCTGCTCGACGCCGACGAAATGCCGGGAGCACCCAGCGTGCTCGTGCTCGGCTACGACCTTTGGCAGCGCACCCTCGGCGGCCGGCAGGACGTCGTCGGGTCGGTCGTGACACTGGGGAACACACCGGCGACCGTGATCGGCGTCATGCCGAAGGGTTTCACGTACCCGGTCAACTACACCGCCTGGACGCCGCTGTCGCTCCGCGCCTCGTACGATGCGCTCGAGGGCGATGCGATCGGCGTCATCGGCCGGCTGGCGCCTGGTGTCACGCAGGAGCAGGCGGACGCGGAGCTGCGCGTGCTCGGAGAACGATCGGCCGCGGCCCTTCCGGCGACACACCAGCATCTCACGCCGCGCGTGATGCGCCTCGGGGAAGCCGCGGATGGTCCGGACACCGCGGCCTTCGCGGTGAGGATCCTGCCGGTGCTGCTGTTGCTGATCATTGCGTGCGTGAGCGTCGGCACGCTGGTCTACGCGAGGACGGCGACCCGGGAGGGGGAAATCGCCGTGCGTTCCGCGCTCGGTGCGAGCCGCGCGCGCATCATCGGTCAACTCTTCGTCGAGGCTCTCGTGCTCGCGTCGGTGGCGGCTGCGGTCGGTCTCATGGCCGCCGACCGCGCCGTGACGTGGGTGATCGAAAACTTCAACCAGGCCTCGGGAGGCCTCCCGTTCTGGATCACTCCCGGTCTGACGCTGTCGACGATTCTGTATGCCGCTGGCCTCGCGGTCGTCACCGCGGTGATGTTGTCATGGCTGCCCGCGCTGAAAGTCACGCGGGCGGGCCTGCAATCGCACCTCGCGAGCCGGGGCACGGGTGGCGCCACGCTGAATTTCGGGCGGGTCTGGACAGGCGCGATGATCGTCCAGGTGACGCTGACGGCGATCGGCATCCCGGTCGCACTGGAGGGCGTCAGCGAGGCGAGGCGCAACGTGAACATCCGCGCGGCGTTTCCAGGCCGCGAGCATCTCGCCGCTCGCGTCGATGTGGACCGGACGTTCGATGACGAGACCACGCCGGCGTTCGAGGCGCGGCGGGCGCGGACGTTCGCGGAGCTCCAGCGACGGATCGCGCAGGAACCAGGCGTGGTGGCGGTCACGTTCGCGGACCGCGTGCCAGGATCAGGGGCGAGCACACGGTCCGGACAGGCCGAGGCCTCTGCCGGCGCCGCCCCGGCGTACGCCGCTCAATTCAAGACGTCGGCGGTCGGGCCGGGATTCTTCGAGGTGTTCGATCGTCCGATCGTCGCCGGGCGTGCCTTCCACGCGGGCGACTGGGGTCCCGGAGCCCGAACGGTTATCGTCAATGAGGCGTTCGCGCGCGAGTTTTCACGCGATGCGGGACGCGGATCGCCACTCGGCGCTCGCCTCCGGTATTCCGCGTCATCCGCCCGCCCCGACACGTCAGCGGCGGAGCCGTGGTTCGAGATCGTGGGTGTCGTGCGCGACTTCGGCTTGGACCCTGACGACCTGGGCAACGAGGCGCCGTATGTGTTTCACACGGCATCGGCGGACACGGTGTCTCCGTTCGTGATGAGTGTGCGCGTGCGCGGCGGCAATCCGGCCACACTCGCCGCCCGTCTGCCGTTCATGGCGGCCGATGTCGATGCCAGTCTGCTCGTCGAGGAGTCGCGGTCTCTGGACGACTGGATCCGGGGGCGGGACGCGGGCTTGATCTGGACGGTCGGAGCAGGGGCGGGAGTCACGTCGCTCGCATTGCTGCTGTCGGCGATGAGCATCTTCTCGCTGGTGTCCGTCAGCGTCTCGCGGCGGAGGCGCGAGATCGGGCTTCGCGTGGCGCTAGGCGCCAACCCGCGCCATGTGCTCGCCGGAACCATGTCCCGCGCCATCGTGCTCATGGGGAGCGGAATCACAGCCGGAGGCGGCCTTCTGCTCTCGGCCGTTGCACTAGGGGAAGGACCGTCGGGTCGCCCCGCCGAGGACGTCGCGCAGTTCACCGTGTGGCTGGGGGTGACGTCCGCGGTCATGCTTGCTGCGTGTCTCCTCGCCTGCATCGGGCCCGCCAGACGCGCGCTCAGAATCAATCCATCCGACGCCCTGAAGGAGCCCTGAACGCTGCCGCCCGGCTCTCCGTTGGCCGAGCAGCCGCTATTTTCATTTCGCGGCGCCCTGCTTCAGCAGTACGCGCTTCACGTACTCGGCGCTGACGGTGATGCTGCGGATGGGATCGTGCGTGAAGTTGCCGCCCTGCTCCACGAACAAATGCTTCAGTCCGGCGAGCTCCGCATCCAGCCAGATCTTCGTGAAGTCGATCGTGCCGTTGCCCACCTCGGTGTAATCGAGGCTGATTGGGTGCACGTCCTTGACGTGCCACATCACGAAACGGCCGGGCGCACGCCTGAACAGGTCGTGCGGCGTCTGCGACGCGCGCGCGACCCAGTACAGATCCATCTGCAGCTTGACCAGCGCGGGGTCCGTTTCCTTCAGGATGATGTCGTACCCGCGCGTGCCGTTCTGGTCGACGAACTCGAAGTCGTGATTGTGATACGCGAGCTGCAGCTTCGCGCTCCTGGCCTGCTCTCCGACGACGTTCAGCCGCTCGGCCACCGCCTTGAACTTGTCGATCGTCCGGGAATCCGGGTCGATCAGCGGCCATGTGATGTAGGACTGCCCGAGCGCACGAGCCCCGTGGATGCAGCGATCCATGTAGCGCTTCAGCTGGTCGATGCTGGTGTTCACGTACTGGTTCAGGTCGTAGTGCCCGCTCGGAGTCGCCAGGTTCAGATCGTTCAGCCGCTGCGCGAACGCTTTGGCATCCAGGCCGTAGTACCGGATCCCTTCCGGATCGAAGCCGTACGTCTCGACTTCTTCGTAGCCGATGCCGGCGACACGCGTGAGCGTGCCGTCCAGGTCCTGCCGCATCGCGGCGCGGACCGTATACAGCTGCAGACCGAGCTTGTAGCGGCGCGGCTGGGGGAGCACGAGCACGGCCGACGCGTAGGCGCCAGCCTGCCTGATGAAACTGCGGCGGCTGATCATGCGCGCAATCTTACGCCCGAAACGGCTCCGCTGGCGTTCAGATTTCGGTGGGTCACCTTTTCGGACAACCCGCCGCCGCTTCTCCCGGCCGGACGAAGCCGGCCGGCGAGGGCCACATGGAATCACCGCGTCGTCTTGAAGGCGGGCGGAGAAGGGACGGGGCCTGGCAGTACGTCGGCGACTTTCGTCGCTAACCAGAACGTTAGTGGGGAGTGATCGTCGGCACCAGGTGTGGGGCGATTCCCCTCCGCCACATCGATCAATCTCGACGAATCGCCGTCTTGATATCTTGTGATAGCATATGCTAGCATCGCGCATGCCCCCTAAACGCACAGCGCTATATGTTCGCCTTCCCCGCAGTCAGGTCGCCGCGCTCGATCGTCTCGCGCGGGCGACCGGTCGTCCCAAGCAGCACCTCGTCAGCGAACTCCTTGGGGATCGATTGACGATCGGCGATCGTCAGCCCTCTGTTGGCCGCGTGGAGGTCGCCGGGGGGAGCGACACGCGCGCCGATGAGGTCCTCACTCTCGAAGAGGTCGCCGCGTTTCTCAAACTATCCCCGGACGCGGTTCGCTCTCGGGCAGAGCAAGGCGAGCTGCCCGGCCGACGCTTTGGAGAGGAGTGGAGATTTGCGCGTATTGCGGTACTCGCCTGGCTCGCGGACGGCGATACGCACGGAAGGAGCCGCGAGTCGCGGGCATAGGATTAAGCGAGGCGGCAGATGACAACCGCATCCAACAGTGGCTACGCTCGGGTCAACGGACTCGAACTCTATTACGAGAGCCAGGGCGCGGGCGAACCGCTGATCCTGCTGCACGGCGGACTTGGCGCCCTTGAAATGTTTAGCGACCTCATCCCGTTGCTCGCGCCAATGCGGCAGGTCATTGTTGTCGATCTGCAAGGACACGGCCGCACCGCGGACATCGATCGGCCGTTTAGCTTCGACAGCATGGCAGACGATGTGGTCGAGCTGATGACCCACTTGGGCATGGGATCAGCCGACGTAATGGGGTACTCGCTCGGCGGGGGCGTGGCGCTCCGCGCGGCCGTGAGACATCCTGATTCAGTCAGGAAGCTGGTGCTCCTGTCAATCGCCTTCAAAACCGATGGCTGGTACCCGGCAAACCTCGCGGGCAGGGAACAGTTCAACAAAGACGCGGCTGAGGCCTTGCTGGACACGCCCTTTTATCAGCTTTACGCGAGCATCGCGCCGCGGCCGGCGGATTGGCCGGTGCTGGTGGCGAAAATGGGCGAGCTGGCGCAACAACCTTATGAACCTTCAGCGCTCGCCAGAAGTGGACCACTTCTGCTCTCGACCGACGACCCACCTTGCAAACAGAGTTCTGAGAGCGTGATCTGAGATCGGGAGCGCGCGCGAGA
>Ga0183260_10002912_pt1 | contig 13955 bp, 15 predicted proteins | sample AntDrymUQ4972206_2_FD_129768 | JGI IMG/M metagenome (GOLD analysis project Ga0183260, IMG submission 129768) | Polar desert sand microbial communities from Dry Valleys, Antarctica - metaG UQ497 (22.06) (version 2) (version 2) | ecosystem: Environmental > Terrestrial > Soil > Desert | place... | reverse complement strand
GGGCTGACGATCAACATCATCGACACCCCTGGCCACGCCGACTTCGGTGGCGAGGTCGAGCGCGGCCTGTCGATGGTCGACGGGGTGGTGCTGCTCGTGGACGCGTCCGAGGGGCCGCTGCCGCAAACCCGGTTCGTGCTCCGCAAGACCCTCGAGGCCAAGCTGCCCGTCGTGCTCGTGGTCAACAAGGTGGACCGGCCTGATGCGCGCATCGCGGCGGTCGTCGACGAGACGTACGAGCTTCTGCTCGACCTCACCGACGATCACGGGGCCGTGCAGAACGACATTCTCGACCTGCCGGTCGTGTACGCGTGCGCCCGTGCCGGCAGGGCATCGCTCACCCGGCCGGCCGACGGTGCGATGCCCGATGCGGACGACTTGGAGCCGCTGATCCGCACCATCGTCGAGACGGTCCCGGCGCCGGCGTACGAGCCGGACGCGCCGCTGCAGGCACAGGTGACGAACCTGGACGCCTCGCCGTTCCTCGGCCGGCTGGCGCTGTGCCGCGTACACGCGGGCACCCTGAAGAAGGGCGCGTCGGTCGCCTGGGTCCGCGGCACCGGCTCCATCGAACGGGTGCGCATCTCCGAGCTGCTGCTGACCGATGCGCTGGAGCGGGTACCCGCCGACTCGGCCGGGCCCGGTGACATCGTCGCCATCGCCGGCATTCCGGACATCACGATCGGCGACAGCCTCTGCGACCCGGACGAGACTCGACCGCTACCGCCGATCTCGGTCGACGAGCCTGCCATCTCGATGAGCATCGGCACCAACACCTCCCCGCTCGCCGGTCGCGGCGGCAAGAAGAAGACCCTGGTCACCGGTCGGCTGGTGCACGAGCGGCTTCAGCGCGAACTCGTTGGCAACGTGTCGCTGCGCGTGCTGCCGACCGAGTCGCCGGACAGCTGGGAGGTGCAAGGTCGCGGCGAGCTGGCGCTGGCGGTGCTGGTGGAGCAGATGCGCCGAGAGGGCTACGAGCTCACCGTCGGCAAGCCGGAGGTCGTGACCCGCGAGGTGGACGGGGCGCTGCAGGAGCCGGTCGAACGGCTCACCATCGACTGTCCCGAGGACTACCTCGGGACGGTCACCCAGCTCCTCGCGGTGCGCCGCGGCCGGATGGAGCAGCTGGTCAACCACGGCACGGGCTGGGTCCGGATGGAGTTCCTGGTGCCTGCCCGCGGTCTGATCGGGTTCCGCACCGACTTCCTCACCGGCACCCGTGGCACGGGGATCGCCCACCACGTCTTCGAGCGGTACGAGCCGTGGGCCGGTGAGCTGCGCACTCGGCCGACCGGTGCGCTGGTGGCCGACCGCCCCGGAGCGGCGACGTCGTACGCGATGCACAACCTGCAGGAGCGAGGGTCGCTGTTCGTCGAGCCGGCCACCGAGGTGTACGAGGGAATGCTGGTCGGCGAGAACTCGCGCTCCGACGACATGGACGTCAACATCACCCGGGAGAAGAAGCTCACCAACGTCAGGCAGTCGACCGGTGACGAGCTGGAGCGGCTGGTGCCGCCGCGCCGGCTGAGCCTGGAGCAGTCGCTGGAGTTCTGCCGCGAGGACGAGTGTGTCGAGATCACGCCGACTGCGATCCGGTTGCGCAAGACCGAGCTCAGCGCGGAGCGGCGCGGCAAGCGCCGCGGCGGTCAGCGCGCCCGCTGACGACGTACGCCCTGGGGTGGCGAGCCTCAGAGCAGGTCGGTCAGCATCGCCGCCGCGCGAGCGGCCTTTGGGTGTCACGGCCCCCAACCCATCGTGTCCTCGATCTGCTTGGTCGAGTGCGGTAGGGAGAACAACCGCTCGGATAAGAAGGATAGGAAGTCGTCGAAGAGCTGGCCGCCACCTGGCGACGGCCGGTGTGGCGCCTGAACGACGTCGGCTCCCTGACCCCGAGGGGGCAGGTGGCCGCTGCAGCTGGCCGAGGGGCGCACCGCCAGGGCTAGAGCGCAGCTCGCAGGGCTTGCTCGGCGTCCGGCCCGAAGGCCACGAACCGCACCAGCCTCACCTGCGTCGGCGCCGCCCGCACTGTCTCCACCGCGATCCGGGCGGCGTCGTCCAGCGGCCAGCCGTACACCCCGGCCGAGACCAGGGGCGCGGCGAGCGTGCGTACGCCGAGCTCGTCGGCTACCCGTAGCGCCTCGCGGTAGCAGGACTCCAGCAGCGCGGGGTCGGTCTGCCTGGCATTCCGGTTTGGACCCACGACGTGGATGACCCAGCCGGCCGGCAAGTCACCGGCGGTGGTCCAGCCTGCCTGCCCGGTCGCGAGACCGTCTGGGTAGCGCTCGACGCACTCGCGCAGCACGGCCGGGCCGCCGGCCCTGTGGATGGCGCCGTCCACCCCACCGCCGCCGCGCATTGCCCGGTTGGCCGCGTTCACGACGGCGTCGACCCGCTGGGTGGTGATGTCACCGCGTACGACCTCGACAGCCAGCCTCACAGGCGGCTCAGCCGTACGGTCCGCGGTTGCCGCCGCTGCCCCGCAGCGCCCGCATCGTCGGGCGGGCGTCCGCCAGATAGACGAACGCCGCCACGGTGCCGATCAGGTTCAGGATGCCGATGGGTCGTGGGAACAACACGTGCGCCACGAGGAACAGCCCGAGCACCAGCACCCAAAAGGTCTTGGTCTGCTTGTCCGCCGCCACGTACAGCGCCGGCGGCCGGCTCAGGGCGTCAACGAAGGCGAACACCTTGATCAGCAGCAGCACCAGTGACAGCACCAGCTCGAGACCGTTGCGCAGGTCGAACAGCACGAGCTCCACGAGCGGATGGTAGCCGTACCGCCGCCCTCGGGCTGACCCTCAGGTGCCCACCTTGCCGCCGGCGTCACGAACCGCCTTGGCGCCTCGTTGCGCGGTCTTCGTCGCGCTCGTACGGGTCGCCTTGGCCCGTGTCCCAGTCGCCTTGGTCGCCTTCTTCGCACTCCGCGAGGCGGTCGCCCGGCTGGCCTTGCTGCCCGCCGCCGCCTGCTTGCGGGCGGTAGTGGCGGTCCCCTTGGCCTGTGCCACGGTGGTACGGGCCTGCGCGACGGTGTCGGCGGTGGCCTTCTGGGTGCGCACCCGGGTCACCAACGACTCGCCGCGCTCGACCAGCTCGCCGTAGACGGCGGCCGCCTGTCCGAGGGTCTCCAGGGCCACCGACTGAGCCCGGTCGGGGAGCGCGCGCAGCTCGGACAGCAGAGCGTCTAGCTGGCTTTGGGCGGCCGTCTGCAACTGGTCCGGGACGGGCCGGGGGTCGGCCTCGGCACCAGCCGCGGTCGTCCGGATACGGCGCACCACCAGGTCACCGGCGCCGACCACGGCGTACAGCGGGGTCGGCAGCTTGGACGGGTCAGCGATCGTCATGCCGGTCCTCCTCGGAAGGGTGCTGCTGGCGCAACCACTCTGCCAGCACTCTGCCAGCAGGGGTGTCGACGCGCTCGCGCATGAGGCATGCGCTACGACAAGCTGGTCAGCACCGCGTCAGCCAGCACCGCGTCAGCCAGCACCGCGTCAGCCAGCACCGCGTCAGTCCAGCACCGCCCGGATCTCGCCGACCGCTCGCCCGCCACCGAGCACCGGCGACCGCGCCTGCTGCTCGAGCACCGGGTGCGTGACCCCCAGGGCGAGCAGCGCGGCGGCCATCACCACAGGGCGGGCCCGCATGCTGCCGTCGTCGATCTTGAGCGCCACCGCGCGGCCGTCGACCAGGGCCACGGCGTACGAGGCCTCCGCGCCGGCCTTGGCGATTGCGCCCGGTAGCGCCGCCAGCAGCGCCGCCTCGTCGCGCCGGGAACCACTGACCATCGTCGGGTACCGGCGGATCGCCTCGGCCACCTCGGCCGCGGCGCCGTCCGCCGCAGTGACCACGGTGCTGAACGCCCGCGCCAGTCCGGTGAGGCTGGTCGACAGCACTGGCGCCCCGCAGCCGTCGACACCGGTCGCGGCCACCGGCTCGGCGGTCAGCTCGACGAAGCTGGCGGCGATGGCCCCCTGCAGCGGGTGTGCGGGGTCGAGGTAGGTCGCGGTGTCCCAGCCGTTGACGACGCAGGTAGCCAACATCGCGGCGTGCTTGCCGGAGCAGTTCATCCGAACCGGCGCCTTGGTGCCCCACTCGCGCTGGACCGCCTCCCGGGCATCCTCATCGAGAGGCCAGTCGGCGGGGGTCTGCAGCGCCCGCTCATCCAGCCCGGCACCGGCCAGGATGCGGCGCACCCCGGCGACGTGGTACGCCTCGCCGGAGTGGCTGGAACACGCCAGCGCGAGCAGGTCCGGCTCGAGCCGCAGGCCGCACTCGACCATTGCCATGGCCTGCAGCGGCTTGTTGCAGGAACGTGCGAACACCGGTGAGCTGACGTCCCCCCGCTCGAGCAGCACGCGACCGCCGGCGTCGAGGGCCACGACCGAGCCGCGGTGGTGGCCCTCCACGAAACCCGAGCGCACGATCTCGGCCACGACCGCCGGACCCTCGTTCGGTGTGGGTGAACTTACCGACACGTTGCGTGAGGCTACCGCACCAGCGGGCGGGGCCGAGCGGGGACATCCCGGCTGGCATGATTCCAAGGTGCTGCAGTGGACGCCGAGCCAGCGTGAGCTCGACGACCTCGAGCTCGTGCTCCTCGGCGCGGCTGCCCCCGAAACCCTGTCGATCGATCTCCCGGCAGAGCTGGCCGGGCGCGTCGACGCCGACAGCGGGGGCGACGGGGGCGACGGGGCAGTCGTGGAGCTGCTGGATCCCGAGGGCCTGGCCCTGGCCCGGCTCACACCCGCGACCGGTCACGTTCAGCCGCTGTCGCAACCGGCGTTCGGCCCCTTCCGGCGCTACGTGGTACCTGCCAGCCACGTACGCGCCGAGCATCCGGAGGCATTCGTGGTCCCGGTGACCGCGCCGCTCACCGGCGAGGCACTGTCGGTCGTACGCCAGCACGCCACTGCGACCGGCTGTACCCCCGTGCTGTTGGTCTGCACCGGAGTCGGGTCGCCCGAGGACATGTCCGCGCCCGGCCTCGTCCGCGCCACGCTGGCTGCCGCGGCGTACACCCCCGGGGCGGTCGTGGTGGCCGCCCCGGTGACCGGGGGGCGGGGCTCGGAGCGGCTTCGGCAGGCAGCCGCCGCCTACGCCGACGCGACGCTGGACCCCCCGGGCGGCGGGGAGCTGCCACCGCAGGTGCGCGCCGTCGTCGACCAGGACCGCCCGCCGCGGCACCGACGGGGGGTGGTGGTCTTCTTCACCGGGCTGTCCGGCTCGGGCAAGTCCACGATCTCCCGGGCCCTGGTGGATCGGCTGCTCGAGCGCGGCGACCGCACTGTCACCAGCCTCGACGGCGACGTCGTGCGCCACCACTTGTCCAAGGGCCTCGGTTTCGGCCGGCAGGACCGCGAGACCAACATCGCACGCATCGGCTGGGTCGCCGCCGAGATCAGCCGGCACCATGGTGTAGCGGTCTGCTCGCCGATCGCACCGTTCGACGACACCCGCCGGCAGGTGCGGGCGATGGCCGCCGATGCCGGCGGCGGATTTGTGCTCGTGCACGTCGCGACCCCGCTCGCCGAGTGCGAGCGGCGCGACCGCAAGGGCTTGTACGCCCGGGCACGCGCCGGCGAGATCCCCGACTTCACCGGCCTCAGCTCGCCGTACGAGGAACCAACCGATGCGACGCTGCGGATCGACACGACGGGGCGCGACATCGACGAGTGCGTCGACGAGGTGCTGGGCGTGCTGACGGACGAGGGATGGTTGTTGTGACCACCCCCAGTGCGGCCAAGGTGCTGACCTGCGAGCGCCCACGGTGCTTTACTCGTTCGACGGGCGCGCGCAGAAATGGTCGCCTGGCGCCCGCGCCCACCGTAGGAGATCCATGTTCCCCACAGTGACGCAGCTGTCGGCGGAAGCAGCGACCGTCGCCGGGATCGACCTCAAGGTCGTGGCAGCCGCGTTCGCGGTTGGCGTCGTCGTCGGCATCACCGGTATGGGTGGCGGGGCCCTGATGACGCCGGCATTGATCTTCCTCGGTGTCGGCGACGCCGCCACCGTCGTGACGGCCGACCTGACGGCAGCAGCGGTCTACAAGAGTGGTGGCGCGATCGTGCACTGGCGGGAAGGCTCGCCGCACCTGCGCCTTGCCTGCTGGCTGATCGTCGGGTCGGTGCCGATGGCGCTGCTGGGACCGTTCGCCGTGTCGTGGGTGGTCGACCCGGCCGACATCGACGACGCCTTGAAGATGGCCATCGGGTTCGCGCTGCTGTTCGCCGCCTCGACCTATGCGCTACGGCTGTTCATCCAGCTGCGCCGGCTGCGGGACGGCACCCGGATGGAGGGCGAGCCGGTCGTACGGCCGGTGCCCACAATCCTCGTCGGTGCCCTCGGCGGCCTGCTGGTGGGCATTACCTCGGTGGGATCTGGATCAGTCATCATGATCGCGCTGCTGATGCTCTACCCGACCCTGTCCGCGGTGAAGCTGGTCGGCACTGACCTGGTCCAGGCGGTGCCCCTGGTGTTCGCGGCGGCGCTGGCGAACATTGCCGTGAACGGCCTCGACTGGGGGTTGCTCTTCCCGCTGATCATCGGATCACTGCCCGGCACGATCATCGGCTCGAAGATCGCACCCCGGGTCCCACAGTCGGTGATCCGGCGCGCGATCGTGGTCGTGCTGACCATGTCTGGGGTGGCGCTGCTCGACAAGTCCGGCTGGGCACCACTCGGAGCCGGCGAGGACGAGACGCACCCGCTGATGATCGGCCTGGTCGGCGTGGCGACGCTGGTGCTGCTGCCGCTGGTGTGGGGGTTGCTGCGGCGCACGGAGGGGCTGCCCATGTTCGGCAACCCGACCGTGGCCGAGCTGGAGGCGCTCCCGCCACCGCGACGGTCGGCCCGAGCCCAGCGGCGTGCCAGTCGGGACGCGCAGCCCGTCGTCGACACTGAGGGGGAACCCGGCGGGTACCCAGTCCCCGACCGAGACGTTGACCGAGACATTCACCGTGACCCGCCGCGCCGTTGAGCGTCGCCGCCGCATGGATCGGACGGAGATACTCGGCCACATGTTCCTGTCGCTACTATGGCGAGTCTTTCGATCGACATTGCCGCGGACGTTCGCGGTCGACCCATGCCCGTCCGTAACCCGATGACAGGGAGCCCGACCGCTGATGACTGACGCGACCGACGCGCTGGAGGACACGCATGCGGTGCCCCCCAGTCCTCCGGCCCACGCCGACTACCGCCTGACCCAGCTCGACGAGCTGGAGGCGGAGTCGATCCACATCTTCCGCGAGGTGGCAGCCGAGTTCGAGAAGCCGGTGCTCATGTTCTCCGGCGGCAAGGACTCCATCTGCATGATGCGACTGGCGGAGAAGGCCTTCTTCCCGGCCAAGATCCCGTTCCCCGTGCTGCAGGTCGACACCGGGTACGACTTCCCCGAGGTGCTCGCGACCCGGGACAACTGGGTGAACCGGCTCGGCGTACGCCTCATCGTGGCCAGCGTTGAGGAAGCGATCGCCAACAGGGTCGTCGTCGACGACGGGAAGATCAGCCGCAACCGGCTGCAGATCGGCACTCTGCTGCACGCCATCGAGCAGGAGGGCTTCACCGCTGCCTTCGGTGGTGGGCGGCGTGACGAGGAGAAGGCGCGCGCCAAGGAGCGGGTCTACTCGCACCGGGACGAGTTCGGCCAGTGGGATCCGAAGATGCAACGACCGGAGCTCTGGGACCTGTACAACGGACGCATCAGCGCCGGCGAGCACATGCGGATCTTCCCGCTGTCCAACTGGACCGAGCTCGACGTGTGGCACTACCTCGGGCAGGAGCCGATCGAGATCCCGTCCATCTACTTCGCGCACCGGCGCCGCGTCTTCACCCGCGACGGGATGTTGCTGACGGAGAGCGAGCACAATCCGATGAAGGCCGGCGAGCAGGCCAGCGAGCGCACCGTGCGCTTCCGTACCGTGGGCGACCTGACCCTGACCGGCTGCGTGGAGTCGGAGGCCTCGACGATCCCGGAGATCATCGATGAGGTCTCCGTTGCGGTACTGACCGAGCGAGGTGCCACCCGTGGCGATGACCGGTTCAGTGAGGCCGCCATGGAGGACCGCAAGCGAGAGGGCTACTTCTGATGGCAGAGCAGACCATTGGGCTGTCGATGGACCTGCTGCGGTTCGCCACCGCCGGGTCGGTCGACGACGGGAAGTCCACGCTCATCGGGCGGTTGCTGCTCGACACGAAGACGATCTTCGCCGACCAGCTCGAGGCGGTGGAGCAGACCAGCCGCTCCAAGGGCTACGACTACACCGACCTAGCGCTGCTCACCGATGGGCTGCGCTCGGAGCGCGAGCAGGGCATCACGATCGACGTCGCGTACCGGTACTTCGCCACACCGCAGCGCAAGTTCATCATCGCGGACACCCCGGGCCACGTGCAGTACACCCGCAACATGGTGACCGGAGCGTCGACCGCGGACCTGGGCCTGGTGCTGGTGGATGCGCGGCAGGGTCTCACCGAGCAGTCCCGCCGGCACGCGGTGATCCTGTCGCTGCTGCGGGTGCCGCACCTGGTGCTCGCGGTCAACAAGATGGACCTCGTCGACTACGACCAGGACGTCTACACCCGGATCCACAACGAGTTCACGTCGTTCGCCACGAAGCTGACCATCCCTGACCTCACGATCATCCCGATCTCGGCACTCAAGGGTGACAACGTGGTCACCCGGTCGGAGCAGATGCCGTGGTACGAGGGCCCGTCGCTGCTGCATCACCTCGAGAACGTGCACGTGGCCAGCGACCGCGACCTGGTCGACACCCGGCTGCCGGTGCAGTACGTCGTGCGGCCGAAGTCCGACACTCACCACGACTACCGCGGCTATGCCGGCCGGGTGGCCGGTGGGGTGCTCAAGCCGGGTGACGACGTGCTGGTGCTGCCGAGTGGCTTCACCTCCACGATCGAGGCGATCGACCTGTTCGACACCGAGCTGACCGAGGCGTTCCCGCCGATGTCGGTGACGGTGCGCCTCGCCCACGATCTCGACGTGTCCCGTGGCGACATGATCTGCCGACCGCAGAACGCCCCGAAGCCGAGCCAGGACATCGACGCAATGGTGTGCTGGATGACCAACGCGCCGCTGCGCCCGCGGCAGAAGCTGTCCATCAAGCACACCACCCGGTCCGGGCGGGCGATGGTGAAGGCGATCCAGTACCGGCTCGACGTCAACACGCTGCACCGCGACCAGGACACCGGTGAGCTCGGGCTGAACGAGATCGGCCGGGTGCAGCTGCGCACCCAGGTGCCGCTGCTGGCCGACCCGTACTCGAAGAACCGGTCAACCGGGTCGTTCATCCTCGTCGACGACGTGACCGGGGTGACCGTCGGTGCCGGGATGATCATCAACGCCGGCTGACTGCCCGACCCGGCACCGAACTTCCGACCGCTCGGCTGCCCCAGCAACCAACACGTCGGAAGATCCCGGCCGGCACGCCGCACAGCCAGCCCGGCACCGAACTTCCGACCCCTCGGCTGCCCCAGCAACCAACACGTCGGAAGATCCGGGCCGGCACGCCGCACAGCCAGCCCGGCACCGAACTTCCGACCCCTCGGCTGCCCCAGCAACCAACACGTCGGAAGATCCGTTCTGGGTCGTTGCGCGGGGGCGGTCAGAGGCGGGCCCGCACGTGCAGGCCCACCTCCGGGTCGACCAGCGGCTCCTGCCCGGCGGCGATGCCGTCGGCGACCAGCGGCGCGTCGACCGGGGTCGACCGCTTGACCAGGGCCAGCCCGATCGGGCCGAGCTCGTGGTGGCGGGCCGAGGAGCCGACCCGGCCAACGGCACGCCCGTCGACAACGAGGTCGGACCCGACCTCGGGCAGTCGCTCGGCCGTACCGTCCAGGTGCAGCAGCACCAGTCGCCGCGGCGGGCGCCCCAGGGTGTGCACCCGGGCCACGGTCTCCTGCCCTCGGTAACAACCCTTGCCGAGGGCGACGGCCGTACCGATCCAGCCCAGCTCGTTCGGGATGGACCGGAAGTCGGTGTCCAAACCCACCCGGGGCCGGCCGGCCGCGATCCGCAACGCCTCGTACGCCCAGGTGCCGGCCGGCTGGCCCCACCGGGCCGGCAGGTCCGACAGCGACGGGCGGTCGACGAACAGCTCTTGCCCGGCCTGCTGCACCACCACCTGCTCGGTGTCGACGGTGACCTCAACCCGCAGCATGAACCGCATCCGGGTGAGGAAGTCCGCCAGCGACGGACCGGTACCGGGCTCGGTATGGGCGGTGAACACGTCTGCCCCGTCGTCGACGCCGGCGAGCTGGTGCTCGACATGGCCGTTGGGGGAAAGGATCAGCGCCTGCGTCCACACCCCAGCCGGCAGGTGCTCGAGGTCCTGGGTGCTCATCGCATGCAGCAGCGTGAGCCGGTCGGGGCCGGCCATCCTGACCACGTCGCGGTGGCTGAGGTCCACCCAGCCGGACCCGCTTTCCAGCCGCCGTTGCTCGGCGACCGGGTTCCCGTAGTGCCAGGCCACGCCGGCGTCGACGCCGTCCCCGTCGACCGCCCCGGGCAGGTCCAGCAGCGGGCTCCGCGGCGCCACCGGTTCAGCGACCGTCGCGAGCTCGGTCATGCGTCGGCCCGCATTGCGACGGCGGCGCAAGTCCCGCAGCGGCCGAAGACAGTGAGGTGCCCCATGTCGGTGTCGAACGCCTGGTGGGTCCGCAGCTGTTCCGCGAACGAGTCGGCTACCGCGGTCGGCACCTCGGTCACCGCCCCGCAATCCCGGCAGACGGTGTGGAAGTGGTCGGCCGAGCCACCGAAGTGATACGTCGGGGCGCCGTGGCCCAGGTGCGTATGCCGCGCCAGCCCGAGCTCCTCCAGCAGGTCGAGCGTGCGGTAGACCGTCGAGGCGTTGACCCCGGCTGCGGTGTGCTGCACGTGCGCGAGCACCTGGTCGGGAGTGGCGTGCCCGAGGGCGCGCACGGCGTCCAGCACGAGCTCGCGCTGCGGGGTCAGCCGCAGCCCCCGCGCGCGCAGCGCCGCACGCCAGTCCCTGGCAGTACGGGTGTTGCCGTCGGTCGCCACGACACCCGAGTCTAGGGCGTGGGCTGGTCGCCACCCGGGTCGTCGCGCACCAGCCGGCCCCACAGGTGGGACTGCAGCGGGTGGCCCTCGGCGGCCATGTCGTAGGTCCACAGCAGGTCGCCGTCAACCAACCCGTACAACCGGTGACCGCCGCTGACCTGCTTGGCCGACGACGTGCGCGCGACCACGTCGGTCGCCAGCTCGAGCTTCGTGGCCTCGACGGAGCCGAGCCACACCTCGGCGAAGCCGGTGTGGTGGGCCAGAACCAGCTCGCACTCCGCGTCCGGGCGAGGGCGCAGGAACCCGGTCTCCAGTGCCGCCGGGCGTACCAGCTCCCCGTCGGGGTCGACCAGCCAGGTGCGGCTGAAGTAGTGCAGGAACGGGCGGCCGTCGTGAGCGAAGGCGGTCTCCTGGCCGAACGAGAACGGCTCGATGCTGGGGTAGTCACCGTGCCCGGAGCCGTGCCAGCGACCCACCAGCCATGCGTACGGCAGCAGGTCGGCGTGCAGGTCCGGCATTGCGCGAGGCGTCGGCGGCATCGGTGGCCTCCGTGGTCAGCGCTTGAACAAAGAGTGCAGGACGACGATCGACACCCAGCCGATGACCAGGCCGGTCACCACCAGCAGCGCGATCAGCGACGCCTCCAGCATGCCGGGGATGCTACCCGGGTCACAGCGGCGGTTTCAGGCCGCGGAGCGCACCTGCAGCAGTTCGCGGCCGTCTGCGCCGGTCATTGCGGGACGCTGCGCCAGCGCGGCCAGCTGTGCCGCCCGCTCGACCAGCTCGGCGTTGTGCGTCACCGGTCGCCCGCGGGCGAAGCTCAAGGTGTCCTCCATCCCGACGCGAAGGTGCCCACCGGCACCCAGGGCGGCCAGCGCAACCGGCAGCGTGGTCCGGCCGACGCCGGTGGCACTCCACGACGAGGTCTGCTGGGGCAGCGCGGCCACGGCGGCGACAAGCGCGGTGGCGGTCCCAGGCATGCCGCCCGCAACTCCCATCACCAGGTCGCAGTGCACCCGCTCCCCGTACGGCAGGCCGCAGCTGTCGAGGAGGCGGTGCAGCGCGGCGACGTGCCCCAGGTCGAAGAGCTCGAACTCCGGCACCACCCGTGCCGCCCGGCTCTCCTCGTACAGCTCGCGCACGAACGGCCAAGGGTTGAGAAACACCTCGTCGCCGAAGTTGACCGTCCCCATCGTCAGCGAGCATGAGTCGGGGCCGGCCTCCAACACTCGCAGCCGGTGCGCGTACGGGTCGTGCACCGATCCGCCGGTGGACAGCTGGACCACCAGTGAGGTGGTCTCGCGCAGGGCGGCGACCGTGTCGGTGAGCCGGGCCAGGTCGAGTGTCGGGCGGTGCTCGGCGTCGCGGATGTGCACGTGCACCATCGCGGCACCAGCGCGTTCGCAGGCGATCGCGGTCTCGACCAGCTCGTCCAGCGTGGTGGGCAGCGCCGGCACGTCGGCCTTGCTGGACTCGGCGCCCGTCGGGGCGACCGTGATCAGGGTTCGATCGGGTGGTGGCGGTGCCGACGTCATGGCGGGCAGCCTGCCAGACTCCGCCTCGTGCGGGCCGTGGTGCAGCGCGCGGCTGAGGCCGCGTGCCGGGTCGAAGGCGCGGTGGTCGGGGCCCTCGACCGGCCGGGGCTGGTCGTGCTGCTGGGTATCACCCACGACGACACCGCCGCGGTCGCCGCCGAGCTGGCCCGCAAGGTGTGGGGCCTGCGCATACTTCGGGGCGAGCACTCGGCTTCGGACGTGGGTGCCCCGCTGCTGGTGATCAGCCAGTTCACGCTGTACGGAGATGCCCGGAAGGGCAGGCGGCCGACGTGGGCCGCCGCCGCGCCCGGCGAGGTGGCCGAGCCCATCTACGACGCGTTCTGCGCCAGTCTGGAGGCCGCTGGCGCGGAGGTGGCGCGCGGTGTGTTCGGCGCCGACATGGCGGTCTCGCTGGTCAACGACGGCCCGGTGACGGTGCTGCTGGAGCGCTGACTCGGTGCGCGCCGCACCGCTTTGCTCAGGACGCGGCCGGCTCCAACGCGAGCGTGACGTCGGCGATGTCTCCTACCTGCGCGTGCACCGTACGGTCGCCGGGTACCGATCGCGGCGCCAGTGCTCGTACGGTCCAGACCCCCTCAGCGGCGAAGAACCGAAACTGCCCGGTCGCCGAGGTCGGCACCTCGGCTGTGAACTCGCCGCCCCGGTCGAGCAGCCGGACGTACGCCCCGCTGACCGGCGAGCCGTGGCGGGTGACGACGCCCTGGATGACCGCCTGACCGCTCAGGTCGACCCCGGCCAGCGACGTCCCGCCGGCCGTCGCGCCACACATCAGGCGGTGCCCGGCTCGTCACCGACCGCGACAGGTACGCCCACCAGGGAGCCGTACTCGGTCCACGAGCCGTCGTAGTTCTTCACGTTCTGCTGCTCGAGCAGCTCGTGCAGCACGAACCAGGTGTGCGCGCTGCGCTCACCGATGCGGCAGTACGCGATGGTGTCGCGACCGAAGTCCACCCCGGCGTCTGCGTACAAGCGCTGCAGCTCGGCGTCGGTCTTGAACGTCCCGTCCTCGTTGGCCGCCTTGCTCCACGGCACGTTGGCAGCCGTCGGCACGTGCCCGCCGCGCTGCGCCGACTCCTGCGGCAGGTGAGCGGGGGCCAGCAGCCGGCCGGAGTACTCGTCGGGGCTGCGCACGTCGACCAGGTTCAAGGCACCGATCGCCGCGGTCACCTCGTCGCGGAAGGCGCGGATCGAGGTGTCCGGCTGCTGCGCGGTGTAGCTGGTCGGTTCGCGGGCGGGCACCTCCTCGGTGAGCTCGCGGCTCTCCAGCTCCCACTTCTTGCGCCCGCCGTCGAGCAGCTTCACGTCGGCGTGCCCGTACAGCTTGAGGTACCAGTACGCGTAGGCAGCGAACCAGTTGTTGTTGCCCCCGT
>Ga0183260_10002911_pt1 | contig 13956 bp, 12 predicted proteins | sample AntDrymUQ4972206_2_FD_129768 | JGI IMG/M metagenome (GOLD analysis project Ga0183260, IMG submission 129768) | Polar desert sand microbial communities from Dry Valleys, Antarctica - metaG UQ497 (22.06) (version 2) (version 2) | ecosystem: Environmental > Terrestrial > Soil > Desert | place... | reverse complement strand
GTATGCCGAGCAGGAGCAGCGAAGCCCTGTGTTCACCGTCGCCGATGGAATCCTCTGGCTGGCCCAGGCCACCGATCGCAATTCCGTCGTGCGAAAGCTCCAGGTAATCAAGACACGCGGCCAGGCACAGATGCCCGGACTGCACACCTTTCGCATTACGAACGCCGGATTGCAGATCTTTCCGCGCATCCCTGAGCGCAAGCGGACGCAGGAGAGCCTGAAGGGCAAACGGCTATCGACCGGAGTGCGGGGACTGGACGAGATCATGGGCGGCGGAATAATCGCCGGCGACGCCGTCATACTTACCGGGCCCGCCGGCAGTGGCAAGTCCACAATCGGTACGCAATTCGTCGCCGAGGGACTGCGCCGGGGTGAGACGGCAGTCATCGCCGTGTTCGAGGAATACCCCGAGAATTACCTCGCGCAGGCAACTCGGCGTAACCCGATACTGGGAGAGATGGTTCGGGACGACAAGCTGAGGATCATATATATCCGGCCTCTGGATCTGTCAGTAGACGAGGCACTCGCCGCAATCCTCGACGCAGTAAGGGAACTGAAAGCAATGCGTGTCGTCATCGACTCCCTGTCCGGGTTCGAAGTCGCACTCGCCCCGACTTTTCGAGATGACTTCAGAGAATCGCTCTATCGCCTGGTCGGAACACTCACCGCAACTGGCGTTACCGTGTTCATGACCGCTGAGATCGTCGATGGATTCTCCTTCGGACGATTCACATCGGAGAAAGTCTCATTCCTTACCGACGAGATAATTATCCAGCGCTACGTGGAGCTCGAAGGCCAGCTCCGGCGAGTGATGGCGGTCGTCAAGATGCGCGGAAGTGACCATAGCCGCGACTTCCTCCTCTACGACCTGACAACAGACGGCGTCGTCGTCGGTGCAACGCTCCAGGATTATCACGGCATCATCACCGGCGTTCCGTTACGCCGCACGGAGGCAGCGAAAGATCTTCCGCTGCCTGGCGCCCTGGACCGCGCTGCGGCGCGGGACGAATAGCCGGATTCGGCGCCGCGACCTATGGTGCAGCCAGAGCGCGAAGGTGAGGTCCCGGTCGTGAACCCTGTCCATCACTATGCTGAACACGCCCCGGCGCCGCTGGCAATCACCCGCGGCGCGGAACATACGCTGGTCTATGCGAACGCAGCGTTTGGCCGTCTGTTCGATGGTGTCGGCGATGACGCGTTGGGCCGGTCCATTACTGAAGCCTTGCATGGGCACGAGCCGAGCGACCTCCGCGAATCTCTCGACAACGTGTTTCGCGGCGGTGGTACAAGTCGATTTTACCGGGGAGGCGACGACAGCAGAGGAATGCCGTCATCCAGCTTCAGTGTGTGGCCCGTCATGCGCGACGATGGCAGCGTAGATGGGCTCGGCATCGAGTTCCACGATGCGGCACAGAAAGACCGCGACCCTGATTTTCATAGAGAGATTGCCCAACGATTGCTTCTCGGCGCGCTACACGAGCGAACGGTGTCGGAGGACGCAGAAGTCGCCCGGGCACGCGCCTCGTTCCTTGCTCAGGCGAGTCGGCTGCTCGCTGAATCGCTCGATGAAACGAGCACCCTGCTCACATTGACGAAGTTGGGCCTTCCAGCATTTGGGGGCTGGTGCATCGTGGAGATCATCGCCGCTGATGGAACGATCGAGCGCCGCGCAATTATCCATCCGGACCCGGAAAAACAGAGTCTCGTCCACGCTCTGGAAGCACGCTGGAAACCCGAGGCCAATGACCCGTTCGGCGCTGCCGCGATGGTGCGAAGCGCCGAAACGCTCGTCATTACGGAGGACATTGACGCCATCCTCAGCACCGTTGGCCATGACGCGGCGAGCCTGGATATTCTGCGTCGACTCGGTATCGCATCACTCCTCACCGTTCCGCTCATGTCTCGCGGGGTTCTTCTTGGCGCGGTGACGTTCGTCGGCTCGGAACATGGCAGGGCGTTGTCCGCCGCCGATACGGCGCTGGCTGAAGATCTCGCGGCCCGCGCGGCCATGGCGCTTGGCAGTGCACACCTCTACGCGACAGCACTGGTACTGAGAAAGGAAGCCGAGACGGCGAACCAGACGAAAACCGCGTTCCTCGGTGCCATGAGCCATGAGCTTCGCACCCCGCTGAACGCCATCGGCGGCTACGTCCAGCTCATGGACATGGGGCTCCGTGGCCCGGTAACGGAGGCCCAGCACACTGACTTCGCTCGCGTTATGGCCTGCCAGCAGCATCTTCTCGTCCTGATTACCGAAATCCTCAACTTCGGCCGGGTTGGCAGCGGCGGTGTTTCATATAAGGCGCGCGACCTCAACGTTCGTGATGCCTTCACGCAAGCAGTCGAGCTCATAGAGCCGCTCATTGCCAGGAAAGGACTCGTCATGCACCCAATCGCGGGTGAGCCGGGCATTGTCGCGTACGCCGATCCCGAAAAAGTGACCCAGATCCTGGTGAACCTCCTTTCCAACGCCATCAAGTTCACGGAGACGGGCGGCAGTATTGCTCTTGACGCCGCTCAAAAAGGAGACACCGTCCTGCTTCGCGTAAAGGACAGCGGGGTTGGCATACCCGCGGACGAACTAGGCAGGGTCTTTGACCCATTCGTTCAGCTCAAGGATGGACTCGCCGGCCGAGAAAGTGGAGTCGGGCTTGGACTTGCTATCAGCCGCGATCTTGCCAGGGCGATGAAGGGCGACCTGACCGTCACAAGTAGCCTGGGAAAGGGTGCGCTGTTTACTCTCGCCCTGCCGAGGGCAGGTATTGTTCCCGCCTAGGTCCCCGGAGGCCAGTTCGGTTTGTGTGAGTAGTCTCCGAATACCGCCTGCAATACGGCTTCAGGATTCGTCGTTCTCACCACCGCATCCAGCCTGCCGGAAATGAGCAGCACGCGCGAGAAATCCCGGTATCGACGGTAACCATACGGGAAACCCGTGGGTCCTTTTCGTTGAAGTCTGCCAAGCAGGATATCGGGCAGAAAGAATCTTGTCGCCGCGTAAAAGAAATTGAGCGACCGAGTCTTGGGCAGGTCGCTCTCCCTGATTGCCCTGGGAAGCGACCCGTGCTTTCCCCACTGCACATCGATTGCTACCTGTGCCTTGGGCCATGCCGTGTGGAGAGTCACACCATGCCAGTAAGTCCAGACGTTGACAGGAGCTCCGGTGCGATCGTACCCAACCCACACTATCTCCTGATCGGTTGGAACAGTAAACGGAATCCAGGAGCCATGTACGTCGTCGCGCCAGAGCAGGTGATAGGCGATTATCCGTTTGACGGGGTGGACCACGGCCACTACTCGGGAGAGCGGGAACGATTCATCACGTTGCAGGTACAAGACTGGAGCGAGACTCCGCGCCAGCACAGCGCCACTATCGGCCTGCGCCAGGATGTCGCGCAGGACAGCAGGTCGCAAAGGGATGTGGGCGCGAGGCCCGCATCCGCTCAGCAGGAAGAGAACAAATAGAGCTCCGGCCGGTCTGAGGAGGCTCAGGTTCACTACCTCTGTAGCTCAGCGACACCAACAGTTGGCCCGCAACCCCCGGCAACGGCGCACGGGACCGGGCATTCGGAGGGCCGATGCGTAAGCCTCGTCCAAATACGTACAACCCCGCGCAGGTTCTTCATCTGATCAATGCCGACCGCTCCAGAGCGCCGCTCAACTGTCCCTCCTGTTCCGGCATTATCGAGCGCGATCCTCGGCAGTATCCGCCTGCTCCTCATTCCCATGTCACCCTCCGTTGCCGCGGCTGCGGGCGAACCGCCCGATATATCGCCGACGCAGCCGGCGCGGCGTGAGGATCGTTCGCGTGTAAGGCGGTCGCCGCCCATCGATTGCACAGAACTTGCCCCGCACAATACTTGCCTCGATGGAAAGTATTCAGTCGTCGCGCGTGGCGGCGATGATCATAGTACCGGAATGATGCTTCGGATGGCCGCCGGTACTTTACACTGTCGCGTCGAGAATGTCGCGATTGTGGGTACAGTCAGCATCCCGCACGGGAAAAGGAAAGAGTCATGTCACGCATTACGGGCACAGTAAAGTGGTTCAACGACGCCAAAGGGTTTGGCTTCATTTCACGAGAAGGCGGACCGGATGTATTCGTACACTTCAGCGCAATCTCCGGCTCGGGATTCAAATCCCTCGCTGAAGGCGATCAGGTTGAATTCGAGGTCACCCAGGGACAGAAAGGCCCGCAGGCCGCGGATGTGACGAAAGTCTCCTGAACCAATGATTGCGCTTCGAGACGTTCGAAGCGCGGTCCGAACAACGGCAGCTGCCCTTGCCGTGAGCCCCGGGAATTCCCCGGGGCTCGTTGTTTTTTGTCACAAATCCAACTCATGTGCGGCACTTGAATTGCCTTGCTCAACGTGGACTCGACTTCAATTAAACCGGAGTACACATGGCCGCGATCTTGAAGTCCGGTGGCGGCGGCAAGCAATTGGCAGAGTATCGCCGCAAGCGGGATTTCACGAAGACAGCGGAGCCGTCCGGGGCCGGGCTGCCAAAGGCCGGCGGCGAGCTCAGCTTCGTCATCCAGAAACACGCCGCCTCTCACCTTCACTTCGATCTGCGACTGGAACTCGACGGTGTGATGAAAAGCTGGGCAGTGCCGAAAGGTCCAAGCACTGACCCATCCGTCAAGCGGCTCGCCATGGAAGTAGAGGACCATCCTGTCGACTACAACAGCTTCGAGGGAATCATTCCACAGGGTGAATACGGCGGCGGAACGGTAATGCTCTGGGACCAGGGCACTTACACGGCCGATGGTGGCGTGGATGAAGGCGACTCAGCAGCATTACGCGCAGGCCACGCCCGAGGGGATCTCAAGGTTACCTTCTTCGGCGAAAGAATGCGGGGCTCCTATGTGCTCGTAAGGACGAAGTTCTCGCGCGACCGTTCGTCCTCCGCCAAACCGCAATGGCTTTTCATCAAGCATCGCGATGAGTTTGCTGCCGATTCGGACATCGTGGCCGATAACATGACGTCAGTGACCACCGGAAGAACGATGGATGAGATCGCCGCCGGAAAAAGCAAGGTGTGGCGCAGCAACAGATCCGGGAAAGCGGCGAAAGCATCGGCTGCGTCCAAGTCGGCGGCATCTACATCGGCGGCATCCAAACCGGCGCCCGGCATCGAACCCATGTACGCCTCGATCGGCACCTCAATACCTGGCGCAGGCTGGACGTTCGAACCCAAATATGACGGAGTCCGCGTTCTCGCATTCGTCAGCGGCGGTGAGGCCAGGCTCATAACGCGGAACGGCAAGGACAAATCCGCGCAGTTCCCCGAGGTCGTCGAAGCTTTGCGGTCACTGTCGCCCAGGAAACCACCGGACCTCGTTCTCGACGGCGAGATCGTGGCGCTGGTTGACGGTGCTCCTGGAAGATTTCAGGAGCTCCAGAGCCGGATGCACGTCAAGGAGCCCCACATCATAGAACGGCATCGCACCTCGACCCCGGCAGCGATCGTTCTCTTCGACCTCCTCGCCAGTGGGAAGGACATTCTGGCGAAACAGCCATGGTCAGTGCGGAGGGCCAGACTCGTCAAGGAGATCGGCAGGCAGACATCGTCCCTCATTCGGATAACCGAATCGATCGAGGGCGACGGCCAGAAAATGCTGGCGCTCGCCGCCAAACAGGGCTGGGAGGGCGTCAGCGCAAAAAGTGTCGATTCCGCTTACGACCCGGGCACGCGGTCCCGGGCATGGCTCAAGCTCAAGATCGAGTTCCGTCAGGAGTTCGTCATCGGCGGTTTCACCGAGCCCCGCAGCTCACGCCAGCACTTCGGCGCCCTTCTCCTCGGGTATTACGATCACGACAGGTTGATTTATGTCGGCCACACCGGCGGCGGCTTCACTGATGCGGGTCTGGCAGAGATGTATCAAAAACTCAAGCCACTGGAACGCAAAACCTCGCCCTTCGAGGAGGTTCCAAAAACGAATGAGAGAGCTCACTGGGTAGAACCTCACGTCGTGGTCGAGGTGAAGTTCAGCGAATGGACGAGCGACGGGAAACTGCGCCAACCCATTTATCTTGGAACGAGAGATGACAAGGACCCTCGAGAAGTCGGACGTGAGAGGAAGAGCGTGCAGAAGAAAGGCTCGTCCCTCCCCGCAGGCAGACGGGCGGCAGGCAGGATGAAGTCCCGCTCGACGGCGCGAAAACGCATTTACGCCGAGCGCACCCTTCTCCCAGTAAAGGCCGCTGAAGCCGGCAAGCCTACGAGGGGTGTGCCCGCTAGGCAGTCCGGCAAAGTCTACCCGGCCCAGAAGATCATCGCCCAGCTCTCCGCTATCGAAGAAAGCGGCAGTGGCGCGCGACTCCAGCTGGCAAAGGATACAGCGCTCGATGTCACCAACCTAGGCAAGGTCTTCTTTCCAAAGACGAAGGTCACCAAGGGGGACCTGATGCGGTACTACACGGAAGTAGCGCCCTTCGTGCTACCCGTGATGGCCGATCGCCCGCTGGTCCTCAAACGCTTCCCGAACGGAGTGACAGGAGAGTCATTCTTCCAGCAGAACGCTGGTGAGAATACCCCGAAAGGTGTGCGAGTCGAAACCATCCGCACGGAAGGAGGGTCCACGAATCTGAGAATCGTCGGCGGTGAGCTGGCGACCTTGCTGTACACGGTCCAGCTGGGCAGCGTTTCCGTGGATCCCTGGCATTCACGCGTTCAATCGCTGGATCATGCCGATTACAGCATCCTCGATCTGGATCCCGGGCCTCGCGCAACGTTCAAACGCGTCGTCGAGGTAGGCCAGTGGGTCAAGGAGACCATGGACGACTTGGGACTCCACGGAGCGCTCAAGACTTCCGGCTCGACCGGCCTCCATATCTACCTTCCCCTTCCCGCGGATACTCCAAATGAGGCCGCTACGCTGGTCGCACAGATCATCGCCACACGGGTCGTCGAAGCACATCCAAAGGCGGCGACGATCGAGCGCTCGGTCAAAGCTCGCGGGGCGACTACTGTTTACGTCGACTACCTGCAGAACATTATAGGGAAGACAGTCGCCGGCGCGTACTCTGTGCGCGCGAATCAAGAGGCGCTGGTGTCGACTCCGTTACGCTGGGACGAGTTGACGGCTGATCTGGATCCGCGCGAGTTTACGATCGAGACGGCGTCGGCAAGGTTCGCGGAATTCGGCGATATCTGGGCGGCTCAACTGAAGAAAAGAAACTCGCTCCGCGCGCTCGTTTAGCGCGAACCCACCTTCCGCAGCGGAAGATCAAGCTGGTCGGCGACGTCATTGTCCTCGTCCGTCCGTGAACTGCCGCCGATCGTTTGATCGCTGCTCTCGTCCACCATGTGGGTGAGCTTGTAATACAGATGCAGCGCGTTGACCGGCGCCATGAAGCTCCTGCGCCCCGCCCTCGAAATCGCGACAGCCTCTTCACGGACGCGACGTGGCAGATCCTGCGCCATGGGATGCGCAAGAAGGCGCCGGATTTCCGGTGTGTTCCTCGCCAACAGAGCAGCACAAAGACTGTCCAGGTACGCGAGCATGGTCGTCCAGGTGACGGGGCTTGGCTAAACCTTAGGCACACATTGCAACTAATACACCTTGAATGCAATAGGTTCCAGCATCCATCGGTTTCCGGTACAGTCTTTTTACCGGGCCGCCGCCAGATCGAGACGGATCCCGCGCTGGGCCGGCCGGCGCTTCCGGGGGGCGTACCGGTAAAGTTGCGCGGGCCGCCCCCGCCCTTCGCTCCGCCACTCGTCGATCGGCTCCACCAGCCAGGCGGCCTGAAGTGCCCTGCGGAAACTAGCTTTATGCAGCCTTTTCTCGAGCAAAAGCTCGTAAGTCTGCTGAAGCTCCGTGAGTGTAAACATCTGAGGAAGCAGCCCGAAGGCGACCGGCTCCTGGTCCATGCGTGAGCGGACCATGGACATCGCTCCGTCCAGCATCTGTCGCTGCCTGGGGAATAGTTGGGGGACATCGCCAAGTGGAAACCATGCGTATGAACCACCGACCGGGGATGGCGTCCCCATTGCCACGAGTGCCCCAAAAGCGACCGAGATCTCGAAATCCCCGGGGTGCCGTTTGCCATCACCAAATGCAGCTATCTGTTCGAGCCACCCCGGCTCGGCGCCGAGCGCAGCCTTGGCTATCCTTCTGGCCGCTCCGTCCAGAGACTCGTCATTGCGTGGCGTCTCCCACGGCAGAGCCCATTTCTCGCGACCTTCCGGCGGGGGGGCCCTGCAGAGGAGCACGTCGAGCTGTCCCTTGATCTGGGTCAGGAGTACAACATCGATTGTGTATGGAGACCTTCGATTGTGGCGCTCGGACATCGTACCGCGAATTAGTCACCCATTGGGACTAATGTCAAGGCTGGACTTTTTCTTTAGTAACGATTCGCGATTATTGCATTCCTCTTCTCGCCAGTCCCGTGCCCCGCGCAACCGTACCTGCTCGTCCCCCGAGCGGAATCGATATGGGCAGCGTCCCGCTGATCGCCGTCCTGCCGATGATGGCGCGTGCGGCCGCGGCCTGCGAGGCCGGAAATCCGCCCCATGCAATGGCGTACGCCGGTGCGCGCTGTACCTGTTGAAGGAGATAGGGATTGCCGAAGGCAACGACGATGGGACGCTTACCCCGACCTGCCAGCCTGTTCACGAACTCGGCGAATGACCGCGGAGCGCTGACCGAGACCGCTTCCCAGTTGTGCCCAACGTACGAGCCGACGATCACGATGTCCGCTGAGTCCGCGGCGCGTTCGATCCGGGCATAATCAGCCGAGGGATCTTCGGCAGCCAGAAACTCGGCACGTAACCCCTTTACCGCATCTCGGAGCTCGGCATTGAACGCAACCCCGGCAGCCAGGTCATTCCGCCGAGCCACCGTTACAGAGAGAACACGCGTCGTGGGGGAAACAGCAAGCGGGATCTGGCGGAGTGAATCCTTCACGAGCGTAATCGACGCTTCCGCAATTCGCCTGGCGGTTGCCACGTGCGACGTGTCGCCGACGATAAAGCGAAGTGAATCAAGGCTCACCAGTTTCCTGCGGTTCAGGCCAAGGTCATATTTGGCTTGCAGAATTCTCCGAACCGAGGCGTCGAGTCTTGCCTCCGTGTATCGCCCCTCGCGAACCCCGGCGACAACTGCGTCGATCGTCTGCGTGACGTCGAGCGGTTGGATGAGAACGTCAACCCCAGCAGCGACGGCGCGCTTTCCCGCTTCTACCGCGCCGTACTGGTCCAGGACTCCGCGCATGTCCATCGCATCGGAGATGATCATCCCCTGGAACCCCAACTCGTTTCTGAGAAGCCCGGTCAGCACACCCTGCGAAAGTGTCCCGGGAACGCCCGAGCTATCGAGTGCCGGCATGACTCCGTGAAACGTCATCATCGCGCCAACCCCGCTGCTAACTGCGGCGCGAAATGGTACCAACTCGACACTATCAAGCCTGTTTCGGCTCACGGTGACGACAGGGAGCGCGAGGTGAGAGTTGGTCTCGGTGTCCCCATGACCGGGGAAGTGTTTGCCCGTTGCGATCATCCCGTTTGCCTGGAGCCCGCGTATGAACGACGCTCCAAGTCTGGCTGCCTGCTGCGGGTCTTCGCCGTACGACCGGGTGTTTATCACCGGGTTGGCCGGATTGTTGTTTACGTCGAGCACCGGCGCATAGGCGATGTGAATTCCGAGCGCCCGTCCCTCGATTCCGGTCAGGCGGCCTTGCGCATAGGCCAGAGCCGTATCCCGGGTCGCGCCGATCGCCATCTCCGGCGGGAAAACCACCGCCCCGCCAAGGTCAATCGCATTCGGGACGAAATAGCCACCACGCGCACGGAACCCTGCGCCCGCCTCCAGATCGGCCCCGAAAATGAGCGGTATGCTGCTCATTCGCTGCAGGGCGTTGAGCTTGGCGGCCAGCTCTGTCGGCGAGCCTACCGAGATTGTGAACCCACCCACCTTCTCACGCTGGATATAACCCGTGAGCTTTTGCCACTGCGGCGAATCGCCTGAAGTGTAGTCGCCAAGGACGGTTGGCCAGACTATTTGGGCGGCTTTCTCGCGAAGAGTGAGCCCCGCCAGGACCGAGTCAACCCAGGACCCCCCCCTTGAGCCACCTGAGCGCTGGTCCGGAACGGGCGTCCGGCTCGACACGGCCGGCGCACAGGCGCCAGCCACAGTTACGGCGCCAATCAAGAGTCCGGAAAACCGCCGTCCGGTCAATGGAATATCGTGCCCTGTTTCGTGGTGTCGATGTCGGCGCCCGTTTCTGTCTTGAACAGAAATGCCGACATGTTCCTGGTGAGAAATGTCCTCGCTTGCTGGTCCATCACGTCAAGCCCGTAGTGGTTGATCAGCATGGTCTGCTGCCGTCCCCAGTCAGCCCAGCACTGTCTGCAGATTTCCTTGACGATCCTGGCTCCGGTCTCTCCTGGAAACGGCGGACGCTCGAAACCATCCCGCGTCTGGCCGCACCGCGTGCACGCGACGTCAGCCATCGGCTAGGAGCGTGCGTGCTCGATCTTCGCGAGGCCGAAGAGCGAGAGAACTTTGAGGTATGCCCAGCCGATGTCGAACTCGTACCACTTTGCCTTGAACTTGGCAGAGTGGGGGTCGGCATGATGATTGTTGTGAAGCTCTTCGCCACCAAGCCATATCGCGATCGGCGAAATATTCCTGCTCTCGTCCTTCACATCGAAGTTGCGGTACCCGACCGCGTGCCCCACTCCGTTGATGATTCCCGCTGCCCAGAACGGAATCCAGATCATCTGTATGCCCCACACAAGCGGGCCGACGAAGAATCCGAACAGATAAACGTCGAGCCCGAGCATCAACAGGATACCGAGCCAGTTCAGCTTCGACAGGACGTTACGCTCCAGCCAGTCGTTGGGCGTGCCCTTACCGTACTTGTCGAGAACTCCCGGCTGCCGGATAGCCTTTCTATAGTAGAAGGCTCCCTTGAGAACGACGTTGCGCAAGCCTTCCACGAGAGGACTGTGCGGATCTCCATCGCGGTCAGCAAAAGCATGGTGTTTCCGGTGACAGGCAACCCATTCCTTTGTGACGATGGCGGTGGACAACCAGAGCCACAGGCGCATCGGCAGTGCAGCGAGGAAATGCAGCCTGACGCTGCGATGGGTCTGGGCTCGGTGCAGGAACAGCGTTACACAGACATTGGTCAGGTGACCGGCTATCACGACGAAAAGAACAGGCTTCCACCAGTCAGCCGCCCAGCTTCCAAAATCCGGCATTTACTCTGACTCCGATATGTTGTCCGTGCACTATCGCATTGCTCCGCAATCTACTGGATCGCGCAAAACGTGCCAATCACGCCGGCGAAAGGCCTTCTGCGTGGCGCTCTTGCGGCAAGGCTCTCTTCCCGGTACAGTCCGCCACCATGGCCACCGTGAACACCGCACGACAGATACCGGATGACAGGCATCAACGCACCGCAGCTACCGGCTTCGCGACGGCGGAAGGAACACGTCGTTTTGCGGCTCGGTGCGCCCCCCGCTTCGCCGGTGATTTCTATCGAGAACTCGGCGCCGAAATCCTTGTGTCATCCATTGGTATGGGTACATACCTTGGCGCATGCGACGATGAAGACGACACCCGCTATGTTGCGATCCTTTCTGAGGGACTCGCCCGCGGCGTCAATGTTCTGGACACCGGGATCAACTACCGGTGCCAGCGCTCCGAACGAGCAGTTGGGCGGGCCATCCATCAAGCAATTGGCGCCGGAAGCGCCAGCCGGGACGAGATAGTCGTATGCACGAAGGGAGGGTACGTCCCGCTCGAGGGGGCGCCCCCCAAATCGCGTCAGGAGTATCGTGCGTATCTGGCGAACGAATACTTCGATCCCGGTGTGATGTCGGCGGAGGATGTGGTTGCCGGACATTGCCTCAAGCCGCGCTTTCTCGCCGACCAGATCGCCCGAAGCCGCGCGAATCTCGGAGTGAGTTGCATCGATGTCTTCTATCTTCACAACCCGGAGCAGCAACTGGATTTTCTCGGTCCGGCGGAGTTTCTCGACGCAATCCGGGCGGCGTTCACCGAGCTCGAGCTGCAGGTGCAGACAGGAGCGATTGCGGTATATGGATGCGCGACATGGAATGGACTTCGTGTCTTTGCGGCAAACCGCAGCCATCTGTCGCTTGCCGATCTGATGCGAATCGCGCACGAAGTAGGTGGGGCTGATAATCACTTCCGTGTTCTGCAGCTGCCCGTGAATCTCGCCATGACCGAAGCTGTTCGTGCCCCCACCCAACAGCACGACGGGAAGAACCTGTCCGCGCTTGGATTGGCTGCGCAGCTTGGTGTCGCAGTAGTGGCGAGCGCCTCGTTGATGCAGTCTCAGCTTGCCAGTGGCCTGCCGGCGGAAGTTCGAGCCGCGTTTCCGGCCTTGTCCACCGATGCGCAGCGCGCGATTGCATTCGTGCGATCACTGCCGGTATCGACGGCGCTGGTCGGAATGAAGACCCAGTCGCACCTCGACGAAAATCTCGCCGCAGCCCCACCGATTACTCTGTCATGAAATTCGTTTCGCGCCGGCCCGCTGACGGATAATCGCGGTAAGTGTTCGCACGACCGGACCGGTGTGACTATGAGCAAACCAGCGCATCACGCTAACTCCGGATTTCAGAATCCGTGGCCGGAATCCGCTCCACACGGATTCGGTGGAGTCATACGTTGGATGCTGACTCGCCGCAGGCGCACTGGCCCAGAATGGCCTGCAACGACGCGCATTGGTCGCCCTGCACCTGTCCGTAACACGATCGTGCGCGATCCCGGCGCGCTCACGGTGACCTGGGTTGGCCACACGACATTCCTCATTCAAATCAGCGGAATCAATCTTCTGACCGATCCCATCTGGTCGGAACGCGCGTCACCTCTGTCTTTTGCCGGCCCGAAGCGACTTGTGCCTGCTGCCATGGACTTCAGTGATCTTCCCGACATTCATGCCACCATGGTGTCCCACGATCATTACGATCATCTCGACGATCGGACTGTGCGCCGACTCATCGACAGGTTTCCACGCATGCAGTGGATCGTTCCGCTCGGGGTCGCCCCATTTCTGAAGAAGCGCCGGGCAGTGAACGTCGCCGAAATGGATTGGTGGGAGCAGCGTGACCTCGGTTCCTTCTTGGTCGCGTGCACCCCGGCTCAGCATTTTTCAGGTCGCCTTCCGTGGAACAGAAACTCCACTCTGTGGTGCGGCTGGACCGTCAGCGCTGGACCTTGGCGGATCTTCTTCGCGGGCGACACCGGGCTCCACACCGAATTCAGAGAGATAGCCGGACGATTCGGACCATTTGATGTCGCAATTCTGCCAATTGGCGCGTATGAGCCTCGCTGGTTCATGCAACCCGTTCACATGAACCCGGCCGACGCGGTGATGGCATTCGAGCAGATCGTTGCGACTGCGCCTGACGACAGATGCATCATGATCGCATCGCATTGGGGCACATTTATTCTTACCGACGAACCGCCCGGCGAACCTCCGATTTTGACACGTCAGGTTTGGGCCCGCACGCGATTGAATCCCGGAAGACTCTCGATCCTTTCGCACGGAGAAACCCTCGACATCGGTCATGTCAGGTAGGGTCCCGCAAGGTTGTTCCGGGTCGGGGATGCATTCTGCTTCTCGCGTGAGTATCGGAACCGTTATACATTGTGCGCAGAAGTTGCAACGAGTCTCACCCGTCTCTATATCGGAGCTTGAAACATGGCTGCAGCCAAAAAGTCGTCGCGCGCTGGTTCCAGGAGTGGCAGGAAGAGCAGCGGGGGGAAGAAGAAAGCCGCCACGAAATCCCGCGCCCGCCGTCGCGGCTCGGCGAAAAAGGCAACAACGAAAAAGAGCGCGGCAGCCAGAAAGGGCGCTGCAACCCGAAAGAGAACTGCAGCCAGAAAGAGCTCTGCAGCCAGAAAGGGCGCGGCAACCAGAAAGCGCACTTCAGCAAGAAAGAGCGCCAGACGGCGCAGTCCAGCAAAGGCAAAGC